>Ga0209048_10001184_pt1 | contig 27141 bp, 23 predicted proteins | sample FrelakmetCRP12CR_FD_187146 | JGI IMG/M metagenome (GOLD analysis project Ga0209048, IMG submission 187146) | Freshwater lake sediment microbial communities from the University of Notre Dame, USA, for methane emissions studies - CRP12 CR (SPAdes)... | ecosystem: Environmental > Aquatic >... | reverse complement strand
TCGCCGGGGCGGCATTCCAGGGTCTCCTGCGCAATCCGTTGGCCGATCCGTACGTGCTCGGGACGGCCTCGGGCGCAGCCCTTGGCGCGGCAGTCGCCGTCCTGATCCCCATCCGCGCCGCGTTCCTCGACCTTGGCCTGCTCCACGTCCTTTCGTTTGCCGGGGCGCTTGCGGCAGTCGCCGTGGTCTACCGGCTCGGGCGCGGCGGCGGGCCGTTCGCGCCGCTGACGGGCCTCCTCCTGACCGGCTACGCGGTGGGCTCGTTGCTGGCGGCCGGCCTGGCGATGACCATGTTCCTTGCCGGCTCGAACCTGCGCCAGATCTTCGCCTTCCTGCTGGGAGGCCTGGAGGGCGCGACCTGGCTCCGACTGGCGTTTGCGGCGCCGTTGATCGCTGGCGGATCGATTGCGATCATCGCCCGTGCCCGCGTGCTCAACGGGCTGCTCCTCGGCGAGGAGGCGGCGGCCCACCTCGGCGTTGACGTCCGCCGCGAGCGCGCGATCCTCCTGGCTCTCGCGAGCCTAGTCACGGCCGCCGCGGTCGCGGTCGCCGGGCTGGTCGGGTTTGTCGGGCTTGTCGCGCCGCACCTCGTCCGGCTGGTCGTGGGACCCGATGCGCGGCGGGTGCTGCCCCTGGCCGCGATCCTCGGCGCCATCCTGCTGGTCCTCGCGGATCTCGGCGCCCGTCTCCTCGGCGAGATCCCGGTGGGCGTCGTGACGGCCGTGGTCGGCGCCCCGTTCTTCCTCGCGCTGCTGCGCGGCACCCGCTCGGCGTACGAGCTGTGATGCCGCCGATCGCGGAGCTCGTCGGGGTCACCGTCGCCTACCGCGAGCGGCTCGTGATTCGCGGCGTTGACCTCGCGATCGCGGCGGGCGAGCGGGTGGCGCTGGTGGGGCCGAACGGGGCCGGCAAGTCGACGCTCCTGCGGGTCCTTGCCGGCCTCGTGGTGCCGCGTGGCGGTCGGGTCACCCTCGGCGGAGACTCAGTCGCGGGCCTCAGCCGCGCGGCGATCGCCCGCCGCCTCGCGGCCGTGCCGGGCCAGGCGGCGCTGCCCTTCGCCGCCCGGGTGGAGGAGGTCGTGGCGCTCGGCCGGCTCCCGCACGAGGACCCACTCCGCGGTCCGGGGCCGGCCGACCACGCGGCCGTTGACGCAGCCATCGAGCGAGTCGGGATCGGTTCCCTCCGCGGACGCGATGCACGCGAGCTGAGCCTTGGCGAGCGGCAGCTCGTCCTCATCGCCCTAGCGGTCGCCCAGGCGACGCCCCTCCTCATCCTCGACGAGCCGACCGTCCACCTGGACCTGCGCCACCAGGTTGCCGTGATGGAGTTGCTCGCCGACCTCAATCGCCGGGACGGCGTCGCCGTCCTCGCGGTCCTCCACGATCTCGCGCTAGCGGCGCACTTCTTCCCGCGCCTGGTCCTCCTCGACGGCGGGCGCGTCGTGGCGGATGGCCCGCCCGCCCTGGTGCTCGCGCCGGAGCGAGTTCGCGCCACGTTCGGCGTGGACCCCGCGATCTTCGCCGGGCCGGCGGTGATCGACCCGGCCGCGCCCGGGTTGACCGTGGGCACCGGCGGCCGCTAGAGTCGCCTGAGTGGCTATCACAAGGCATTGCTCCCGCACCGCTCCCGCGCCCCGACTCCTGGCCCTGATCGGCGTGGCCGCGCTCTTCGCCGCGTGTGGCGTGACACCCACGCAGGCGCCGTCCAGCGCGGGGTCGCCCGCCCCATCTGCCGCGACCTCCGCCGCGACGTCCGCGCAGCCAACGCCGGCCCCGTCCGCGAGCGCGAGCGAAGCTGCCTCCCCGGCGCCGAGCGTCGAGCCCGTCGGATCCGCCACGCCGCAGGGGAGCGAGACGCCCCTCCCGACCGTCAGCCCCTCGCCCCTGCCCGGCTCGGCGGACGCGTGCAGCGGCACGGCCGAGAACCGCGACTTCTACGCGGCCCTCGCGGCGAGCGTGGCCTGGGACGTGTACTGCCCGGTGTTGCCGCCCGGCTGGTTCGTGGAGAGCGGCTCGTACTGGCTCTCCAACGGGGGCCAGCTCTCGATCACCTACCGGGGACCGAACGGCGCACGGATCGTGATTCTCCAGGGCAACTACTGCGTCGGGCTGCCCGACTGCGTCCCGTCGGGGTCCGATGTGGGGAGCGCCCGCTTCGGGGAGCGGGACGCCCGGCTGCTCGATCTCGGCAACGGGTCATGGCTGGTGGTGGTCTCGCCCCCGGGCGGGGCCGTGGGTTGGCAGGCGACCGGCAGCGGGATGGATGGCTCGGCGCTGGCCGGTTTCACGGCGGCCTTCGCGCGCGTCGCGCAGTAGAAGGGCGCCCACCGGGTCGTGACTGTCCGCCGCGTCGTTCGGGAGCGCATCGATCCGCGCCTGACGGCGGCCCTGTTCGCCAACTATCGAACCCCTGTTGACGCCGTCCTCGAGCTGATCGACAACGCGGTCGACAGCCGGGTCGCCGGGCGGCCACTCGAGCTGGACCTCGCGGTCCATCCCGGGCGCCTGGTCCTCGTGGTCGTCGGCGGGACCGGCATGAGCCCCTCGGCAATCGAGCGGGACTACCTCCGCTGGGGAGCTTCGTCGAAGCGGCTGGGCGATCGGATCGGGCGCTACGGACAGGGCGGCAAGGCGGCCATCGGTCACCTGGGCAACCGCTTCGAGATCGTGGCGTCGGCCGCGGGCGACGAGCATGCCTACGGCTTCGAGGACCCCGCCTATCGCGATCGGGCCCGCCTGCGGACGTACGATCTCCATGCTCGGAAGAAGGCCGTCGCCGCCCACCTGGGCTACGTGCGCATCGACATCGGCGAGGTCGATCGGAAGCTCGACCCACGGCGGCTCGCCGAGCGGCTGGCGGAGACCTACCGGCCGATGCTGGAGGCAGCCGAGGTCCGGATGGTCGTCAACAGGGCGTCGATCGCGCCCCGCCCCTGGACCGTCGATGAGCGGCACGAGCTCTCCGTGCGTGCGGCCGGGCGCCTCATCCGGGGATGGTGGGGCCTGCTGTCCGAGCCGCCACCCGTTGGCGCACCGGAGGGCGGCGTTCGTCTCTATCACCTGGGCCGGCTCGTCGGGGCGCCGGAGTGGTTCGGCCACCCAACGCCGGCCGCTCACCCGGCCCTCAACCGCCTGGTTGGCGAGGTGGAGCTGCCCCACGTCCCGGTCACGATGAACAAGGCGGACGTCGACCGCGGGAGCGAGGTGTGGGCCGCCGTGGAGGCACGGCTGCACGCGCTCCTGGCGCCCGCCGTTCGTCGACTCACGCGCGAGCCGGCGTCGGCCGTTACGCCGGAAGCGGCGCGGACTGCGGAACAGGTGCGCAGGATCCTGGCCAAGGCCCTGCGGCTCCTGGAGGAGGGCCGGCTCTTCGAATCCGAGGTGTCAGCGGGCGGCGAGGGACCCGGTGGGCAGCTGGCGCTGGAGGGCGTCCGACATCGCGTGGCCGGGGATGCCGAGGGCGGCGACGAGGAGCCCTCGCCGGAGCCCGCCGACGGCGCGGCCACCGCCGAGCCGGGCACGAGTCGACCCCGCCTCCCGCGCCCAGGCGCCGCGGGCGGCCCGGGCAGCGCGCGTCGCCGCGGCGCCGCAGAGGTCGTCGTGCGCCAGCTGGACCCGCGGCTGCGCAGCGCGCTTGTCGAGGAGGACGGGGTCCGGCGCGTCGTCATCAACAGCGCGTACCCGCTCTACGAGGTTCGACGCGGCGACCTCTGGTACCAGCTCGAGACTGCACTCCGCGAGGTGTGCGTCACGATCCCGGAGGCGACGGTGCCCGAGTTTGAGCGCAAGGTGAACGAGCTCATGCTCGTCTCGCTGGCCCTTGCGGGCCGTCGGCGGCGGGGCACGAGGAAGGCCGCTCCGGGGGGCGCCGCGGAGCGGAAGCGCCAGGCGAGCATCTGGCGCTGACGCGACTCTCGTGTGCTATCTTCGGCACACGCAGATGCACACTGCGTCGCACACCGAGGCCTGCCATGCCCCTCACCCGCACCAACATCACCCTCCCGGCCGAGACACTGGCGATCATCGACGAGGTCGCCGGCCCGCGCGGGCGGAGCGCCTACATCGCGGAGGTGCTCCTGAAGCAGGCAAAGCGCGACCGCATGAAGAAGGTCTGGGAGGAGAACCGCGGTGCCCTCAAGGGGTCGACGACCTGGGGCCGAACCGCGGAGGAGACGCTCGAGATCCTCCGCGAGGTCCGGCGCTCGTGGGATCGTCCGGACCTTGTGACGCCGGATCACGTGAAGGAGCCGGATGCCGTACCTGCTGGATACGACCCTATTGATCGACCACGCCGCCGGCCGGCCGGGCGCCGTGGCGCTGGCGCGGCGCCTGTTCGACGAGACCGCTGACCTCTTCACCTGCGACGCTGTGGTGGCGGAAGCCTGCTCGCGGGGTAGCGAAGACGAGCTCGCGGCGATCGGCGCGATGGTCGGGGCCCTTGAGTATGTGTCCACGCACCCCGACGCGGCGCGTTGGGCGGGTGAGGCCCGTCGTCGCGGCGGTCGGACGAGTCCGCGGACCCTCGGAGACGCGCTCATCGCCGGCGTCGCATGGTGGCTGGGGGCCACGGTCGTGACGCGCAACCCGGACGACTTCGTGCGGATGGGCGTGCCCGTGCTCGCGTACGAGGCGGACGCGCCGGCCTGACCCACCGGCAACGGCGCGGGCGCCCAGCGCCCACGCGGCGGCCGCCGAGGTCCAGTCCGCCCATCCAGCCTGTGCAGGTTCAGGCACAATGGCGGGCAGATCCAGATGGTCCGGCCGTGCGCCGGCGCACAGCGGAGGAGCACACCACGTGACGGTCGGGACCGCCTTCCACCCGCGAACCGCGCCCCTCAACCAGCACCTCCAGTGGCGCGAGTGGTCCGGCTTCTTCGCCGCCAGCGCGTATCACGACTCGCACGTCATCGAGTACAACGCAATCCGCGAGGCCGCCGCGCTCATCGACGTGAGCCCGCTCTTCAAGTACGAGCTCCGCGGCCCCGACGCCGTCCGCCTGGTGGATCGCCTGATCACCCGCGATGCCACGAAGCTGACGCCGGGCCGTGTCTTCTACACGCCCTGGTGCGACGAGCACGGCCGGGTGCTCGACGACGGCACGCTCCATCGGCTCGACGACGAGGGTGGCGCGCAGGTGGTCCGCTGGACGGCGGCCGATCCGCAGATCCGATGGCTCCGGATGAACGCCCACGGCCTGGACGTGGAGGTCCGGGACGTCAGCGAGTCCGTGGCCGCGGTCGCCCTGCAGGGCCCCCTGGGCCGGGACGTCCTGGAGGCGGCGACCGGCGCCTCGTTCGCCGACCTGCGCTACTTCCGGCGCCGTGGGGCGACCCTGGCCGGCATCCCGATCGATGTCTCGCGGACGGGCTACACGGGCGACCTGGGCTACGAGCTCTGGATCCCGGCCGATCGTGCGGTGGAGGCGTGGGACGCGCTGGTTGTCGCCGGCGAGCCCTACCGCGTCCGGCCGGCCGGCATGCTCGCGCTGGACGTCGTGCGCCTGGAGGCCGGGCTGATCCTCATCGAAGCCGACTACACGAGCGCCGTCCACTCCCACATCCCCAGCCAGAACTACTCGCCGTACGAGATCGGGCTGGGCAGGCTGGTGGACCTTGCGGCCGGCGACTTCATCGGCCGTCGTGCGCTCATCGCGGAGATGGCGGCAGGTGGGCCGCCGCGCCGTCTCGTGGGCCTGGACATCGAGTGGCCGGCGATCGAGGCGCTCTACGCGGCCCAGAGCCTGGCCCCGTACGCACCCCCGATCGTGAGCCGCACGCCGGTCCCGATCTTTGCCGGCGGCCGCCAGGTCGGGCGGGTCACCAGCACGGGGTGGAGCCCCATCCTCAAGAAGATGCTGGGCCTTGCCTCGGTCGGGCTCGCCCATGCGCGGACCGGGACCCGACTCGCGATGGAGTGGACGGTCGAGGCTCGCCGCGGGACCGTCGCGGCCACTGTCGTCGACATCCCGTTCTTCGACCCGCCGCGCAAGCGCGCCTGACGAGCGTGGACCCGACGCGCATGGACATCCGGACACCGAACCAGGGAGGGACCCGCGTGGCGCAGCGCTACGACGCGGTGATCATCGGCGGCGGCCATAACGGCCTCACGACCGCCGCATACCTCGCGAAGGCGGGCTGGAAGACGCTCGTCCTGGAGAAGCGCCGCATCCTGGGTGGCGCGACGACGAGCGACGAGATCGTCCCCGGCTACACGTTCAGCGTGCTCTCCTACGTCGTCAGCCTGCTCCGGCCGGAGATCATCCGCGACCTGGAGCTGGCGAAGCACGGCCTGGAGATCCTGCCGCTCGACGGCACGTTCACCCCGCTCCACGGCGACTTCCTGTGGCGTCGCGACGACCACGCGGCGACCATGCGCGAGATCCGGCGCTGGTCCGCCACGGACGCCGACGCGTACGAGGAGTACGGCCAGCTGATGGCCGACATGGCGCGCTTCATCAAGCCGATCCTGGGCATGGTGCCGCCGGACCCGACGAGCATCGATCCGCGCGACTGGCTGGGCGTCGTTGGGCTGGGCCGCGACTTCGCCAGGCTGCCGGAACGCCAGCAGGCCGCCTTCATCGGGCTCATGACCATGAGCGCCGCGGACTTCCTGGACCAGTGGTTCGAGACGGAGCCACTCAAGGCCACCATGTCGGCCTCGGGCATCATCGGCACCTTCCTTGGCGTCCGTTCGCCCGGCACGGCGTATGTTCTGCTCCACCACTACATGGGCGAGATCGACGGCGCCTTCCGCGCCTGGGGCCTCCACAAGGGCGGGACCGGCGCCATCAGCGCCGCGATCGCGAGCGCCGCCCGGGCGCTCGGGGCGGAGATCCGCACGGACGCCGGCGTCAGTCGCGTCCTGCTCACGCCTGCCGGCGACCGCGCCACGGGCGTCGTCCTCGAGAGCGGCGAGGAGATCGCGGCAAACGTCGTCATCTCGTCGGCTGACGTCCGGCGGACCTTCCTCCAGTTCCTGGAGCCGGGGATCCTGCCGGAGGACTTCGAGGCGCAGGTGCGCCGCTTCAAGTTCAGGGGCAGCTCCGGCAAGGTGAACCTCGCGCTCGACGCGCTGCCGACTTTCACCACGAACCCGGGCGGCTCCGAGTACCTCCGCGGCGCCGTGAGCATCAGCCCCTCGCTGGAGCACATGGAGCGCGCCTACGACGAGGCGAAATACGGCCGCTTCAGCCGCCGGCCGTACGTGGACATGATCTTCCCCAGCCTCGTGGACCCGTCCGTTGCGCCGCCGGGCAAGCACGTCATGAGCTGCTTCGTCCAGTACGCGCCCTACAACCTTGCAGAGGGCGCCCAGGACTGGGACAACCAGAAGGAGGCCTTCGGCAACGCGGTGATCGACCTGGTCAGCGAGTTCGCGCCGAATCTCAGGGACGTCATCGTGGAGAAGCAGGTGGTCTCGCCGCTGGACATGGAACGCGACTGGGGCCTGACCGAGGGCAACATCTTCCACGGCGAGCTCTCCCTGGAGCAGCTCTTCTTCAGCCGGCCGATCCCCGGCTGGGCTCGCTACCGGACGCCCATCCGCGACTACTGGATGTGCGGCTCGTCGACGCATCCGGGGGGCGGGATCATGGGCGCGAACGGGCGCCTCGCCGCGCTGGAGCTGCTCAAGGCCCGCAGGACGAAGGTGGCCTGACCAATGTCCAGCCAGCCCTCTGCCCTGTTCGATGCCGTCGTGGTCGGAGGCGGTCACAACGGCCTTGTTGCCGGCGCCTACCTCGCCAGGGCCGGCCTCCGCACGCTCGTGCTCGAGAAGCGCGCGACGCTCGGCGGCACGGTCGAGACGCGGCCGCTCGCCGACGGGAAGCGCGCGCCCGGCCTCTTTCACACGGTCGGGCGCCTGCGGCCGTCCGTGGCCCGCGAGCTGGGCCTGCGCGGCCACGGGCTGACCCTGGTCGCGCCCGATGTCCGGGCCTTCGCGCCCCAGCCCGACGGCCGTGCGGTCACGCTCTGGGCGGATGCGGAGCGCACGGCCGCCGAGCTGGGCGCCTGGTCGGCGGCCGACGGCGCGGCCTGGGTGGAGTTCGACCGGCACGTCCGGGCATTGGCCGCGTTCATCGCCTCGCTCAACGCCGGGACGCCGCCGGCGACGAGTGGCGGCAGCGTCGGCGACGCGATCACGGGGCTGCTCCTGGGCCGCGCCTTCAAGAAGCTCTCGAAGGACGATGCGCGCCAGCTGCTCCGCGTCCTCCCGATGGCGATCGCGGACTTCGTCGCGGAGTCGTTCGAGAGCGATCCCGTCCGTGCCTCCATCGCGATGCGGGCCTTCGGGTTCAGCGCCCTGGGCGCGTGGTCGATGGGGACCACGGCGGCGCTGCTCGCCGATTCGGCCGGCAACGACGGCGGGGCGGCCGGCCAGACCGTCTACGCGAAGGGCGGCCCCGGTGCGCTGTCTGATGCGCTGGCCGCGGCCGCGCGCGGCTTCGGCGCCGAGATCCGGACGGGCGCCGAGGTGGTCGGCGTGACCACGGCGGACGGCCGCGTGACCGGCGTGGCGCTCGCGTCCGGCGAGGAGATCGCGGCGGCGATCGTGGCGTCCGGCCTGGACCCGAAGCGGACGCTGCTCGGGCTGCTGCCGCCACTGGAGCTTGGCCCGAACCTGCGCTGGCGGGCCGGCAACATCCGCCAGCCGGGCCGCGTGGCCCGGGTCAACCTTGGTCTGTCCGCGCTGCCGGCCTTCCCGGCGGCAGGGCAGCGTGAGGAGGCGGTGCGCCGCCTCCGGGGCCGGATCCTCGTGGGCGCCACCGGGATCGATGACATGGAGCGAGCCTTCGACGCCTCGAAATACGGCCGCGTCTCCGACGCGCTGCTGCTGGAGGCAACGATCCCGACGCTCGTGGACCCATCCCTTGCCCCGGACGGCGGCCACGTCATGAGCGTGGTCGCACAGTACGTCCCGTACCGGCTCGCGGATGGGGCCTGGGATGCCGCAGCCCGGGAGGCGCTCGGGGACCGGGTCGTGGCGCGGCTGGAATCCGTCGCGCCGGGCATCTCGGGGCTCGTCACGGCCCGGGAGGTCCTCACGCCGGTCGACCTCGAAGCCGAATATGGCCTCACCGGCGGTCACCCATACCACCAGGAGCCCGGCCTCGACGCATGGTTCGCCTGGCGCCCGCTGGTGGGCCACGCCCGCTACCGGATGCCGGTCGCGGGGCTCTACCTGGTGGGACCGGGCGCCCACCCGGGCGGTGGCGTCACCGGCGCGCCCGCCGAGAACGCCGTGAAGGAAATCCTGGCCGACCGGAGGAAACGCCGGTAGGGGAGGTCGCGGCGTTGTCGGGATGAGCGGCCATGCGCGGCTCGCGTCCCGATCGCGCTCGACAGCACGCGAGCGCCCGGCGAGACGGCCTCCCTCAGCCCGGGAGTGCCAGGTCCCAGCCCCGCAGGCGTTCCAGGAAGCGATCCGCCGTCAGGTCCAGCTGGATCGGCGTGATCGAGATGCGGTCGTGGAGGAGCGCGTGGACGTCGGTCCCCGGGATCGCCTGCCCGGTGGGCGGCGGTCCGCCCACCCAGTAGTACGGGACGCCGCGCGGATCCTCGCGACGGATCAGCTCGTCCTGGTAGATGCGCTTGCCGAGCCGCGTGACCTCGATCCCCGCGCAGGCGTCCAGCGGGATCGCCGGAACGTTCACGTTGAGCAGCTGGGCCGGCTCGAGGCCGCGCGCGAGGATCGCCCGCGCGACCACCGTGGCAGCGGCGGCGGCGAGCGCGAAGTCGTCCGGCGCGTAATCGTCGTGGCTGATCGCGAACGCCGGGCAACCGGAGAGCACCGCTTCCATCGCGGCGCTCACCGTCCCCGAGTACGTGATGTCGTCGCCCAGGTTCGCGCCGTGGTTGATGCCGCTCGCGACCAGGTCGATCGGGCCCGGCAACAAGCCCAGGAAGACCAGCCCCACCGCGTCGGACGGCGAGCCGTCGATCGACCATGCCGGGGAGCCGTCGGCCAGCGTCCGTTCCTGTACCCGGAGCGGGCGCCACATCGTCCGCGAATGGCCCACCGCGCTCTGGTTCGTGTCCGGTGCGATCACCAGGACCTCGCCGAGCGTTGCCATCGCCTGGGCCAGTGCAAGCAGGCCGCGCGACTCGATGCCGTCGTCGTTCGTGACGAGGATGCGCGGGCGCCAGCCGGGCGCGCGGGTCGCCGGGATCACTCGGGCGACTCGTCGGCCGCGGGATCCGGCTCCCTGGGAATCCGGACGTGGCGTCCCTCGCGGGCTTCCAGGCGGCGTGCCGCGCGGGTGGTGACGCTCCCCTGGTCCAGGGCCGAGCGGCGCAGCGAGAACATGAAGACGGCGCTGATGACGGCGGCGATCGGCAGGCCGAAGACGGCGCCGGCGACGCCCGCAACCTTGGAGCCGATGAGCACGCTCGCGAAGACGACGATCGGCGGGATGCCGACCGCGTCCGCCATGACCCGTGGCTGGACCAGGTTCATGACCACGAACCACCCGACCCCCATGAGGATGAGCGCCCCGATGGTCGCCTCCGGGACGCTGACGAACGCGACGAGGACGGGCGGCACCCACGCGACGAACGGCCCGAAGAAGGGGATTGCCATGAGGACGCCGGTCGTGGCAGCGATGACCGGCACGTACGGCAGCCCCAGGACGATGCTCACGAAGAGGGCCACGACCGCGTACAGGAACCCGAGGATCGCCTGGCCGCGGAGGAAGCCGCCGAACGACCGGCCGATCGCATCCTCAAGGAGGCGCGCCTCGGTGGCGTACCGGGGGGGCACCAGGCGGAGGATGAAGGTGAGGATCGCCTCGCTGTCGATGACCATGAAGACCGACAGGATGAAGAGGATCAGCACGTTGCCCACGACGCCGATGCTGGCCACGGCCGCCGCCTGGAGTGGACCTACGAGGCCCTGGGCCGTGGACGCCAGCCCGTCGAGGAACGCGTTTGCCTGCGCCACCAGGTCCACCTGGCCGAAGCCGAGCGCTGCCAGGCGGTCCTCCCACGGCTGGAGAATTGCCGGCAGCTGCCCGCGCAGGCTGGGGACGTTCCGGATGAACTCCAGGAGCGAGTTGAACAGCGCCTGGGCCAGGATCACGATGAGGGCCGTGAGCACGACCGTCAGGACCGCGTAGACCGCGACGACCGCGACCACCCGCGGGAGCCTCGGCACGGCCCGTACGAGGAGCCGGACCGGCGACGACAGGATGAAGGCCAGCAGCCACGCCAGGAAGAACGTCAGGATGACGTCCGCGAAGAAGTTCCAGTAGGTCGCCAGGTACGAGAGGATGACCAGCGCGAAGGCGGCCGAGCCCAGCACCAGGAACGACGTCAGCCAGCGCTGCTGGCGTTCGCTCAGGGGCGGCGACGGCTGCTCGGACATTTGCTGAAAGCGGCTCCCAGCGGCCCGGGGTGCCTGCCGCGTGAGCGGGCGTCGCGGCGGTCGGGCTTCCCGCCAGCCTGCCTATCGTACGCGCCGGGTCGTGCCCCCTGCGCGTTCAGCGCAGGCCCATCTTCTCCCGGACCTCGGCCATCGTCGCGTCCACGATCGGATGCAGGCGCGCGGCCCCCTCCTCCAGGACGCGGTCGACGATCGCCGGGCTGGCCATCAGCTCCGCGTAGCGCTCGCGGGCCGGGCCGTAGTAGCGGAGGATCCGCTCGACCAGCAGCTTCTTCGTGTCCACACAGCCCGTCCGCGCGGTCCGCTCGCCGTCCCAGATCTCGGCGTAGTCGTCGCCGAAGAAGCGGTGGAGCTGGCAGACGTTGCAGACCTCCGGACGTCCGGGGTCGGTTCGCCTGATCCGCTGCGTGTCGGTGACCATGCTCATCACCTGGCGCCGGATCTCGTCGGCCGGGGCGAAGATCTCGATGGTGTTCCCGATCGACTTCGACATCTTTCGGACGCCGTCCGTGCCAAGCACCACCGGCGCCTCCGTGTAGACCGCCTGGGGTTCCGGAAAGGTGGGTCCGTAGCGATTGTTGAAGGCCCGCACGATCTCGCGCGAGAGCTCCAGGTGGGCGGCCTGGTCGCGGCCCACCGGGACCACCGTCGCCTTGTACAGGACGATGTCGGCTGCCATCAGGGCGGGGTAGGTGAGCAGCCCATGGTTGATGTCGTCGGGCTGGTTCTCCCGCTTCTCCTTGTACGAAGGCGTCCGCTCAAGCCAGCTGACCGGCGTCACGGTCAGGAACAGCCACATCAGCTCGGCCACCTCCGGTCGGTGGCTCTGGACGAAGAGCGTGCAGCGCGCAGGGTCCAGCCCGAGGGCAAGCAGCGCGGTCGCCATCTCGCGGGTGCGCGTCCGCAGGATCTCCGCGTCGTGCGTCGTCGTGAGGGCGTGGAAGTCCACGATGCAGTAGATCGACTCGTAGCGATCCTGGAGCGCGACGTAGTTGCGGATCGCGCCCAGGTCATTGCCGATGTGCGGCTGGCCTGAGGGCTGGATGCCGCTGAAGCAGCGGACCCTGGACGGGGCATCGGCGTCGACGGCGGCGTCGACGGCGGGGGACGGGTGGGCGAGGGCGGGGGGGGCAGCAGGCTCGGACATCGCCAGCGAGTGTAGCGGAGCGTTCGCGCTGGCCGCGCCGCTCGCGTCGCCGCCGGGTTGGCCGTGTCTCGCCGGCGGCGTCGTGGACGCGGCCGGACTCCGCGCGGCTCGTGTCGCCGGGTCCGTCCCTGGCGACGACGCGGCGGCGTCACGCGTCGGCTACGATCTTGCCCATGTCCAGCAGTGATTCGCTTCGCGTCGGCGTGCTCGGGGCGGGCACGGTCGGCGGGCCGGTCGTGCGTGCCCTCCTGGAGCGACCGGACACGCTGGCGCCGTTCGACGGCCTCCGGCTGACCCTCGCGGGCGTTGCCGACAAGCTCGTGGACCGCGTGATCGCCCAGGGCGTCCCGGCCGAGATCGTCACGGACGCGCCCGCGCATCTCGTGGCGGACCCGCACGTGGACGTGATCGTGGAGCTGATGGGCGGCGACGAGCCGGCCCGCACCCTGATCGCGGCGGCGCTGGGCGCCGGCAAGAGCGTCGTGACCGCGAACAAGCACGTCGTGGCGCACCACGGCCCGGAGCTCGAGGCCATCGCCCGCGAGCACGGCGGCACGTTCCGGTTCGAGGCGGCGGTCGGTGGCGGCACGCCCGTCCTCTCGCCGCTCGCGGCCGACCTCGCGGCCAACCGGGTCCACCAGGTCCGCGGCATCGTCAACGGGACGACCAACTTCATCCTCACGTCGATGCGCGAGCAGGGCAGCGCCTACGCGGACGTGCTCGCGGAGGCGCAGGCGCGAGGCTACGCGGAGGCCGACCCGCGCGGCGACGTCGAGGGCGACGACGCGGTCAACAAGGTCGTGATCCTCGCCCGCCTGGCGTTCGGTGCCTGGCTCGCTCCCGCCGACGTCCTGACCACGCCGCCGACCTTGCGCGGGGCGGGGCGCCCCGGCGTCACGGGCGTGACCGCCGACGAGGTCGCGGCCGCGGGGGCGCTGGGCCTGACGCTCAAGCTGATCGCCCTCGCCGAGATCGGCGCCGATGGCCGCCCGACGGCGTCCGTCCTCCCCAGCGTGGTCGACCGCGACAGCCCCCTCGGACGGACCGACTGGGTCCTCAACCGCATCGAGGTTGTCGCGGACCCCGTGGGGACCGTTGCCTTCTCCGGCCCCGGCGCCGGCGGCGACGCGACCTCCTCGGCCGTCCTTGGCGACCTCATCGCGCTCGCCCGCGGGCACGGCAGCACCTGGGCCGGCCTCGCGCCGGCAACGGCCGTTCGCCCGCCCGCACCCGACGTCACCGCCGACGCCGTGGCTGGGGAGGCAGCGAGTGCCCGAGAGCCGGTCGGACCGCTGTCCGGCGCGCGCGCCTGGTTCGCGTTCCTGCCGGGTGTCGCGGCCGGTGCCGTGCGAGCTGCGGCCGGCGACGCGATCGACTCGGCGACGGATGTCGCCGGCGGCGCCGCCGTCCGGACGAAGCCGATCACCGTTGTCACCGCCCGCGCCGCGCTCGCCCCGGCGGCAGGCGCCAGCGATGCCACGCTGTACCCGGTGGTGGACTGACCGCCGTGACCGCCGCGACGATCACCTCCCGCCCCCGCCTCCTGGAGCGCTATCGCGCGTTCCTGCCGCTGACCGACGCGACGCCGATTGTCAGCCTTGGCGAAGGGGCCACGCCGCTGGTCCACGCCAGGCGCCTGGGTGCAGCCTGGGGAATCCCGAACCTCCACCTCAAGTTCGAGGGGATGAACCCCACCGGCTCGTTCAAGGACCGCGGGATGGTGCTGGCGGTCGCGAAGGCGCTCGAGGCGGGCGCCCGCTCGATCGTGTGCGCCAGCACCGGCAACACGTCGGCCTCGGCGGCCGCCTACGGCGCGGCGGCAGGACTCGAGGTCGTGGTCGTGCTGCCCGCCGGCAAGATCGCCGCCGGGAAGCTGCTCCAGGCCCAGGCGGCCGGCGCCCGGGTCCTCGCGGTGGAGGGCAACTTCGACGCTGCCCTGCGCATCGTGCGCGAGCTCGCGGAGCAGGACGAGCACCCCATCACGCTCGTGAACTCGGTCAACCCGTTCCGGCTGGAGGGGCAGAAGACCGCCGCGTTCGAGGTCTGCGAGGACCTGGGACGGGCGCCGGACGTGCTCGCGATCCCCGTCGGCAACGCGGGCAACATCAGCGCCTACTGGATGGGATTCCGGGCCTGGCAGGCCGCCGGCCGGATCGACGCGCTGCCGCGGATGTGGGGTTTCCAGGCGGAGGGCGCCGCGCCGCTCGTGCTGGGCCACCCAGTGGAGCACCCGGAGACGTTCGCGACCGCCATCCGGATCGGGAACCCCGCGTCGTGGGCCACGGCGATCGCGGCCCGCGACCAGTCCGGCGGCCTCATCGAGGCGGTCAGCGAAGACGAGATCTTCGACGCCTACCGCGACGTGGTGCGCTACGCGGGCATCTTCTGCGAGCCCGCCTCCGCGGCCAGCCTGGCCGGCGTGCGCAGGCTCCGCCTGGCGGGTCGTCTCGACCCCGACGCGCTCATCGTCTGCGTCCTCACCGGGCACGGCCTCAAGGATCCGGACGCCGCGGGCCGCCTGGCCGATCCGCTCGTGACGGCCGCCCCCACGTTGCCGGCAGTGATGGAGGCACTCGGATGGCGCTTCTGAGCAACCTCGCCGATCTCGACGGGCGCCGCGTCGCGGTGGAGGTCCCGGCAACCAGCGCGAACCTCGGGGCCGGCTACGACACGCTGGCCGTCGCGCTCGAGATCGTGGATCGCGTCGAGGTGGAGGCGATTGCCCGGCAGGACGTCGGCGTCGAGCTGAGCGTGGACGGCGAGGGCGCCGGCGAGCTGCCGGCCGACCGGTCGAACTCCTTCGTGATCGCGCTGGAACGCGGGCTCGCCGAGGCCCGCGGGACGCTGCCCGACGGCATGAGCTGGCGGATCAGGATGACGAACCGGATCCCGCTCAGCCGTGGACTGGGCTCATCCGCCGCCGCGACCGTGGGGGGGCTCCTGGCCGGGGCCGCGCTCGGGGGGCTGCGGCTGACGCCGGACCGCGCGCTCGCGCTGGCCACGGAGCTGGAGGGTCACCCCGACAACGCGGCCGCCGCGCTGCTGGGCGGGTTCACGATCGCGGCCATCGGGGAAGCGGGTGCTCCGAGCGCCGTCCGATTCGATGCTCCGCGCCAGCTGCGGGCCGTCCTCTTCATCCCGGACCTGCGGCTCTCGACCCGCGAGATGCGCGCCGCCCTCCCGGAAACCGTCCCGCTGGTCGATGCCGTGGCGAACCTCCAGCGGGTGGCGCTGGGCGTGGCGGGCCTCGCGACCGGCCGCCCGGACTTCCTGCGCCAGCTCACCGTGGACCGGCTCCACGAGCCGTACCGCGCCGCCGTCTACCCGCAGCTGCCGGACCTGGTGGCCGCGGCCCGCGCGGCCGGCGCGCTTGGTGCATGCCTCTCGGGCGCCGGCAGCACCGTGATCGCGTTCGTGGATTCGCTGCGCTTGATCACGCGCCTGGAAGGGGCCTTCCGGGCGGCCTCCGCGGACCTGGACCTGCCGGGACGCGTGGAGCTGGTCGCACCCAGGAACACCGGCGCGCGGATTCTGTCCGAGCTGGAGGCCGCGAGGGACACCACGTAGGCCCAGGCGGCCGGAACGCGTCCGGCCTGCCTTCCCGGCCGGAACCGGCCTGCCGGCTGCGGACCCGGCCGGAACCTGGCCTGCCGGGTGCGGACCCGGCGTGTTCGCGCCCCCCAGCTGCGGTTACGCGCCCGGCGTGTTCGCGCGAATGAAGCCCAGCACGCGCGCCCAGGCATCCTCGGACGCCTGCGCGTAGTCCTCCTGCTTCCGGTCGAAGAACGAGTGCGGGGCGCCGGGGTAGGTCACGATCTCGTTGGGCACGCCGGCCGCCGACAGGGCCGCCTCGAACGTTTCGACCGCCTCGGCGGGGATCCCGCTGTCTGCCCCGCCGAAGACGCCCAGCACGGCGCCGCGCATCAGCCCGGTCGAATCCGCGGGGGCCGGGACGTCGCTGCGGGCGCTGCCCACCGGCCAGCCGTAGAAGCCGATCACCCCGGCGAGGTCCAGGCCCATCGTCGAGGTCATATACGCGAGGCGCCCGCCGAAGCAGAAGCCGATCGTAAAGATCGCGCGATCGCGTCCCTCGCCAAGGCCGCGCAGCTGCTCCGCGGCGGCCCGGACGTCCCAGGACAGGCTGGAGAAGCGTGCCTCTGCGACGTGCGTCATGAAGTCGAAGTCGCCCGACCGTTCGCGGACGCCGATCCCGGCCGTCCGGCCGAAATAGTCGATCGCCAGCGCGTCGATCCCCGCTTCGGCGAACCGGAGCGCCAGCTCCTCGTAGTAGGGATGGAGGCCGCGGACATCCGGCAGGACCACGATCCCGGCACCGATCGGGCTCTCCGCGCGCGCCAGGAATCCGGCGAACCGGCCGCCGTCACCGGAACGGAGGACCAGCTCCTCCGTGTCGATCGCGCTGCCCGCCATCGGCGGGATCGGTGGCTGGCTGTCGAGATCGAAGCACATGTCGAGCGGATCCTCCGGGCATTCGTGGGATGCGGATGGGGTGCGGTTCGCGTGCCTGCCGTGGCGGCCGGGGCGGCGGTTCGTGCGTGCGTGTGCGCGCATCCTGCCACGTCCACGCCGTTCGCCGGGAAGCCGCACCCCGCACGTCGCGCCCGCCACGTCCGCGTTGCCGCGTCGACGCGGCAAACCCGGCGCCGCCTCGTCCGCGCCCCTCCCCCGCCCGCCGCGCCCCGTCGCTGGCCCGCCGCGCCCCGGTCGCCTCGACCGTCGCTGCGTCGCCGTCGGCTCGCCAACTCCACCAGTGCGCGTCGTTCGGCTACGGGGCATGGGTGACGGCGGGGACCGTGCTCCTTCGGACAAGGACCATCGCGGACCGTCAATGGCTGGAGCACCCGACCGGACACCACCGCGACTCGTGGTTTCTCCGACCTACGCACAGGGTTCGTACTACGGGACGAATCGAGTCGACTCCGGGGCTCGCGGGCGTCTCGCGGGTCCGGCCGCGGCACTCCTGAGCACAACGCGGGCAGCCCTGCCCTCGGGACGCGACCGGAGCCGCTGGCGATCGTCCGCAGCACGAACCTGGCGCGTATCTCGGAATTGTCCTAAACGCCGGGGCGGCTGCCATGCCTGGGACCGCGGCGCCCACCGGCCCAGGGCGCCGGGCCGCCCGGACGGTCGCTTCCACCTGGACAATCACCCCGAGACTGGCACGCGAGCCGGGGGCGCCGTTGCCGGCGCGGTGCCTGTCCCGCGCCGGCGCCACGCCCGCGCCACGCCCGCGCCCGCGCCCGCCCCGCGCCAGCGCCACGCCCGCGTTCCGCGTCCCCCGCCCGCCCCACGCCCGCGCCCCGCCCCGCACCGGCGCCCGCGCCCGCCCCGCGCCGGCGCGACGCCCGCAACCCCGCACCGGCGCCACGTCCGCGTTCCGTGCCCGACGCCACGTCCGCGTTGCCGCGCCCGACGCCGCAACCCCGCGCCGGACACCCCCCGCCCGCCCCGCGCCCGACGCCGCAACCCCGCGCCGGACGCCCGACCCCGCAAACCCGGCGCGCCGGTACAATCCGGGCCGATGTCGAACCCTCTCGTTGTCATGAAGTTCGGCGGTTCGTCCGTCGCGAACGCCGACCGGATCCGCCGGGTCGCGCGCCGGATCGCCCGCGCCCGCGCGGATGGCGCCGACCTGTGCATCGTCGTCTCGGCAATGGGCGACACGACGGACGAGCTGCTGGCGCTGGCCGCAGCCATCACCGAGGAGCCCGACCCGCGCGAGCTGGACATGCTCCTGGCAACCGGCGAGCACCAGAGCGCCACCCTGGTCTCCATGGCGCTCCACGCGCTGGGCGTGGCGGCGATCAGCCTGACGGGTGCCCAGGCCGGGATCACCACGGACGGAACGTACGGCCGGGCGCGGATCGCGGGGATCGACCCCGCTCGCATCCGGGCCGAGATGGCCGCCGGGCGGGTCGTCATCGTGGCGGGCTTCCAGGGCACCAGCGCGGCCGCGATGGAGCTGGCCGAGACCACCACGCTCGGGCGGGGCGGCTCGGACACGACTGCCGTGGCGCTCGCCGCGGCGCTCCAGGCGGATCGCTGCCAGATCTACACGGACGTGAAGGGGATCTACACTGCGGACCCGCGCATCGTTCTCGACGCGCGGCAGCTCGCGGTGATCGGCTACGAGGAGATGCTGGAGCTTGCCCACCAGGGCGCCCAGGTCATGCAGGTCCGGGCCGTGGAGCTCGGATGGGTCAACACTGTCGTCATCGAGGTCCTCAGCTCCTTCGAGGACGCGCCCGGGACGCTGATCAGGGAGGACCCGCTCGTGGAGCAACGCAACAAGGTCCGGGGGATCGCCCACGACCGGAATGTCGCGAAGGTGACCCTGGTCTCGGTTCCCGACCGGCCGGGCGTCGCCCGGGCTGTCTTCGCCCCGCTGGCCGAGCAGGGCATCAGCGTGGACATGATCGTCCAGAACGTCGGCCACGGCGGCGCGACGGACATGAGCTTCACCGTGCCGCGCGGCGAGCTGGCGAAGGCGAAGCGGGTCCTGGAGCCGATCGTCCGGGAGCTGGGCTTCCGCGAGATGACCACGGACGCGTCGATCGCGAAGGTCTCCATCGTCGGAGCAGGCCTCCACAACGCGCCGGGCTACGCGGCCCGGATGTTCGGCGCCCTCGCGGACGCGGGCGTGAACATCGAGATGATCTCCACGTCCGAGGTGCGGATCACCTGCACGATCGCGGAGGATCAGCTGGAGGCCGCCGCCACCGCGCTCCACGCCGCGTTCTCGCTCGCCGTGCCGGAACCGGTCGACGCTGCCCTGGCGACGTCGGAACCGGCCGGCTGACCGGCCCCCGGTGACACCGTTCGTCGCCAGGCAGGAGCGCTTCGCGCGCGTCGCGTCCACCCAGGACGTGGTCCGAGCGTGGCTGGATTCGGGCACCCCGGAGGTCTGCCTCGCGCTCGCCGATGAGCAGACCGCCGGCCGCGGACGCGCGGGTCGGACCTGGATCGCGCCGCCCGGAGGCGCGCTGCTCCTCTCGCTCGGCTTCCGCCCGAGCTGGCTTGCCCCCGGGCACGCGTGGCGATTGGCCGCCACGGTGAGCCTCGCGATGGCCGATGCCGCGGAGGATGCCGCCGGCCTTCGCGATCGCGCCATTCGCCTCAAGTGGCCGAACGACCTCGCGATCGAGGACGATGCACCGGAGCTTGCCGGGACCGGGTTCGGGGGCGGCGCCGTCCGCAAGCTGGGCGGCGTCCTCGGCGAGTCCGACGGACTCGGGACCGCCGCGCCTCGCGTCGTCGTGGGGATCGGGCTCAACGCGGACTGGGCCGCCGACCGCTTCCCGGACGACCTGGCGGCGACGATGACGAGTCTCCGCGCGGCCTCCGGCGGGCGTCCGATCCACGCGGCGCTCCTGCTCAACGGCTTCCTCTCGCGCCTCGAGGCACGCGTTGAGGCCCTCCGGGCCGGCCGCTTCGACGTGGGCGACTGGGCGGGCCGGCAGCTGACCACCGGCCGGCATGTGCGGGTGGAGGGCCACGCGCACGTCGCCGAGGAGCGGCTCGCTGTGGGCGTGGATCCGGCCACCGGCGCCCTGCTCGTGGCGGATGCCACGGCTCCGGGTGGGGAGCGCGCGATCCACGCGGGCGAGGTCACGCGCATCCGGCTGGTGGGTGCCGCCCCGCTGGGCCAGGCCGCCGCAACCGCCGCGGACGCCGGGGATGCCGCCCCACTGGGCCAGGCCGCCGCGACCGCCGCGGACGCCCGGGATGCCGCTGGCGCCGCCGCGACCGCCGCGGCCCGCGCAGGCGCCACGCTCGGGCAGCGGGGGCGTCCCTGATGCCGCTCACCCTGCCGTTCCGGCCGCGCCGTGAAACGTACCCGCCGGACATGTGGACGAAGTGCCCCAGCTGCTCGGAGATGCTCTTCAACAAGCACCTGGACAAGAACCTGCGGGTCTGCGGCACGTGCGGCCACCACTTCCGGATCTCCGCGAAGGTCCGCCTGGACCAGCTCACAGATCCCGGCACATTCCGCGAGCGCGATGAGGGGCTCGTCTCGCGCGACCCGCTGGGGTTCGTCGATTCCAAGCCCTACCCGGACCGGTTGGTCGCCGCCCAGCTGGCGACCGGGCGTCGGGACGCCGCGATCTGGGGCTTCGGCGCGCTCGGCGGGCGGCGCGTCGCCATCTGCGCCCTCGACTTCGGCTTCATGGGCGGCTCCATGGGCTCGGTCGTCGGCGAGAAGGTGACGCGGGCCGCGGAGGGCGCGTTCGCCGATCGTGTTCCGCTGATCGTGGTCAGCGCGTCGGGTGGCGCCCGGATGCAGGAGGGGACGCTGGCGCTCATGCAGCTGGTCAAGACGATCGGCGCGCTGGAGCGGCTCCGCGCCGCCGGGCTCCCGTACATCTCGGTTCTCGCCGACCCGACCACCGGCGGCGTGTTCGCGTCGTTCGCCGCCCTCGGCGACGTCAACGTGGCCGAGCCGAACGCCCTGATCGGCTTCGCCGGCGCCCGGGTCTCGGCCGGAACGATTGCCGAGGAGCTCCCGCCCGGCTTCCAGCGCGCGGAATTCCTGTTCAGCCACGGGTTCGTGGACCGGATCGTGACCCGCGCGAACCTGCGCGACGAGCTGGTCCTGCTCCTGGCGCTGCTGGGCCCGGCGGGCTCGACGGACGCCACGCCCGGGAGTGTGCGGCGTGGTTGACCGGTTGCTGGGCCGCCCGCGCGACCGCGAGACGCCGCCCGCCACCCCGGCGCCCCCCGTGGATCCGCGGGACGCCGTGTGGGCCCGGGTCCAGCTGGCCCGCAACCCCCGCCGTCCGCACACCCTGGAGCTGGTGGGCCAGATCACCGAGGCGTTCGTGGAGCTCCACGGCGATCGTCTCTTCGGAGACGACGGCGCGATCGTGGGTGGCCCGGCCCGGATCGACGGTCGGCGGGTCATGATCGTGGGCCACCAGAAGGGCGCCGATACGGACGAGAACATCCGGCGCAACTTCGGGATGGGCAAGCCGGAAGGCTTCCGGAAGGCCATCCGCCTCTTCGAGCTGGCCGAGCGCCTGGGCCTGCCGGTCGTGACGTTCGTGGACACGCCGGGCGCCTACCCCGGCGCCGAGGCGGAGGAGCGCGGCATCGCGGACGCGATCGCCCGATCGATCGGCGCGATGTGCCGGCTCCGGGTCCCCATCATCACGCTCATCACCGGCGAGGGCGGCTCGGGTGGCGCGCTCGCGATTGCCGCGGGGGACGTGGTGGTGGCCCTGGAGAACGCCGTCTACGCGGTCATCAGCCCGGAGGGCTGCGCCTCGATCCTCTGGCGGTCGCCCGAGAAGGCACCGGACGCCGCCCTGGCGATGCGGATGTCCGCCCAGGACCAGGCGGAGCTGGGCGTCATCGATCGCGTCGTCGCCGAGCCCGGCGAGGGCGCCCACGTCGACGCGGCGGAGACCGGGCGCCGGCTGCGCGCGGTGATCCTCGAAGAGCTCGACCGACTGGCCGCGCTCTCCCCCGACGAGCTGGTCGCGAAGCGCGGCGGCCGCTATCGTGTCTTCGGTGCCTTCGACGACCTGGGCGCGACCGAGCCGATCCCCGGGGCCGCGGAACGGCCGGGCCTGGCCGATCGGCTGCGCCGGGCCCTGGAGCCCGTCGGCAAGTCGGTGGGCGATGCGATCGGCAGTCGGACCGGCCGCGATGCCCGGGATGCCCGCGACGGCCGCGACGCCGGCGAAGGCCGCGACCAGCCGCCCGCGCGTGAGGAGGTTTGAGCGTGGCCCGTGACAGCGACAGCCCCGTCGCCCGCCGGCCGCAGGACCGCCTGGACGACCACGCGGCCATCGACCGCCTGACGGATGAGCTGCTGCCCGCGCTCGTCGCAAAGCTCGGCTCGACCGATCTCGGCGAGCTGGAGGTCCGCGAGGGCACGTGGCGCGTCCGGCTTCGGATGCCGGCCGACGTGCGCGCCGCCGGTGGCCGCCGCTCCGCGTCGGGTCGCCAGGGCGGCCGCGCCGCGGACGCGCCGCGCGGCGAGCGCTCGCGCACAGACCCCGCCGGGACCGCCGGCCCGGGCCAGGCCACGGTCGCGTCCGGGCACGCGCCCGACACCGCGCGGCCGGCCGGCCGTTCCCCGGTCGTTGCCACGTCGCCGGCCGTGGGCTATTTCCGGCCGCGGACCGATCTCCGCGCCGGCGCGAAGGTCCGGGCCGGCGACCGTATCGGGAGCGTGGACGTGCTGGGGATCGGGCAGGATCTCGTGGCGCCCGGCGATGGGCTCATCGGCGCGACGCTCGTGGCGCCCGGCGAGCCGGTGGAGTACGGGCAGGCCGTTATCGTCGTCGAGCAGCCCGCAGCGCCGCAGCCCGACGCCCCGAGTGCGGCGGCTGACAGCGAGACCCCGGCGGAGCGCGGGACCCCGGCACAGAGCGGCCGGGCCGACGACACCGCAGCCGACGCGGCCGACGACACCCCGGCCGACACCCCGGCCGACGACACCCCGGCCGACGCCCCGGCCGGCCCGGCGGACGACGCCCCGCCGACGACCGGAGTCGCCTGATGTTCGACCGCGTCCTCATCGCCAACCGCGGCGAGATCGCCGTCCGCATCCTGCGTGCCTGCCGGACCATGGGGATCGGCGCCGTGGTCGCCTACAGCGAGGCCGATCGCGACTCGCTCGCCGCGCAGCTCGCCGACGAGGCCATCTGCATCGGCCCTGCCGACGCCAAACGGAGCTACCTCTCGCCGTCGGCCATCATCTCGGCCGCGATCGTCACGGGCTGCGACGCGATCCATCCCGGCTACGGCTTCCTGTCGGAGGACGGCGCGTTCGCGGAGGCGGTCGCCGCCCACGGGCTCTCGTTCATCGGCCCGTCCGCGGAGGTCCTGGAGCGGTTCGCCTCGAAGGAGGCCTCGCGCAGCCTCATGGCCCGCCACGGTCTTCCCACCATCCCGGGATCCGAAGGGATGCTGCGCACCGACGAGCACGCGCTCTCCGAGGCGGCGCGCGTGGGCTACCCGGTCCTCATCAAGCCGTCCGCCGGCGGCGGCGGGAAGGGCATGCGGATGGTGCGCACGCCGCGCGAGCTGGAGGCATCGCTCCGCGTCTGCCGCTCGGAGGCCCGCGCCGCGTTCGGCGACGATTCGCTGTACCTGGAGAAGTGGCTGGAGGATAACCGCCACGTGGAGGTCCAGGTGGTCGTGGACCGCTACGGTCGCGGCGTCCACCTGGGCGAGCGCGACTGCTCGGTCCAGCGGCGCCACCAGAAGATCGTGGAGGAGGCACCCACGCCGGCGCTGCGGCCGGCCTCCCGCGCGGAGCTCTGCGAGCGGGCCGTCGCGGCCGTCGTGGCGGCCGGCTACGAGAACATCGGGACCCTGGAGTTCCTCGTGGACCGGGACGGCAGCTTCTACTTCATCGAGATCAACTGCCGGATCCAGGTGGAGCACCCGGTGACGGAGATGCTGACCGGGATCGACCTGGTGGCAACCCAGATCCGGATCGCGGCGGGCGAGCCGCTTGGCTTCGGCCAGGAGGACGTGGAGTTCCGCGGCCACGCGTTCGAGTTCCGGATCAATGCCGAGGACCCCGCCCACGAGTTTCGCCCCCAGGCCGGGCTCGTGGAGCGCTTCTACGCGCCCGGTGGCCCGGGCGTCCGCCTGGACTCGCACCTGTACGCGGGGTACGAGGTGCCCTCGTTCTACGACTCGCTCCTGGGCAAGCTCGTCGTCTGGGGGCAGGATCGGCCGTCCGCGATCGCCCGCTCCAAGGCCGCCCTGGACGAGCTGGTCGTGGACGGCATCACGACGAACCGCTCCTTCCACCGCGCCCTTCTCGAGAACGCCGCGTTCGTCGAGGGCCGGGTGACCACGAACCTCATCGATCGCGTGGGCGCGGCCGCCTTCCTTGCGCCGCGGAGCTGAGGCGACCCGTGCACTCCTGCATCGAACGACCCGCTCGGCGCGTGTTCGCCGGGCGACACTGACTACCCGCAGCGGAGCCCGTCGTGACCGAAGCCATCCACACTACCCGCGAGATCGAGGCGCTGATCCCGCACCGCTGGCCATTCCTGCTCGTGGATCGGATCGACGAGTACGACCAGGACGCGCGCCGGATCGTCGGCCGCAAGGCCGTGACCGCCACGGAGTGGTTCTTCCAGGGCCATTTCCCGGGGATGCCGGTCATGCCGGGCGTCCTCCAGGTGGAGGCGTTGGCCCAGACCATGGCCGTCTTCGTGGCAAAGCAGGAGGGCTTCGGGGACCGAATCGGGCTCTTCGCCGGCGTCGACGAGTGCCGCTTCAAGCGCGTCGTCAAGCCGGGTGACGTCCTCCGCCTGGAGGTCATGATGGACAAGCTGGGCCGGCGTTTCGGGCGCGGCAAGGGCGTGGCCAGCGTGGACGGCGAGGTCTGCTGCGAGGCCACGCTGAGCTTCGTCATCCCCGATGCCTCGGTGCTGCGCTGATGACGCGGCTCGCCCTCTTCTCCGACATCCACGGCGTCGCGCAGGCGCTGGAGGCGGTCACGGCGGCAATCGCCGCGGCGGCGCCGGACGTCATCGCGATCGCCGGCGACTACGCGGTCAACGGCGCGGACCCGGCCGAGGTCATCGACGGCATCCGCGAGCTGGAGGCGCGCGGCGCGCTGGTCGTGGCCGGCAACACGGATATCGCGGTCGCGGACTTCGATTACGGTGCCGCCTACCCGTGGCTGGGTGACGGCGTTCCCGAGTCGTACCGGTCCGCGGCAACCTGGGCCCACGACGCGATCGGCCCGGAGCGCGTGGACTGGCTGCGTCGACTGCCTGTCGAGCGCCGCTTCCGCGCCGACGACGGGACGCTGGTCCTCGTGACGCACGCGTCGCCGGGCTCCCAGACCGCCGGCTTCGACCGCACCCTTGACGAGAGCGTCTTCATGGAGCGCCTGGGCCGGACCGACGCACGGGTCATCGGCTGCGGCCACACCCACGTCCCCGAGGTCCGCGACTTCGGCTGGAAGGTGGTCGTGAACGCGGGCAGCGCCGGCTACGTCTTCGACGGCGACGCCACCGCTTCGTGGGCGCTGGTCGATATCGTGGACGGCGAGGTCACGGCCGAGATCAAGCGGGTCCCCTTCGACGTGCTTGCGGCCGCCGACGCCGTCGCCGCGCGCGGCCTCCCCGGGGACGTCTACCGCGCCGCCACGATCCGCAACGGGAAGCTGGTGCGGTGAACGTCACCCCGCGGGCGAACCGCACCCAGCCGGACCGCGCGCTCACCACGCCGGATGGCGGGCTCACCACGCCGGATGGCGCGCCGCGGGTCGTCGTGACCGGCACCGGCATGCTCACGGCGCTGGGCCCGGACGTTGCGAGCACCTGGGACGGTCTCGTCGCAGGTCGATCCGGGATCGCCACGATCACCGCGTTCGACCCGGGCCGGGTCTCGTCGCAGATCGCCGGCGAGGTGCCGGGCTTCGACCCGTCCGGGGTCCTCGACCGCAAGGAGCAGCGCCGCACGGACCGCTACACGCAGCTCGTGCTCGTGGCGGCGCGCCAGGCACTGGACGAGGCCGGGCTCCCCGGCCGGCTGGACGGCCGGCTGGCCGAACGGACCGGGATCCTCATCGCGACCGGCCTGGGCGGCGGGATCACGTTCGGCGAGCAGGTCGCGATCAGCGTCCAGAAGGGTCCGGATCGCGTGAGCCCGTTCTTCATCCCGATGGCGATCCCGAACCTGGCGGCCGGCCAGGCGGCCATCCTCTTCGGCGCGCTGGGGCCGAACTACGCGATCGCGTCGGCTTGCGCCAGCGGTGGTCACGCGGTGGGCGAGGCCTGGGAGATCATCCGGCGCGGCGACGCGGAGATGATGCTGGCCGGGTCCGCGGAGGCGGCCATCTCGGAGCCGCTCGTCGCGGGCTTCGCGGCGATGCGCGCGCTCTCCACGCGCAACCACGACCCGGCCAGGGCGTCGCGCCCGTTCGACCGTGGCCGCGACGGATTCGTGATCGGGGAGGGGGCCGCGGTGCTGGTCCTCGAGACCCTGGAGCACGCGCGGGAACGCGGGGCGCAGCCGCTGGGCGAGATCGTCGGTTACGGTGCCACGGCGGACGCGAACCACGTGACGCTCCCGGCGCCGGGTGGGATCGGTGCGATCCGCGCGGTCCGGCGGGCGCTGGAGAAGGCGCGCCTCACGGTCGACGACGTGGAGCATGTCAACGCCCACGCCACCTCAACGCCCGAAGGCGACCGGACGGAGCTGGACATGCTCCGCGGCCTGTTTGGCGCGCGGGCCGGCGACGTGAGCGTCACCGCGGTCAAGTCGATGCTGGGCCATACGCTGGGGGCCGCCGGTTCCATCGAGGCGATCGTCACGCTCCGCACGCTGCGCGAGGGCGTGATCCCGCCGACCATCAACCTGGACGACCCAGACGAGGCAGCGGCCGGGCTGGACCTGACGCCCAACGTGGCCCGTGAGCGCCGGATGCGGATCGCGGTCAGCAACTCGTTCGGCTTCGGCGGGCAGAACAGCGCGCTCGTGCTGCGGCGGTGGGACGAATGACGAACCCGCAGGTGCCGGGCGCCGCCGCCGCCGTGTCGGGCGCCGTGCTGGGCGCCGCCGCCGCCGCGCCGGGCGACTTGGCCGTGCCGGGTGACGCCGCCGCCGCCGCCG
>Ga0209048_10001182_pt1 | contig 27152 bp, 23 predicted proteins | sample FrelakmetCRP12CR_FD_187146 | JGI IMG/M metagenome (GOLD analysis project Ga0209048, IMG submission 187146) | Freshwater lake sediment microbial communities from the University of Notre Dame, USA, for methane emissions studies - CRP12 CR (SPAdes)... | ecosystem: Environmental > Aquatic >... | reverse complement strand
GCCGTGTGCGATGTGCTGGCCGAAGTCATGACCATTCGAAAGCGCTGAAGCGTTGCGCCCGATGAAGCAAGGGAATACCGCTGTGATCCGCCCCGCGAAGCGCCGCGCCGCAAGGGGCTCGGGCGCCGAAGTGCCGGATTGGGCGTTTCATGCGAACGACGCGGCGGTGTTCGACGCGCTGGCCACGGGCCGGCATGACGCGAGTCTGCGGGAGTACTTCGGCACGGCGGCCCACAAGGAATTGTGCGTACTGGCGGCGAGCGCGAAAAAGAGCAAACGCGCCGGCGGACCTCGTGTACTCATAATTCCAGGCATCATGGGATCGAGGCTCGGCCGATCGAACCGGCGCGGACCAAAAGCAGGGCCGGGATCGGTGTTGTGGATCGATCCCATACGCATCGGCGCCGGGCGGCTCACCGACCTCAAGTTGCCATCGGCCAAATCGATACGGCCGATGGGTGTGCTGCTCTTCTCGTACGCGAAATTGAAGCTTCAACTCGATATCGCCGGCTTCGACGCCAAGTTCTTCCCATACGATTGGCGCCTTGGGATCGACGAGCTCGGGGCGGCGCTCGCCTCACGCATCGCCGCGGACGAAAAGCCCGCCATGCTGATCGCACACAGCATGGGCGGCCTGATCGCGCGGGTGGCGACCAAACGATTGCCCAAGCGTTGCGTGCGCAAGCTCATCCTGTTGGGCACCCCCAATCGGGGCTCCTATGCCCCGGTGCAGGCGCTGCGCGGCACCTACCCCTTCGTGCGAAAGTTGGCGCGGCTCGATCTTAAACATACGCCCGAGCAGCTCGCGCAAAAGGTATTTTGCACCTTCCCGGGGATCTGCCAGTTGTTGCCGTCGCCAGTGCCGGGGTCGAAGGTCGACTTGCTCGATTCTCGCTGTTGGCCGAGCGTCGGCCCCAAGCCCGACGCGACTCTGCTCGCACGGGTGGCCGCGGTTCGCGCGCAGCTGGCGGCGCCGGACGCACGGATGATGCACATCGTCGGCATCAACCGCGAAACGGTGGTCGCGGTGCGCAGCACGCCAACGGGCTTCGAATACAGCTTGAGCGCAAACGGCGATGGCACGGTTCCCGTGGCCATGGCGTCGCTGCCGCGCCTCAAGACCTACTTCGTCGACGAGTTGCACGGCAATCTTGCCAATAATTCGCGAGTTATAAGCGCCATCCTCGATTTGTTGCGCCACGGACGCACCCGCGAGCTTAAGCGACGCTTCGTACCCCGGCGCGGTCGCCAGACCCTCATCGACGACGCGCGGCTGCGGTCGGCCGGAGCGGGAAAGATCGATTGGCGGCGCCTCGATTCGGCGCAGCGTGAAGCGGCTCTCATGGAGTTGGATGCGACCGCAGACTAGCGCCCGGCGGGGCGCCCTGCCCTCCACCCCCTGAAGACCCCGTTTTTACGACGTAGTGCGCTGAAATCGCTGTCTTTTCCTGCTGCTTTTGCCGAGTATTTCACATATTCCGCTGGTCGAACGGGGCAAACTGATTTTTAAGAGCACTGCCCGGCCATGAACGCCCCAACAGCTACAGTAGGAAATTTGAAAGCGCCGACGAGGCGCTTCGATGCCCAATTCATCGAAGATCATCAGCTCATCGAGCGTTACCTCGAAAACAAGTTGCCGTACAGGGGCGCCCGTGATCTCGAGAACTGGTGTCGCGAGCATCCCGAATACTTGAACAATCTCAAGCTGTCGGAGCGTGCGCAGGCCAGCCTCAAACTGCTGGAAGCGAGCGGCCAGGTACAAGACCTGTGCGAACCGCCGCCGCCTTGGTGGAAGACCACTTACGCATTGATAGGCTTGGCAGTCGTGGCGCTGCTGAGCCTGGTCGCATTCTGGTTCCTGATGGGCAAGTACGTGCTGTTGCGCAGCGAGCTGCAGGACACCCGGGAAAGGAAGGACCAAGGGTCGCTGGTACAGCCTGCAACCGAGAGGGACCAGTATGTATCGCCCGATCGCGCGCCCGGGCTCAACCGGGCGCGAATCGCCGTCAGCCGTTCGGCGCCTCAACTAATCGATGTGCACATCGATATGAGCTATTCGAAAGTGATGCAATTCCGCATGTTCGTGGACAAACAGGACCAAGGACGCGCCTTGGTTCTCAACAATCTGCTGAAGGATTCGAACAACGAGTTGCGGCTCACGATCAATACGACGGGGCTCGCGGCCGGTATTTACACCGTGCGCATCGAGGCCCTGCCGCCGCGCGGCATCCCGATCCCCGAAGGTTGGTTGATCCTCCAAGTGCAATGACGGACCTCACTCGTCGCGCAACGTGACGATGGGCGGCGTATTCACGACCCGCCGCGTGGCCAGAGTGCCGCTCACACCCACCAGTATCGTGCCGCACACCAAACCGAGCACCCACACCCATGGGTCGAACGTGAACTGCAACCCGAACAACCGGCGCGCCAATATCCAGCCGACGCCGCTGGCGCCGAAGGCGGCCAATGCGCCGGAGAGAAATCCCAACGCCGAAAATTCGGCCGCGACTCCCTGCAGCACCGTGCGTCGGCTCGCCCCCAAGGTGCGCAGCATCGCGCTCTCATAACGGCGCTCATCGCGCGTCGATTGCACCGCCGCGAGCAGCACCACGATGCCGGCCACCAATGTGAACAGAAACACGTATTGCACCGCCAGCGTCGCGCGGTCCATGATCGCGCGGATCTGCCTGAGAATGGCATCCACATCGAACACCGAGATGGTCGGAAACTGCCTCACCAGATCAACCAATGCCGGACGCTGTGCGGGCGTGAGAAAGACGCTGGTCATGTAGGTGCCTGCCGCACCCTCCAATAGGCCGGGCGGCAATACCAGAAAGAAATTCGGTCGAAAGCTGTCCCAACGCACCTTGCGAACGCTGGCGACACGCACCGCGAGCTCCTCCCCGGCGATATCGAAGCGCAGCGTATCCCCGAGTTCGAGCTGCAGCGCATCTCGGTACTCGGAGGAAATGGACACCAGGGGCTTGCCGTAATCGGCCGCCGTCCACCAATGTCCCGCGATCAATTGGTTGTCATCCATGAGGCGCGACGCCCAAGTCAGATTTTGTTCGCGCTCGAGGTAGCCGCGCGCGCTGTCTCCCTTGAATTTGAGCGACTCGGCGGGCTTCGAATTGATGGCCGTTATGCGCGCGCGGACCATCGGGTACATCGGCGGGTCTCCGAAGCCGCGCGACTTCAGGAATTCCTCCAAGGGGCGGCGCTCCTCGGGCTGAATATTGATCAGGAAATTATTGGGCACATTGGCGGGCAGGCTTCGGCGCCAGTCCGCAAGCAGGTCGCCGCGCACCACCGCGAGCAGCAAGAGCATCATCAGGCCGAGGCCGAATGCCACGATTTGCACCACGCTGGCGCCGCCGCGGCGCGAGACGTTGGCGAGTCCGTAGCGCCACGCCACCCCCACCGCGCCGCGCAGGCGGCCCGTTGCCCGCACCAGAGCGTACCCCGCCAGCGTCAGCAACAGCCCCACGCCGAGCACGCCGGCAAGCACGCTCACCACCAGCTCGCCGTCGCGCACCAAGCTCCACAAGATTGCAAACAAGGCCCCGAATGCGAGCAGGTACGAGAGACCGTATCGCAGCGGAGGCGCCGTCGCCGTTTTGCGCAACACGCGAGCGGGCGGAGTATTTTTCAATTGCAGAAGAGCGGGCAGCGCGAAGCCGATCAGCATGGACAGGACGGTGACCAGCGCTATGGCCACCGGCGCAAGCGACGCGCCGGGCAAATCCGTGCGGATCAGATCCCGCAGCAGCCGTGCGATCCCCAGCTGCGCCGCATAGCCGAGCATGGCGCCGGCGGCAACCGCCGACAGCGCCAGAAGCGTCAATTCGATGATGGAAATCGACAGCACGAAGCGCTGCGATGCGCCCATGCATTTCATCAATGCCACGGCATCGACGTTACGCGACGCATATCGGCGGGCGCCCATGGCAACGGCAACCGCCGCCAACAATACCGAAGCGAGGCTCGCCAGATTCAAGAATCGGCTTGCACGGTCCACGGCGGAGTTCAATTGACGGCTCGATTCATCGACCTCACGCAAACGCTCGCCGGCCGCTTTGGTGGCGATCACATATTCGCGAAACTCGGCTACCGTCGCCGCGTCGCCCGCAAACAACGCGGCGTAGGTGGCGCGGCTGCCGGGCTGAATCAGCTGCGTCGCCGCGATGTCTTGGTAGTTCAGCAGCACGGCGGGCGCCAGATTGACGAAGCCCGTGCCCTGGTCGGGCCGATAGTCGAGCACTTCGGTCACCCGAAACGAGGCCGCGCCGATGCGCAGATCCTCCCCCAATCGGAGTCTCAATTGCGCAATGATGCGTGCGTCCACCCACACCTCGCCCGTGCCGGGAATTCGATCGGTGACGCGGGCGGCTCCGAACGGCGAGTCGGCGATCCGCAGATGCCCGCGCAGCGGGTAGTCCGCCGTCGCCGCATTGAGCGCCGCCAGTTGACTTGCATCGCCATTGAAGATCGCGGTCGGAAACGACACGAGTTGCGCGCTCCTGAGTCCGAGGGCACGGCTTTTATCGACATACCGCGAAGGAATCGGATACGGTGATTCCAGGCGCAGATCGGCCGCCAGCACCTCGGCCGCTTGCGCGCGCACTCCTTGCGCGATGCGGTTGGTGAAGAAGCCGACGGCGGTCAGCGACAGAACCGCCACGGATAGAGCAAGCAGCAATACGGAAAGCTCACCGGACTTCAGGTCGCGCCAGAGATTGCGCAGGGCGAAACGCAGGATCTGCATCCGGTCAGCCCACCGCGCGGCCCGCGTCGAGTTCCAGTATTCGGCCGCAGCGACTCGCCAGCTCGCGGTCGTGAGTCACCAAAATCAAGGTACTGCCGGTGCTGCGGTTCAGTTCAAACAGCAGGTCGGTGATGCGCTGCCCGGTGTGGGTATCCAGATTACCGGTCGGTTCGTCCGCGAACAGCACGTCCGGATGGGTCACGTAGGCGCGCGCGATCGCCACACGCTGCTGTTCGCCGCCGGACAATTGCTTGGGATAATGGGCGCTGCGTGGCGTCAGTCCCACTTGTGCCAGCGCTTGCGCCGCCATCTCGCGGGCGTCGCCGCGGCCGCGCAGTTCGAGCGGCAACATGACGTTTTCCAGGGCGGTGAGCGAGGGGATCAAGTGGAACGACTGGAAGACGAAGCCGACGTGCCGGCCGCGAACGGCGGCACGGCCGTCTTCGTCGAGTTCGGTCAAATCGGCGCCGGAGATCAACACTCGGCCGGCGCTCGGTGTGTCCAGCCCCGCGAGCAGCGCCAACAGCGTGGATTTTCCGGCGCCCGAGGCGCCGATGATGGCGAGCGTCTCGCCGGTGCGCACGCTGAGGCTGACATCGGCGAGAATGGTCAACGGGCCCTCCGGGCTCGGCACGGTCTTCGAGAGATTCCTGGCTTCGAGAACGATTTGATCTAGCATCGGGAGCATCCGTGAAACGGTTTTTCGTCCTTTTGGTGTTTTGTTTGACCGTGGTCCCGGCCGGTGCGGCTGCGCCGGTGATCCTCGTGTTCGGCGACAGCATCAGCGCCGGCTACGGGTTGCCGCGCGTAGAACAAGGCTGGGTGGCATTGCTGCAGGCGAGGCTTAATGATCAAGGGTACGGTTACCAGGTCATCAATGCCAGCGTCAGCGGCGAAACGACGGAGGGTGGCCTTGCGCGCCTGCCGCGCGCGCTCAACCTGCATCACCCGGCAATCGTGGTCCTGGAGTTGGGTGGCAATGACGGCCTTCGCGCCCTGCCGGTTGCGCAAATGCGCGACAATCTGTCTCGCATGGCCGAGCTTGCGCAAGCCGCCGGGGCGAAGGTCGCGCTGTTGGGCATGCGAATGCCCCCCAACTACGGCCCGCAATACGCCGGACAATTCACCCAGGCCTATTCCGATGTGGCGCGCGACAAGAAGCTGCCCTTCGTACCCTTTGTACTCGCCGGCATCGCCACCTCGTCCGGACTCATGCAAGCCGACGGCATTCACCCCAACGACGCCGGTCAACCGCAATTGCTCGACAATGTGTGGCCGGCTCTGAAACCGCTGCTCAAGCGCACTAATGAGCCGCGTTGACCGGCAACATCGTGATCACGTTCATCAAAAAGCGCGTGTGTTCATGGGCTGATGCCGCCCCGAACAGGGTGCCCTGAACGGTGACAAGGGAATTTTCCACGATGTTTTGCGGAAATTCGTAGATGCCCACGAGTTGCAATTCGTCGGTGGGCAAGCAGCTGAAACTCTGCGACGGCGAGTACATATACGCCATGTGATCGAGAGCGAGCACCGGCACATTATCTATTCCGTCCGCCGCCGGATAGGAGCGAAAGTGCACACGCCCGGTCAGCGTATGCTTGACCGGCGCCATGAATAGGCAGCCGCCGTAGCCTGCCACGCAGCCGGCACACGCCAGGCAGAAACTCAATACGCAAAATCGCCAGATATTCATGCTAACGGCTCCGCGGCACATGCCGCTCATGCACCCCGCAGCATACTCCGTCGGCGAACAACGTTGCTGGCGTATTGAACCGGTGCTATACACGCGAGGTGGATCGCATATGGTTAAAAAACTATCCGTCCGGTATACCCACCGATATCGACCCCGACCTCTATGCCTCGCTCACGGAGATGTTCGACAAGGCCTGCGCCGCCTACGGCAATCTGCCCGCCTATACGAATATGGGCGCAACGCTGAGCTTTGCCCAACTCGACGAGCTGAGCCGCGCGTTTGCCGCCTGGCTGCAACGCAAATCGGGACTGGCGGCGGGCGATCGCGTTGCCCTGATGATGCCGAACATTCTGCAATACCCGATTGCCCTGTTCGGCGTACTGCGGGCGGGCATGGTGGTGGTGAATACCAACCCGCTGTATACCGCGCGCGAACTCGAACACCAGCTTGCGGATTCCGGCGCAAAGGCGATCGTCGTGGTGGAGAATTTTGCGCACGTGGTCCAGCAAGTGCTTCCTCATACCGGCCTCAAGAACGTGTTGGTGACCCGAATCGGCGATCTGCTGGGGTTCCCGCGCGGCGCGATCGTGAATTTCGTGCTGCGCTACGTGCGCAAGCAGATTCCGGCTTGGCGCATGCCCGGTGCCCTGACATTCAAAAGCGCGCTAGGCGCGGGTTTGGGATTGAAGCTCGAACCCGCGGCGCTCGGACCGCAGGATATCGCGTTCCTGCAATATACCGGCGGCACCACCGGAGTGGCCAAAGCGGCGATTCTCACCCATCGCAATATGATCGCCAACGTGCTGCAGGCGAGCGCTTGGATCAAGCCCGCGCTGCAATCAATCAAGCGCCCCAATGCGCACCCGGTCGTCATCACGGCGCTGCCGCTTTATCACATCTTTTCGCTCACCGCCAACTGCCTGCTTTTTCTGCGTGTGGGCGCCCACAACATCTTGATCACCAACCCGCGCGACTTCCCGGGTTTCGTCGCCGAGCTGAAAAGGTACAAGTTCTTCTTCATCAGCGGCGTCAACACGCTGTTCAACGCCCTGCTGCACACGCCGGGATTCGAGTCGGTGGATTTCAGCGAGTTGCGCATCACGCTGGGCGGCGGCATGGCAGTGCAGGCGGTAGTCGCGGCGCGCTGGAAAAAGGTCACGGGCAACGTGCTCACGCAGGCCTGGGGATTGACCGAAACGGCGCCGGCCGCCTGCATCAATCCGCTGGGTCTCGATTTCAACGGCTCGATCGGCTTGCCGATTCCCTCGACCGATATCTCGATTCGCGACGACAGCGGCAGGGAGGCGGCGACGAATGGTGTGGGAGAGATTTGCGTCTTCGGGCCGCAATTGATGCGCGGATACTGGAACCGGCCGGACGAGACCGAGAAGGTGATGTTCGGCGATTGGTTTCGCACCGGCGACATCGGCCGCATGGATGCCGCGGGTTTCGTCTACATCGAGGACCGTAAGAAGGACATGATTCTGGTCTCGGGATTCAATGTATATCCGAACGAGGTCGAAGGCGTCGCGGCCGAACATCCGGGTGTGCTGGAGGCTGCCGCCGTTGCCCAGCCGGATGAAAATTCCGGGGAGGCGGTCGCTTTATTCGTGGTCAAGAAGGATCCCAATCTCACCGCCGAAGCCTTGATCGAGCATTGCCGCACCTACCTGACGGGCTACAAGGTGCCGAAGCACGTGTACTTTCGCACCGAGCTTCCGAAGACCAACGTGGGCAAGATCATGCGCCGCGAGCTGCGCGACGAATTGCGGGGCTAACCTACCGCGTAATCGCGCACCGTATCGACCAGCAGGGCGACGCGCTCCGGATCGACGTCCGGCGTGATGCCGTGCCCCAGATTGAACACGTGCCCGCTGCCGGCGCCGAAACTTGCGAGCACGCGCAGCGCTTCTGCGCGCAGCGTCTCGGGCGGTGCGAACAGGGCCGAGGGATCGAGATTCCCTTGCAGCGCCACTTGGTCGCCGACGGCGCGCCGGGCAGTGGCAAGATCGGTGGTCCAATCCACGCCGACGGCGTCGCAGCCGATGGCGGCGATTTGCGCGAGCCAAGCGCCCCCGCCCTTCGTGAACACGATATTAGGCACCCGGCGGCCCTCGGCCTCGCGCGTCAGGGCATCGATAATCTGCGCCATGTAGCGCAGCGAGAACTCGGCGTATTGCGCCGGCGTCAGCACACCGCCCCAGGTATCGAACAGCATCACGGCTTGGGCGCCGGCGGCGATTTGCGCGTTGAGGTACAGAATGGTCGCCTTGGCGAGCAGGTCGAGAAGCCGATGCAGCTCCCCGGGGGTTTGATACATCATGCGTTTGACGAGCCCAAAGCCCTTACTGCTCCCGCCCTCCACCATATAGGTACCCACCGTCCATGGGCTGCCCGCGAATCCGATCAGAGGAATACGGCCCTTGAGTTCGCGCCGGATGAGCGCCACCGCGTCGACGACATATTTGAGTTCGCGGCCCGGATCGGGAAGCCAGAGCCGGTCGATGTCGGCGGCCGAGCGCACCGGGCGGGCGAACTTCGGACCCTCGCCGGACTCGAATTCCAGGCCCAAATTCATGGCATGCGGGATCGTGAGAATATCCGAGAACAGAATCGCGGCGTCGAGCGGATATCGATCGACCGGCTGCAGAGTGACCTCGCAGGCAATTTCTGGATTGGTGCACATCGCCAAGAAGTTCCCCGCCCGCGCCCTCGTCGCGCGATATTCCGGCAGATAGCGGCCAGCCTGGCGCATCAGCCAGATGGGACGCCGCGGCGTCGGTTGACGCAGCAACGCGCGCAGCAACAGGTCGTTTTTCAAATTACCGTTCAAGTTCGTGCACTCGGATCAAACAACCGGCGGTGTTCCAAGATGGCGTAGCGGTCCGTCATGCCCGCAATGTAGTCGGCAACCGCGCGCGCGCGGCCGGCGGGCCCCTGGAGCGACTCCAGGCGCGCCGCGGTCGTTTGGTGCTCCTCCGGCATCAAACCGGGGTCCTCGAAAAACGCTTCGAACAGCGCGCTCACGACTCGACGCGCCTTGGTCGTCATACGGCGGACCTTGTAATGCTTATATACCCGCTCGCGCAGAAATTTCTTGAGCGAGATATTCAGGTCCCGCGTCGCCTCGCTGAAACCGATCAGGGGCGCAGGCGCCGACCTGACCCCGGCCGCCGAGACGATTCCCGCGGCGCGCAGCCGCGCAGCCGAGGTATCGATCAGATCCGTGACCAGATGATTGATCATGCGCCGCAAAATCTCGAATACCAGCCGCCGGCCCGCGAGCGCCGGGTAGCGCCCGCGGACCTCTGCGTGATAGCCGGCGAACAGCGGCACCTCGAGCAATTGCTCGACGCTGATGAGCCCCGCGCGAATGCCATCGTCGACGTCGTGGTTGTTGTAGGCGATTTCATCGGCGAAATTCGCCAGCTGCGCCTCCAATCCCGGCTGCCGCCGGTTGATGAAGCGCTCGCCCAATTCACCCAGCTCGATCGCTTTGGCGTGGGAACAATGCTTGAGAATTCCTTCGCGGCATTCGAACGTCAGGTTCAGCCCGTCGAATTCCGCATAATGCTCCTCGAGTTCATCGACGACTCGAAGCGATTGCAGATTGTGCTCGAAGCCGCCGTAATCCCTCATGCATTCGTTCAAGGCGTCCTGTCCGGCGTGCCCGAACGGCGTGTGGCCCAAGTCGTGGGCCAGACAGATCGCTTCGGAGAGCACTTCGTTGAGCTTTAGCGCCCCGGCCATGGTCCGCGCGATCTGCGCCACCTCGAGCGAATGCGTGAGGCGCGTCCGAAAGAGGTCGCCTTCGTGATTGACGAAGACCTGAGTCTTGTACACCAATCGGCGAAACGCCGTCGAGTGAACAATCCGGTCTCGATCGCGCTGATATTCGGAGCGATAGGGGGGAGCCGGCTCGGCATGGCGCCGGCCGCGCGATTCGGTCTCATGGGCCGCGTAGGGTGCGAGGCCGCTCATCCGAAATTCTCGCGCAGCGCGGCATCGAGCGCATTCTGCGGATAGGCGGGCGTGACGACGGCACACCCGAGTTTCTCCAGCAGCACCAATCGCACCCTGCCCGACAACACTTTTTTGTCCATTTGCATGAGCTCGAGAGCGCGTGCCGCACCGATCTTGGGAACATCGGTCGGCAATCCGGCGCGGCACACCAGATCATGCACCCGCGCCTTGACCGCGGCATCGATCATTCCCAATCGGCACGAGAGCTCGACGGCCACCAACATGCCAAGGGCCACCGCTTCGCCGTGCAAGTAAGTCTCATAGGCGGTGGCCGCTTCGATGGCGTGGCCGAACGTGTGGCCGAAATTCAAGATCGCGCGCAGACCTTGTTCCCGTTCATCGTGCGCAACCACGGCCGCCTTGATTTGGCATGACTTAGCGATCGCATAAGTCAGGGCGGCGGTGTCTCGCGCCAAGAGCCTGCCGACGTTGAGTTCCAGCCAGTCGAACAGCAGAGGATCCCAGACGCAGCCGTATTTGATCACTTCGGCGACGCCGGCCGAGAGCTCACGGTCGGGCAGCGTCGCCAGCGTGTCCGTGTCGGCGATCACGGCAAGGGGCTGATGGAAGGCGCCAATGAGATTTTTGCCGCCGCTGTGGTTGACGCCGGTCTTGCCGCCGACCGAGGAGTCCACCTGCGCGAGCAATGTGGTGGGGATTTGCACGTAGCCGATCCCCCGCTGATAGCAGGCGGCGCAAAAGCCCGCAATGTCGCCCACTACGCCTCCGCCCAGCGCGAGCACGGTCGCATCGCGATTGAGATTGCTCTCCACCATCTCGTCGAATACCCGGCCGGCGGTCTTCAGGGTCTTGTGCTGCTCCCCATCCGGTAGAAGACATTCCACGACGCGGCGCTCGCGGAGGGCTGCCCGCAGCGGCGCGAGGTACAGAGGCGCCACCGTGGTGTTGGTGACCACCATCAGATCCCGCCCGGGAATCCGCGCGTCGAGAAGTTCGCGTTGGGTCAGCAACCCCGGGCCGATCGTGATGGGATAACGCGAATGCCCGACATCTACTTCGACCGTTTGCACCATGAGATTATACGCTTACGGCGCGCGCGCCCGGCGCAGCGCCTGGTGGATCTCCTCAGCCACGAGCTGCACGCGGCGGCCGTTGGTCGACACCGTCAAATCGGCGATTTCCGCATACAGGGCCGCCCGCCGTAACATCAACTCCTTGAGCTTTGCCTGAGGATCAGTGTCGTTCAGCAGCGGCCGGTGGCGCCCGTGGCGGGTTCGCTGGAGCTGCTGTTCGACCGAGGTTTCCAAGTACACCACGGTGCCGCGCTCGGCGAGCACGCGCCGGTTGTCCGCATCGATCACCACGCCGCCGCCGGTGGCCAAGACGATGCCATCCAGGCGGCTCAAGCGCTCGATCGACTCCTTTTCGCGCAGCCGAAAACCCGCCTCGCCCTCCTTATCGAAGATATAGGCGATATCGACCCCGGTCTTGGCCTCGATGTCGGCGTCGCTGTCATGAAAAGCGTAGCGCAGCAGCCGGGCGAGATGCCGCCCGACGGCGGACTTTCCCGAGCCCATGGGTCCGATCAGAAAGATGTTGCGGGCGTTCTGCATAGGGGCCGATCATAAAGGACCGCGGGCCTGCTGCGCTCGAGGCGCAAACGAAGCGGCCGGGGCGCTACGCGCCCCGGCCGCGGATCGATGCCTTTTGAACCCTTAAGAAATCAGGGCGCGACGGTGTAGAACTGCGTGGTCACGATGCCACCCGGGGTGGTGACCGTGACGATGAGGGATCCTGCTGTGGGCAGCGTGGGAGGCGTCGGTGCCGCGCAGTTGAACGTGAAGGTCTGGCCGCCGACCGCGGACGAATCGGGCCAGGTGTACGTCGAAGGCCCCTGAATCGTTCCAGCTGCGCTCGCCAAACTCGCTGCGACCGTGGTTCCCGCCGGCATCTGCTGATTGTTCTGGTCCGTGATCAATACCGAAACGCTGATCGACGAACCGGCTCCATAGTGGAACACGGTCCCGGCGAGGGGCGTAAAGAACGCCGCGCTGCCGGACAGGATGATCACGTTGCTGTCGAATATCGCGACCGTGGAGCCCGTCGTGCTGCAGAGCGGGCCCTGGCACAGAGCGCTTTGCACGAGTCCGTCCCCGATGAAATCCGTACCGCCGAGGTTCAGCCCGTCGTGCTTGCCGTTGCCGTTGAAGTCGAGGTACGGTTCGCCCGGCACCCAGACCGGGTTATTGTATGCATCGTACATCTCATACTCGTTCAGAAACGGCTCTTGAGTGTCCTGCCAGGGCTTCGGCTGCCCGGCCAGCGGACCGCTGGGCCAATTGAGGGCGAGGTTGGTGGCATCCCATGCAACCGTGTCGGCAGGATTGAAATATCCGCTGCCGCTCACGTCCTTGAAGCTCTCCTCGCCGATCGCGGTCACGTAGATCGGGCTGCGGCCGTTGGTCGTACCGCTGCACCACACTCCCGGGCAGTAGCTGGGATCGGCGTTGGCATTGCCGCTCGTGGTGCGCGGATTGCCGGACACGGTTCGAGGCGCCTTGCTGACCCAGTTCACCGTGCAGGAACCGTTCGTCGTCTGGCAGCTGGGATCGATTCCGCCCAGTGTGGTCTGAAAATTGGCCGTGGTGCCGTCGGGCACCGGATTGCTGAACCGGTCGGTCATTCTCACCGTGACCGGCACGACGACCCCGTCGACGTTCCACGCTTCGACGTTGTGTTTCTTGACGGACAGCGAGATGTTGGCGCTCGTGGGAATGCCGGTGGACACGGTCAATGCGTTGGACTGCGTCGAGATTGTTGCGCCGCCGCTTGCCACGGTGGATGCCGTGACGCGCACGGTGGTCGCCACCGTGCCGCCGCTCACGATGGTCTGCACCTGTCCGCTCGCATCGCTGACCGCGGACGCCGGCGACATGGTAATGCCGCCTACGCTGGTATTGAGCGCGAAGGTAACCGTAGCGCCCGCGCGAGGGCCGCTGGACGTGTCCAACACTTTGAAAATCAGGGTGGAGGTCGCCGATCCGCCTGCGCTCCCCACGCCCTTCAGCGTGATATTCGCGGGAGTAGCGGAGATGAACGCTATCGATCCGATTGCCGCCTGCTGCACGGTCACCGTGCCGGTGGCCGTGAGCGTCTGACTGTTGGCGCTCGCGCTCGCAGTGATCACGTCGCTGCCGTTGCAACCGCTGGCGACGTAGGTCGCGCTCGCGGTGCCGGTGCTGGTGCTGACCGACGGGCTCGCGGGACTCGTGCCCGTGGCCGGCGTTGCCACGATGCTGGCGAGCCCCTGGCTTTGGCATGGCGAGCTGAAGGTGATGGTGGTGGCGGTCGTGTAGAGGGCGCCAGTCTGATCCACCAGCGAAACCTGCAGGCTGGTGCTCCCGCCCGCCGACAGTGAGGTCGTAGAGATCGCGATCGCTCCGGCCTGAAAGCTCGAACCGGAACCGCTGCCGAGGGACAGGGTGGTCGTGCCGGTGCCGGTACCCGTGCCGCTGCCGCTGCCGCTGCCGCTGCCGCCGCTGGCGTTGGCGCCGGCGGCCGCGAGGTTGCCGTTCCCGCTGCAGCCTGCGAGCAGCGCCACGCTCGCGCACAAGATGATCAATAATTTATGCATGTCTTTCGTCCTCGCTCGACAAGTGCCGGCGTCAGTAGAGATTTGATCCTTCCCGCAATATCTTTGGCGTGATGAAGATCAAAAGTTCGGATTTGTTGTCGATGTTGGTGGTGCTCTTAAAGAGATGCCCCAAGATCGGGATATCCCCGAGCCAAGGCACCTTGTTCGCCTGATAGGACTTGGTGGTTTCCAAGATGCCGCCGAGAACCACGGTCTGCCCGTCGGCGACCAGCACCTGCGTGATGACCTCGCGCGTGTCGATCGAGGGCACGGAGCCGCCCGTGGCGCTCTGTACGTTCTGGCCGACCGAGTCGTCGCTGACGTCGAGATCCAGAATCACGCGGTTATCCGGCGTGATCAACGGAGTCACCTTGAGCGACAACACCGCGTTCTTGAATTGGGTCGTGGTGGCTCCGCTCGAAGCCGATTCCTGATAGGGAATCTCGACGCCCTGCATGATGGTCGCCTGCTTCTGGTTCGCGGTGATGACCCTAGGCGAGGAGATCGTTTCGCTCTTGCCCTCGTTTTCCGCGGCCGAGAGCGCGAGGTCGACCAGGTAGCTGCCTCCCAACAAGGCGATGCCGATGCTGCCGTTGGTGCTCGCAGCGGGCAAGTTGACCATATAGCGGTTGGCGCTTGCCGGCGTCGCGACCGGCGTGACGGGTTTGCCGGCGCCCAAATTGGCGAGACCCGACTGCACCATGGTGTCGGTACCTTGGCCGTTGCCGGTCACCGCCAGTAGGCCGTGCGTACCGTTGGTTTGAGCGCTCGTGACGCCGAATTGCGCGCCCAAATCACGCTCGAAGGTGTCGCTCACAATCACGATCCGCGCCTCGATCAGCACCTGCCTCACCGGCACGTCCAGGGTTTGCACCAAGCGGCGGATCTCCATCAAGTTCTCGGCCGTGTCCTGCACCAGCAAGGTGTTGGTGCGCTCGTCGATCGACAGACTGCCGCGCGCCGACAGCAGCGAATTCTTGCCGCCGGCGCCGCCGGCGCTGGCCCCGGTGGGCCTGATCATCTTCGCGAGGTCGGATACCTTGGCGTAATTGACCTGCAGGAACTCCGAATGTATCGGCGAGAGTTCCTGCACTTCCTTGCGCGCCGCGAGCTCGGCCTTTTCGCGCGTCGCAAGCTCTTCGGTCGGCCCGATGATGATGACGTTGTCATGACGGCGCTTGTCGAGACCCTTGGTGCGCAGCACGATATCGAGGGCCTGATCCCACGGCACATTCTGCAGGCGCAAGGTCAGGTTGCCGGTAACCGAGTCGCTGACGACGATGTTCTGTCCGCTGGTATCGGCCAGCAGCTGCAACACCGAGCGCACGTCGATATCTTGGAAATTCAAGGTCAACCGCTCGCCCGTGTATTCCTTCTTCTCGTCGGCGGCGGCGCGCTTCAGCGAAGGTTTGATTTCCACGGTGTATTGGTTGTCGGACTGGTAGGCGAGTTGTTCAAAGTCGCCCTGGGCGCTGATCACCAGGCGGGAGCTGCCCTCGACCCGTATCGCATCGACGGTCTGCACCGGGGTCGCGAAATCCATGACATCGTAGCGGCGCATGAGATTCTTCGGCATCATGGTGCCGGCGAAGTCGACCACCACCTGATTGCCTTCCTGGCGCACATTGACCGGTGTGCGCGGATCGGTGAGCTGCACGATCACGCGGCCGGTACCGTCCGTACCGCGGCGAAAATCGATGGTCTTGATGGCTCGTTCCACGGGCGGCGCGGCGGCACCGGAACCCGCGCGCGGCGCGGAAGTGCTCGCCAACACATCGCCGGGCTGGCGGCCCAGGGTGATCGTGATGGTGTTGCCGTCGACCTTGGTGGTATAGGGCATCAAGGCATCCACGTTGACGACCACCCGGGTGCGGCCGTTCGCTTCGGCCGCGAGCACCGTATCGACGCCGCCGGATCGCACGTCGATGCGCCGCGAGGTCAGCGCGAGCGTCGTGTTCGGCAGGTCGAATGCAATGCGCGCCGGCTTGTCGATCGTGAACGGCAAGGGCTCGGTCGCCGGACCATTCATGCGCAGCTTCAGCTGCACCTGCTGGCCGGACGTTTGCACGTCGATGGCCTCGAGCTTGATCGGGTCGGCGGCCTGCGCCTTCCATGTAAGCGTCGATAGCGCGACGAGTGCCAATGCCCCGATCATCGCCGTCCGAATCTGAAATCTGATCATGCGTTGCTCTCCCTGTGGCCTCAGTCAGTCAATGACAACGAGGCCGGTCGCTCGATATAGCCGCCGAGACCGTCCGGTATGATTTCGACGAGTGTTATCTTGCTGCCTGTGATCTCGGTAACCTTCCCATCGTTCTGCCCCAGGTAATTCCCGGGCTGAATCTTGTGCACCAATCCGTCTTTCGACTGCACGAGTCCGTAAAATCTGGCGCCCACCTTGAAGGTGCCCACCATTTTCAGCGTATCGAGCGAGAATCCTTCGAGGAACTCGCGGTTGCGCTGGGTGCTCGGCCGCAGGCCCGCTTGCCCGCCGCCCAGGCTCGGTCCCACCGGTTGGAACGGCGAGCGAAGATTGCCCGCCGCGTACACGAAGCTCTCGTACGGCTTCACCTCGGGCAGCGCTTGAATCCGCCCGCCGGGCTTTTTCTTGGTCTCGGCGATCCACTTCTGCAGATCGGATTGCCCGCCCGAGCAGCCCGCCGCGGCGCAGCTCGCGAGCACGACCGCGCAGATCACGCGAGCTGCCGCTGTGCTTTTCACGTCGTGCCTCCAGTCTTCTTTTTGGGCGCCGCACGGCCGCCTTCGTCTTCGATATAGCGGTAGGTTTTGGCGGTCACGTCCATCGTCAAATTGTCATATCCGCCGTTCTTGATGTCAGAAACCGGCGTGATCTGAATGTCGTGCAGCGTGACGATGCGCGGCAACGCGGCAATTCCGCTCACGAAATTCCCGAATTGATGATAGGTGCCCACGAGCTTGATCTTGATGGGCAGCTCCGCGTAGAAGCCGTTGCTCTTTTCGCTCCCTGGCTGAAACAGCTTTTCCTGCAGACCGGCCGCCAGCCCGGTTTGGGAAATATCGACCAGAAGACTCGGAACCTCGGTCTTGCCCGGCAGCTGCCGCAACATCGCGCCGAAGCTGCGCTCCATTTCGCCGAGTTGCGCCTTGTAGGCATCCAGATTGGCCGCGCGCTGCTGTTTATTTTCGAACTGGCTGCGCAAATCCAATTCATCCGCTTCGGCCTTCTGCAGCACCGGGCGGTCCTCGTTCCACACCAGCATGTACCAGGCGAACCCGGCGCACACCACGAATACCAGGCCGACGAAGAAGGCGCGAACCGCCAGCGGCCAGCGTCCGGGATCGCGGGGATCGAGCGCGCGCAGTTGGTCTAAAAGCTTCATTTTGCCGCAACCTTTTTCACCGTTGATTCGCCGCCATCCTCCAGATTCACACCGACCGTATCGGTGAACAGCGTGAAACTCGAGCCGCCCGTCGGGGAGTCCTTCGCGGTCTCGACCACCTGCAGCACGGGGTTGTCCATCCACACCGAGGAATCGATATTGCGCATGAAGGTCGACACGCGAGTGCTCGATTGAGCGACGCCGCGAATTTCAAGCTTGTTGCCGTTCTGCTTGATGGCCGTGAGATAGACCCCGTCCGGTACGGTGCGCACCAGCTCGTCGAATTGATGCACGATTTCCGGGCGCTTGCGCTGCAGTTTTTCGATGATCTCCATGCGCGCCACCAGGCGTTGCTTGCGGTTTTCGAGATCCTGAATGTCGGCAATCTGCGCGTCGAGCTTGACGATCTCCTTTTTGAGCAGATTATTTTTCTCGATTTGCGCATCGGTCCAGCTCGAGTAGACGAGCTTTCCGCCCAAGGCAAAAATGATCGCCGCGATGACGGCGCCGCCGGAGGCAACACCGAATTCGCGACGACGTACTTTGCGTTCTTGTTCGCGCCAGGGAAGTAGGTTGATACGCGGCATGGCTACTCTTTAGTCAAAACTTCGCAGCGCGAGGCCGCAGGCGGTTAGTAATGCCGTGGCATCGCGGCCGACGGCCTGTGCTTTGGCCTTCGACGACACTTTCATGTTGCCGAGGGGATCGCCCTTGTCGGCGGGCACGCCGACACGGCTCGAAATGACGTCCGCGACGCCCGGTATGTTGGCGCAGCCTCCGCAAATCAATATTTGATCCGGCTGCGAGCGGCCGCTGCCCGACGCCAAATAAAATTGCAGTGAGCGGCTGACCTGTTGAGTCATATCGTCGATGAAGGGATCGAGCACCTCGGGCTGGTAGTTGCTGGGCAGGCCACCCTCTTTCTTGGCGCGGCCGGCTTCTTCCATGCTCAATCCGTAGGTGCGCATGATCTCTTCGGTGAGTTGCTGCCCGCCGAAAGCGAAATCGCGCGTATAGATCACCTTCATGTCGCGCAGCACGCTGAACGTCGTGCTGCTGGCACCGAAGTCGACCACGGCTACCGTACGATCCATGCCGCCGTCCGGCATCTGGTGTCGCATCAAGGCGCAGGCGTTTTCCAACGCGAAGGCTTCCACGTCGACGATGTGCGCGGTCAATCCCGAGGCCTGCACTGCCGCTTGGCGCTGCTCGACGTTCTCGGTGCGAGTCGCGACCAGCAGCACGTCCAACATGTCCGGATCCTTGTCCGAGGGACCGACCACTTGATAGTCGTAGCTGACCTCTTCCATCGGGAACGGAATGTATTGATCCGCTTGCATCTCGACTTGACCCTCGAGTTCGTTTTCACCGAGGTTTTTCGGCATTTGGATCACTTTGGTGATCGCGGCGTCGCCGCTGATCGCGATGGCCGCCAAGCGGCTTTTGGCTCCCGAGCGCTTGACGGCGCGCCGGATGGCCTCGCCCACGGCTTCCGCATCCACGATGGCCTTTTCGTTGATGGCGTTGTGCGGCGTCGGCTCCGCTGCATACGACTCAACGCGGTATTGCCCCCCCGACATGGCGAGCTCGATGAGCTTCACCGACGAAGTGGTTATGTCAAGCCCCAGCAGCGGGCGATATCTTTTGCCAAGAGACCACACTAGATTTTTCCTTTTAGCTCAATATCTTGGAGGTCGAAGTCATTGCGCCAGATTAGCTATGCCAAGCAAACTTAGCAAGAAACTGTTAAATAGAACGTGAAGTTACTCACGATAATCGCTGCCGAGTAGCTCGGGGATCGCAAAGTGCGAACCAAGAAGGGTTCGCAGCGAATATTGAGGAAGACGTTGACTCATCCATTCAGACCTCTGATCGCCTCAGTGCGCTCGGCGATTGGTTAAGCTTGGTCTGGCAACCCCGCTGTCCTAGGCTATTAACCCGTAGACCGGTGGCTTTGCGTCCTCATCTTTCGATGAGTATGCCCGTGTAAGCAACGGTAATATGCATGCCTAAGTTTGCCCGTGCAATAAGTTAGAACGGTTTTCTGTGTCCAAACGTTACCTAGTTCTCATATCCCGCATTTGTATAGTGCTGACGGGAGCAATCGCGCTGATCGCGTTCGCCAATGTCTGTGCTTATGTCTATTTGAAGCCGGCGCTGCCCGACGTCAACAGCCTGCGCGAGGTCAAGCTGCAGGTTCCCCTTCGGGTCTACACGCGCGACGGGCGTCTGATCGCATCCATCGGCGAGCAACGGCGCATCCCGGTGCGCTACGACCAATTGCCGCCCAAACTGATCCAGGCATTTCTCGCCACCGAAGACGATCGGTTTTTTCGGCATCACGGAGTCGATTGGCAAGGCATTTTGCGGGCCGCCGTGGCCAACGCGAGGGCGGGAGGCATCCGCCAAGGCGCGAGCACCATCACCATGCAAGTGGCGCGCGACATGTTTCTGACCCCACGGCGCGATATGAAGCGCAAGATGAGTGAAGTCTACATTTCGTTGCTGATGGAAACCGAATTCAGCAAGGAAGAGATCTTCTCCCTATACGTCAACAAAATCTTCTTGGGGCAGCGCGCCTATGGCGTCGGGGCCGCCGCAGAAGTCTATTTCGGCAAGACCCTGGATCAACTGACCATCGCGGAAATGGCGACGCTGGCCGGGATACCGAGCGCGCCGTCGACGGTCAACCCGATTGCAAGCCCCGATGCGGCCACGACTCGCCGCGCCCATGTATTGGGAAGAATGTTGGAACTCAACTACATCACCCCGGCTGAGTTTGAAGCAGCCAAGTCAAGTCCCATGGAGTCCCGGCTGCACGGGCCGTCGATCGAAGTCGATGCGCCCCATGTAGCCGAAATGGTGCGCAATGAAATGCAGGCGAAGTACGGCGATAGCACCTACACCGCCGGTTACCGCGTCTTCACCACCATCGATTCACGCCTCGAAGCGGCCGCCACCGTGGCGCTGCGCACCGGCTTGTTGAAATACGATCGCCGCCACGGCTGGCGCGGTGCGACCGCAAAGGTGGATCTGTCAAAGGCCTCCTCAACGACATACCTAGAATCCGAACTCGACAATTTCCCGGTCGTTGGCGGCCTGCGGCCCGCCATCGTGCAAAAAGTCGAGGCGAAGAGCGCCCGGGTCTACGTCAAGGGCTTGGGCTCGGTCAATCTGCCTTGGGAGAAATTATCGTGGGCGCGGCGCGAGCTGCCGGACGAAAAAGTCGACCGCGCGCCCGCCCAGGCATCGGAGATCATGAGCCGCGGCGATGTCATCTATACGGTGGGCAATACCGCTGAATTGCTGCAATTCGTGCAGGTGCCGCAGGCGCAGAGCGCCATGGTCGCCCTAGATCCGAAGGACGGCGCCATCGTCGCCCTGGTCGGCGGCTTCGATTTCTATCAGAGCAAATTCAATCGCGTTACCCAGGCGCGGCGCCAGCCCGGGTCGGGCTTCAAGCCTTTTGTCTATGCTGCCGCGTTCGACAAGGGGTACACGCCGGCCAGCGTCGTCTTGGACGCCCCCATCGTGATTGATGAAGCCGGCATGCCGCAGGCGTGGAGACCGAAGGACTTTGAGAACGATTACGCGGGGCCAACTCGGTTGCGCGAGGCGCTGGTGCATTCCCGCAATCTGGTCTCGATTCGCCTGATGCAGGAAATCGGGCTTGATTACACCTGGGACTACGTGCAGCGCTTCGGGTTCGACAAATCGCAGCTGCCGAAGAATTTCACATTGGCGGTCGGCACGGCGGAATTGAGTCCGCTGCAGGTCGTCACCGGCTTTGCAACTTTCGCCAACGGCGGTTTTCGCGTGACGCCCTATTTCATCGATCACATCGAGGACGCGAGCGGCAAACTACTATTTTCTGCGGATCCGCCTTTGGCTTGCTTCGCATGCGGCCGGGTGACCGCCGCCTCCCCCGCCGTTCTTGCGAAAGCTGCAGACGGGTCGCCCGCCGCACAGTTCGAGGCGGGAGCGCGTGACGGCAAAACGTTGATTCCGGAAAAAAATCTCGCTCCGCAGATCATAAGGCCACAAATCGCCTACCTGTTGTCCGACATGATGGCGGATGTGATTCGCCGCGGCACGGGCGTCGGAGCGCGCGTGCTCAATCGCGACGATTTGGCCGGCAAGACCGGCACCACCAACGAGTTTCATGATGCCTGGTTCTCCGGCTTCAACGGTGATTTGGTCGCCACGGTGTGGACCGGATTCGATCAAGATCGCTCGCTCGGCGACGGCGAACAAGGTGCCCGCGTTTCGCTGCCCACCTGGGTGTATTTCATGCATGACGCGCTCGCCGGCGCGCCGCGACGCATGCCGCCTGTACCGGAGGGTATAGTGACCGTGCGCATTTCGCCGGATACGGGCTTGCTCGCCGGAGCCGACAATCCGAACGGGATCATGGAAAAATTCATCGAAGGCAGCGTGCCAAAGTCCGAATCCTATGAAGGACCCATCAATTCGAACCCGATGAACGATGGCGACAAGCCGCTTTTTTGAAATCATGCCTAAAAAACATTCACAGCGTACTGAAGATCTTCGCCGCGCTCTGGCTCAGGAAGCCGCGCGCATCATGGCCGAGCACGGCATCGGGGATTTCCTGCAAGCCAAGCGCAAAGCGGCCGACCGGCTCGGCGTAAACGATGTCGCCGTATTGCCGAAAAACGTCGAAATCGAAGCGGCATTGCGCGCCCATCAGCGCCTGTTCGGCCGCGATGCCCACGATCACACCTTGAAGGAGCAGCGCAGCATCGCGCTCGACACCATGCGGATGCTGGACGAATTCCAGCCGCGGCTGGTGGGCTCGGTGCTCACCGGGACGGCCACCAATTACAGCGACATCAATTTGCATTTGTTCGCGGACAGCTCCGAGTCCGTGGCCATTCGACTGATGGAAATCGGCGTCCCGCATCAATTCTACGAACGACGAGTGAAAATGGACGCCGAACGCAGCGTCAATTATCCCGCTCTGCGTTTCGATGCCAACGGCCGCACGGTCGACGCCACGGTGTTCCCCATCGATGGGATTCGGCAATCGCCTTATTCGCCGGTGGACGGGCGGCCGATGAAGCGCGCCGATGCCCGGGAAGTCGCCGAGTTGGTCGAAGCGAACTGAAGGCTCGCCCGGCGCCTGCCCACAGGCGTCATGTGGCGGCCGCGGCGGCGGCAACGGCGTCATACACTACGCTCAGATCATCCTCCGTCACGCAATACGGGGGCATGACGTAGATGGTGTTGCCGAGCGGCCGCAACAGCACGCGCGCGTCCCGAAAGCACTCCTGCAGCCGCGGTCCGATGCGGGCGAAATAGCCAGCGTCGTCGGTTTTCAGATCGAGCGCCGCGATGGTGCCGGTCTGACGGACGCTCTCGAATCGCGGATGTTCGCGGAAGCGGTCCAATTGCTTCGTCTGCAGCGCCGCGAGCGCTGCGATGCGCGCAAGTACGGGTTCCGATTCCCAAATTTCCAGGTTGGCGAGCGCCGCGGCACACGCGATCGGATTGGCGGTGAAGGAACTCGAATGAAAAAACGTGCGCCGGCGATCGCTTGCATAGTGCGCCATGAATATCTCGCGGCGGCACAGTGTCACCGCAAGCGGCAGCGAGCCTCCGGTGAGTCCCTTGGAATAGCAGGCGATATCCGGCGACACCTTCGCCTGTTCGCACGCGAACCGCGAGCCGGTGCGCCCCCATCCGGTCATGACTTCATCGGCAATGAACAGCACGCCGTGAGCCGTACAGATTTGGCGAAGGGCGGCCAACACGGCTGGCGAATACATTCGCATGCCGCCCGCACCGAGCACCAGCGGTTCGACGATGAGGGCGGCCGCATCGCCGCGGCGGCAAAGGGCCTCGAGCGCATCGAGCGTGGCACCTTCCCGACCGGTGGCGGGAAAGGGAATGCTCTCGACATCGAACAGCAGCGGTTGGTACGGATCCGTGAACGGACCGCGCGCGCCGACCGACATCGTGCCGATCGTGTCCCCGTGGTAGCTGTGCTCCATGACGACAATGCGGTGGCGAGGATCGCCGCGGTGGCGCCAGTAGCCCAGAGCCATCTTCAGCGCCACTTCGACGCTGGTCGAACCACTGTCGGAGAAGAACACGTGCTCGAGCTCCGGAGAAGCGAGCGCGATGAGCTTGGCCGCGACCCGCTCGGCCGGCTCGTGGGTGTATTCGGCGAAGATAATCTGGTCGAGCCGCTCGGCCTGCGCCTTGATGGCGGCCACGATCTTTGGATGGCAATGGCCGTGCGTAATGACCCACCACGACGAGATCGCATCGATGATGCGCCGCCCGTCCGCCGGCATGAGGTACGCGCCCTCGGCTCGAACCACCCGGGGCATCGTCGGGCGCAGCGCGTGCTGGGTAAAGGGGTGCCATATCGGCGAATTAGGTGGCGCACTCATTGCGCGCCACCCGCAGTAAACATCTCGCGCCGAAACGCCGCCGCAAACGCGGCCTTGAGGGTTTGCGGCGTCAGTGGATCGAGGCGCGGGAGCCGGCCGAGCGTCGGCACGCCGCCGAAAGCGCCCAAAGTGCGTTCGTTGTCAGAATGAGCGTCACCGATCAGCGCGACGCCGAGGACGGCAATGCCGCGCCGCTGCAATGCTTCCAGCGACAGCAGCGTGTGGTTCAAGGTGCCGAGCCCGGTCCTCGCGCACAGCACCACCGGCGCACCCCACTTCGCGAAGACATCGATGAACAAGACCCGGCGCGTTAGCGGAACCATGAGCCCGCCGGAACCCTCGATAATGAGCGGACCTGCCACCTCCGGTGGCTTGAGCGCGCCGGGATCGATGGCCACGCCGTCGCGCTCCGCAGCCCAGTGAGGAGAGGCGGGCGTGCGAAGCCGCCAGGCTTCGGGAAGAATGCGACCTTCGGGCAGACCGGATAAGCGGCGGACGACGGCGGCATCCGTCTCGCCGTCGAGTCCCGCTTGTACCGGCTTCCAATAGACGCCATCGAGGTATTGGGTCAAACCGGCGGCGAACACGGTCTTGCCGATGCCGGTGTCGGTGCCGGTGACCACGATGCGCAGCGTCACACCGCGATGTCCCGCAACTGGTCGGCCAGGGCATCGAACAAGCCCGCGATCGCCCGCTCATCGACATTCAGGGTCAGCGAGATCCGCAACCGCGCCGTTCCGGCGGGCACGGTCGGCGGCCGCACGCCGCGCACATCGAATCCGCGATCGCGCAGTCCGGCGGCGATCCGCATCGTGCGTCGATCCTCGCCGATGATGACGGGCAGTATTTGCGAGCCGCTCATCGGCACAGCGCATCGCTTGATTGATTCCTGGCTCGCGTAGGCGACCAGGCGCGCCAGACGATCGCGCCGTTGCGGCTCATCCTTGAGAATCCGGATCGATTCGAGCGCCGCAACCGCCATCAACGGCGAGGGTGCCGTGGAAAAGATGAACGGCCGGCAGCGATTGACGAGAAAATCGCACAGCACCCTCGGGACGCTCACCAGCGCGCCGGCTCCGCCCAACGCCTTGCTGCAAGTGTGCACGACGACGATGTTCGGGCGACCTTCCAGCGATGCGGACAATCCGCGGCCGTCCGGTCCGAAGACCCCCGTCGCATGCGCCTCATCGATCACCAGGAATGCCTCATGCCGATCGGCGATCGCGGAGAGTTCATCCAACGGAGCGCGGTCGCCGTCCATGCTGTACAGGCTTTCCACCGCGATCCAGATCCGGCCGACACCACCTTGGGTGCGCCAGGTGCGAATCCGCGCCTCCACCGCATGGGCGTCATTGTGCGCCACCTCGACCATTGCGGCGCGCCCGGCGCGAATGCCCTCGCGCGTGCTCGCATGAACGAACTCGTCCATTATGACGAGATCGTTGCGCTGCGGGAGCGTGGAGAGGAGCGCAAAATTCGCTAGGTAGCCGCTACCGAAGAAGAGCATGCGTTCGGCCCGGAAGAACGCCGCGGCGGCGGTTTCCAATTCCTCGTGCTCCGACGCATTGCCGCGCAACAACCGAGATCCGCCGGCGCCTATCGGGGTTCCCCGGGCGATCGCTGCGGTCAGCGCACCGCCGAGCCGCTCCGATGCGGCGAGTCCTAAGTAGTCGTTGGACGTGAAATCAAGACCGGACCGGGGCTCCAAGGTCCGCAACCGGCTCTGATCGGCAAGATCGCTCAATGCGGACTGATAGTGTTCGAGTGCCGCCGGACCTGTCACGCCTCGGGCAATCCCATGGGGACTATGCCGAGCCGTCGGAACAGCGCCGCATCTTTGTCCTCGCTCGGATTGCCGGCGGTCAGCAGCGTGTCTCCTACGAAGATGGAGTTCGCGCCGGCGAAAAAGCACAAGGCCTGCATTTCATCGCTCATCGCCGTACGTCCCGCCGACAGGCGCACAAAGGACCGCGGCATCAAGATGCGCGCGAGCGCGATGGTGCGGACGAACTCGACCGAGCCGGCCGGTTCCGCATCCGCCATCGGCGTGCCGGCAATCGGCATCAGGCTGTTGATGGGCACGCTTTCCGGGGGTTCCGGCAGATTGGCGAGAGTGACCAGCATCGCGACCCGATCAGCCCCCTTCTCGCCCATGCCGATGATGCCGCCGCAGCAGACCTTCATGCCGGATGCGCGGACATGCGCGAGCGTTTCCATCCGGTCGGCAAAGGTATGCGTCGTGGTCACCTTCCCGTAGTACGACTCGGACGTGTCGATGTTGTGGTTGTAATAGTCGAGGCCCGCCTGCTTCAAGCGGCCTGCCATCTCGCGGCTCAGCATGCCTAACGTCATGCATGTCTCGAGGCCCAAAGATTTCACACCTGCGATCATGGCCGCGAGCCGCTCCACGTCGCGCGCCTTCGGGCCGCGCCAGGCGGCCCCCATGCAATAGCGCGTCGCCCCCCCGTCTCGCGCCTTGCGGGCCTCGGCAATGACCTGTTCGACGTCCATGAGCGAGGAGGATTCAAGGCCGGATTGATGATGAGCCGATTGGCTGCAATACCCGCAATTCTCCGGACATCCTCCGGTCTTGATGCTGAGCAGCCGGCTGAGTTGCACCTTATTCGGATCGAAGTACCGGCGGTGCACGGTTTGCGCCAGGAACAGGAGATCACTGAACGGCGCATCGTACAGAGCCTGCGCTTCAGCGATGGTGCACGGTCGGCCGTCCGCCGCCGCCCCGAGCGGCGGCGACGACACCGCATAGCGCAACGCTGCACTATCCGCCTCGTCGTCTCGCGCCCTGGCACTCATGATCGGTTCGGTCAATGCTCTTCTCCGGGGTGAATCGCCCGCGCCGCCGCTGCCTGTGGCGCTCTTTGATATTGCGGGGCAAAAGTGTACCGCGTCTCGAGTGCTCGCCGGCGGCGGAAATCACCGGCGCATTCGGCAGGGGCCGCCCGCGGTTTCGACGTCTGCGGCACAGTCCGTTCGATCGTGCAAATCGTGCGCCCCGCCGTTAAATTCTTGGACACGGGCGCGGTCCCGTATTAGGCTCCACGCGAGATCAACACATATGCGCCACGAAATAGCCGGTTTAACTATTATTTCCTAGGCCAAGCATGCGGGGAAAAAGCAACACCTGAAGGGGATTGGAATGCATTCAAATGCCATGAAGTTCTGCTGGTTAGCGGCGGCAATGCTGAGTCAACTCATGCTGCCGGCCTTTTCCGCGACGGCTCCCGCCGAGCCGGAGACGGCGACCAGCGCCGGCCTCGAGGAAATCGTGGTCACCGCC
>Ga0209048_10001181_pt1 | contig 27156 bp, 23 predicted proteins | sample FrelakmetCRP12CR_FD_187146 | JGI IMG/M metagenome (GOLD analysis project Ga0209048, IMG submission 187146) | Freshwater lake sediment microbial communities from the University of Notre Dame, USA, for methane emissions studies - CRP12 CR (SPAdes)... | ecosystem: Environmental > Aquatic >... | reverse complement strand
GCCCGTCGACGCGGTGTTCGCCCTGCAGCTGACACCGGAGCAGCGGAGCACGGCCCTCAACGGAACCCTCGCCGGGATCTCTCCCGCCGCCCGCAAGACGCTGAACGCCCTGGCGGCCGAGCGGTGGTCGATGGTCGCGGCCGAGGTGACGCGCGTCCTGGGGACCCTCCAGCGCTCCGAGTTGCGCGACTCGGAGATGGAGGCCGCGCGACGTGACCTGGGTGGGCTCTTCTCCCTCCAGCTCACCGATGACGAGCGCGGTCTCGCGACGGAGATCGTGGACCCGCTGCTGGTCCCGAACTCCACCTACAGCCCGCAGCTCACCGCCGCGGCGCGCCAGGCGGCCGCCGACGCGGTCGTGCCGGTCGAGGTCGGGGTTGCCAAGGGCGAGGTCCTCATCGATGCGGGGCGCAAGGTCACCGCCGCCGACATCGAGAAGCTCGCGGCGCTGGGCCTCACCGAGGCGCGCCTGGATATCGCGCGGATCGCCGGCTGGTTCCTGCTTGCCGCCCTCGTGGTGATCCTGTACCTCGCCTGGCTGTGGCGCTACCGGCAGGAGCTCTGGCATCGGGCCCGGACCCTGGCCCTGCTTGGACTCATCCTGCTGGTGACCGCCTTCGCATTCAAGCTGACCGCGGGGCGATCCGTGCTGCCATTCTTCGTGCCCGGCGCGGGGGCGGGGATGCTCGTCGCGATCCTGCTGGGAGCCGGGCCGGCGACGGTCCTCTCGTTCTTTCTCGCGGTCATCGCGGGAGCCTCGAATGACCTCTCGCTGGAGCTGGCCACCTACGTCTTCGTCGGCTCGCTCACCGGCATCCTGGCCGTTCGCCGCGGCGATCGGGTCGCCGTCTTCCTGCAGGCGGGCATCGCGATCGCGGTCGCCAACGTCGCCGTCGTCTCCATCTTCTCGCTCCTCGGCACGCGCGACATCACGGGGGTCCTCCAGCTCTACGGGGCATCCGCGGCCGCCGCGGCCGGCGCTGCGGTCGCCACGGTGGGGACGTTCCAGGTGGTGGGCAATGTGTTCGGGATCCTCACGGTGTTCCAGCTGCTGGAGCTTGCCAACCCGACGCAGGCGCTGCTCCGACGGCTCCTCCTCGAGACGCCCGGCACGTACCACCACTCGCTCATGGTCGGCAACCTGGCGGAGCGCGCGGCCGAGGCGATCTCCGCAGATTCGCTGCTGGCGCGCGTGGCCGCGTACTACCACGACGTCGGCAAGCTGGACAATCCGGCGGGTTTCATCGAGAACCAGGCCGGCGGGGAGAACATCCACGATCACCTGTCGGCCGAGGCCAGCGCCCAGCTCCTCAAGGCGCACGTCTCCGGTGGGATCAACCTTGCCTACCGGGCGAAGCTCCCGAAGCCGCTGATCGCGTTCATCCCACAGCACCACGGGACGGCCCGGATGAGCTACTTCTGGGCGAAGGCGCGCGAAGAGGCGGCGGCGCCGCACGGCGGCCTGGGGACGGCCGCGGGGCTCGCGGCCGCCGACGCGCTCGACGAGCGCCGCTTCCGGCACAATGGCCCGAAGCCCCAGTCGAAGGAAGCGGCGATCCTGATGCTGGCCGACGGGGTCGAGGCCTCGGTCCGCTCGCTCGCCAACCACGACGAACCCACGATCCGGGCAATGGTGAGCCGGATCATCGCCGAGCGCCTCGAGGACGGCCAGTTCGACGAGTGCGAGCTGACGCTTCGCGACGTCGAGCAGGTCCGCGGCGCATTTGTGGCCCAGCTCCTGGGGGTGTACCACCAGCGAATCGCATATCCCCAGAACAAGATCGTCGAGCTGGAGGCCCGCCGCGAGGCGGGCACCGGCGGCCGCGGAACGTGACCGCGTCCCGGCCGAGTCTGGGCCCGCACCGCTTCTACCTGCCGCCGTTCCGCGTGGACCTGGAGGCCTGGGCCGGCGTTCCGCACGTGCTGCCCGCCGCCGCGCTCGCCCGCGTCCTCCGGGCAGCCCTCGTGGCGGGGGGTGCGCCGGAGCCCGCCTCCGTCGGCCTCGTCCTTGCCGACGACCCGGAGCTTGCCCGCCTCAACCGGACGTTCCTCGGGAAGTCGGGCGCGACCGACGTCCTCTCGTTCCCGCTCCTGCCGCCGGAGGCATATCCGCCGCATCCGGGCGGGCCGGTCCCGGCCGCGCGGCCGGCCGCCGCGGGCGAGCGGGCGTTCCTGCTGCCCCCCGGGACCCGTCTCCACCTCGGCGACATCGTCGTGTCGGTGGAGCGAGCGATCCTCCAGGCGGCCGAGGGCCGCGGCGGCCAGACGGGCGACGTCCGCTGGACCCCGGCGGACGAGCTTCGCCTCCTTGCCGTCCATGGTGCGCTCCACCTGTGCGGCTGGGACCACGCGAAGCCCGCCGAGGAGGCCGCGATGCGGGAGCTGGAGCGCACGATCCTCGCCACCGGGTGAGCCACTCCCAGCAGGGCGCGGTACCATCCCGCCGAGGCTCGGTCCGCGCGGATCCGGGCCGTTCGGCGTGTCGTGCGACCGCCCGTCGCCGCGCGGAGGAAGCGTGAAGGTCGTGGTCGGGCTCGGGAATCCGGGCGAGCAGTACGCCAGGACGCGCCACAACATCGGCTGGATGGTGGTGGACCGGCTTGCGGACCGGGCGGGTTGGGCCGGCCGCGGACGGACGCGCGACGCGAGCGCGGTCGTGCAGGGTCGTTTCCGCAGCCTGGACCTCGTGCTGGCGAAGCCGCTCACGTTCATGAACGACTCCGGCGTGGCGGTGCGCAAGCTGATCGCCCGCGAGCGCGCCCCGCTCCACGAGCTGCTCGTGGTGACCGACGATTTCAGCCTTCCCTTCGGGAAGATGCGTTTCCGGGAGGGCGGCAGCCACGGCGGCCACAATGGCCTGCGTTCGATCATCGACGAGTTGAGCACCGAGGCGTTTCCGCGACTCCGGATCGGGATCGGCGAGCCCGGACGGGACGCGGTCGACCATGTCCTGTCGGTCTTCCAGCCTGCGGAGCGGCAGCGCCTCGACGAGCTGCTGGACGCGGCGGCGGACGCGGTGGAGGCGTGGGCGCGCGACGGCGTGAGCAAGGCCTCGAACCGCTTCAACGCCTACCAGCTGCGGCCCGCCGATGAGATGCGGACCGCGCCGCCCGGCGAGATCGATGGGCCGCCCGGAGTCGACGGCGTCCGTCGGACCCGAACCGGATGGCGGCGAGCCCGGCCGGGCGGCCCGGACGAGCCCGCCCCTTGAGTGGGCGTCGGCCCGGGGATGCCGCTGCGCGTGCCGGCCGGGCCGGCGCGGTCGGGGCCGGCCCCACGCCCGACGACGGCCGTGGGGTTCGGCGGCGGATCCCGGACCTCGCGGTCCTGCCGCCGCTCCTCCACGGGACGCGGCCCTTCCGGGCGCTGAGTGGCACGCTGGGCCCCGGCGGCTCGACGCCCGGCCCCCGGGGCCGCCACGCGGCCGTCACCGCGGTCCCGCACGGGGCCAAGACCTACCTTGCGGCCGCGCTCGCCCTCGCCGGCGGGGAGCGACTCTGCTGGATCGCCCGGGACGCGGAGATCGGCGACCGCGTTGCGGACGAGCTGGTGGCGTGGCTCGGCGATCCCGCCGCCGTCGCCGTCCTGGAGCCGCGGTCGGCACTGGCGTACGAGCGAAGCGAGCTGGTTCGCGACGAGTCCGCCGCTCGCGTTGCCGCGCTGGCCGCGTGGCGTGCCGGGCGTGCCCGCATCCTCGTCGCCTCCGTCCAGGCGCTCCTCCAGCCGACCCTCGGCCGGGACGACCTGCCTGCCGCGCCGCGCGCGATTCGGACCGGCGACCGGCTGGTCCAGGGTGCGCTCCTCGCGGAGCTGCTGCGGCTGGGCTACGAGCCGGTCATCGAGGTTGCCGGCCGCGGCGAGTTCGCGCGCCGGGGCGGCCTCGTGGACATCTTCGCGGCGGGCGCTGACCTTCCCGTCCGGATCGAGTTCTTCGGCGACGAGATCGACAGCCTGCGCCGCTTTGACCCGACCGACCAGCGCACGGTCGGGCCGGCGGAGGCCATCGAGCTGCTGCCCGCCAGCGAGTTCCTCCTCCCAGCCGAGGGCGCGGCCGGAATCCGGGCGCGGCTGGGGCGGCTGGCGATGCAGCTCCCCGAACGCCTCGCGGCCGACCTCGCGCATTTCGAGGGAGCGGACGCCAACATGCCGGCGACGGCCGAAGGGACCCGCGCGCTGGAGGCCGGGGACGCGGCCGAGGTCTGGGCCGCGATCCTCTGCCCTGCCTCCGGGATCGACCATCTCCCGCCCGAGACGCTCCTCGTCCTTGACGAGCCGGGCGACGTCGCCTCCGCGGCCGAGTTCCTGTGGGAGCAGGCCGCGGAACGGCGGCGCGACCTGATCGCCGCGGGCGAGCTTCCCACGGAGTGGCCGGAGGCGTACGTCGGGCCCCGCGACTGGAAGGCGCGCCTCGTCCGCGGCCGGACACTGGAGCTGACCTGGGAGCCCGGGCCCGTTGAGGCGATCGGCGGCGGGGCCGCGACCGAGGACCCGTTCGGCTGGCGCGAGCCGATGCTGCCGCCCGGCCGGAGCGCCAGCCTGCCTCGCGCCATCGAGCGCTGGCGCGCGGGCAGGCCCGCAACCGTCCCGATCGCGGAGGAGGAAGCCGACGCCGACCGGCCCGCAGTTCCCCCGGGGATCGTGGCTTCGCGGCGCGGGCCTGGGGCCGAGCGCTCGCCCGCGCCGCGGATCGTGCTTGCCTCGGACCAGGCCCCGCGGCTGTCGGAGCTGCTCGGCGAGGCGGGAATCCCGGCCGGTGTCACGTTCCACCCGGCGGTCGCGCCGCCGCCCGGCGCCGTGACGCTCGTCGGGCGCAGCCTGAACGCCGGGTTCGCCGGCGGGCCGGATGGCCTCGTGCTGATCACGGACCGCGAGCTTTTCGGGGCGGTGCGCGTCCGCCGGCCGAAGGCACTTCGCCGCGTCGTGCCGCGCGACATCCTGGAGCGACTCGCGGCCGGTGACCTCGTTGTCCACGTCGACCACGGGATCGGCCGCTACGAGCGCATGCTCCGCCGCGGCAGCGCCGGCGAGGAGCGCGACTACCTGGAGATCGGCTTCGCCGGCACGGACCGGATCTTCGTGCCGGTCGAGCAGATCGCCCGCATCAGCCGGTACGCCGGGGCGGACCGGCCTGGCCTCTCGAAGCTGGGTGGCGGCGAGTGGGCCCGGACCAAAGCCCGGGTTCGCCGGGCGGTCTCGGACCTGGCCGCGGAGCTCCTGGAGCTCTACGCGGCACGGGCCGCAGCCGAAGGCCATGCCTTCGCGCCCGACACGCCGTGGCAGCGGGAGCTCGAGGCCTCGTTCCCCTACGAGGAGACCCCGGACCAGGAGCGAGCCATCGTGGACGTGAAGGGGGACATGGAGGCCGGCCGGCCGATGGACCGGGTCGTGGTCGGCGACGTGGGTTACGGCAAGACGGAAGTTGCCCTGCGTGCCGCGTTCAAGGCGATCCAGGACGGCCGGCAGGTGGCGGTCCTCGTCCCGACGACCGTCCTGGCCGACCAGCACCTGCGGACGTTCGCGCAGCGCTTCGCGGCCTTTCCCGTCACGGTCCGGATGCTCTCGCGCTCCGTCCCGCCGCGCGAGCAGCAGGCGACGCTCGCGGGGCTGGCGGCCGGGTCGGTCGACCTGGTGGTCGGGACCCATCGTCTCCTCTCGAAGGACGTCCGGATCCGCGACCTGGGCCTCCTGGTCGTGGACGAGGAGCAGCGTTTCGGGGTGGCCGCGAAGGAGCGCCTCAAGCAGCTCCGCCGCGAGGTCGACGTCCTGACGCTGTCCGCGACCCCGATCCCGCGCACGCTCAACCTCGCGCTCGTGGGCGTCCGCGACCTGTCCGTGATCGAGACGCCGCCGGAGGATCGCCTGCCGATCCAGACGCGCGTTGCCGAGGCGTCCGCGGGGCTCGTCAGGGACGCGATCCTTCGTGAGCTTGATCGCGGCGGGCAGGCGTTCTACGTCCACAACCGGGTCGAGACCATCGAGGCGCAGGCGGACCAGCTCCGGCGGCTCCTGCCCGGGGCGCGGATCGTGGTGGGTCACGGGCAGATGGACGAACGGCTCCTCGAGGACGTCATGCGCACGTTCGCGGGCGGCGCGGCGGACGTGCTGGTGTGCACCACGATCATCGAATCCGGGCTGGACATCCCCAACGCGAACACGATCGTCATCGACCGCGCCGATGCACTGGGCCTGGCCCAGCTCTACCAGCTCCGCGGCCGGGTGGGGCGGAGTGCGCGGCGGGCCTACGCGTACCTGCTCTACCGCCGCCGTGACCGCCTGTCCGACGAGGCGCGCAAGCGGCTCCAGGCGATCTTCAATGCCTCCGAGCTGGGCGCGGGCTTCCAGATCGCGCTCTCCGACCTGGAGATCCGCGGCGCCGGCAACATCCTGGGCGGCGAGCAGTCGGGGCACATGGCCGCGGTCGGCTTCGATCTCTACACGAGGCTGCTCGCGGAGGCGGTGGAGGAGCGCAAGGCCACCTGGGAGAGCCGCGCCCCCACGCTCGCGCCGGCAGGGGCGACGGTGGACCTCCCCGTGGATGCCCACCTCCCGGACGCGTACGTGCCCAACGAGGCGGCGAAGCTCGAGCTGTACCGACGGCTGGCGCGCGCCCGGACGGCGGGCGACCTCGCGGCCTTCCGGCAGGAGGTGGCTGACCGGTTCGGGCCGCTGCCGCCGCCGGTCACCCGGCTCGTTGAAGTCGCCGAGCTCCGGCTCGCGGCGGAGGCGGCGGGCGTCTCCGCGATCTCTCGCGAGGAGGGCCAGCTCGTGGTGCGCTTCGGGTCGGGGCTCTCCCGGGGCGAGGCGATGCGCCTCATCGCCGGCGCGCCGTTTCCCGGGGTGCGGCCGGGGGACATCACGTTCGCGGCGAGCCAGGTCCGGATTCGGATCCCGCGCGACGCGGCCCGTGCGTGGGCGCTGACCCAGGCGATCGTGACCCGCGTGGCCGGGATTCGCGGCGCCTCCGCCCCGGATCAGCCCTTGCCTGCGGCGTCCGCGCCGGCCCGGAACCGGTAGCCCACGCCGTAGCTCGTGGCGATGAAGTGCCGGGACGGGGCCCCCTCCGCGAGCTTCGCCCGCAGGTTGCGCATGGTCACCCGGAGAAGGTGGCGTTCCTGGCGGTAGCCTGCGCCCCAGACTGCGGTCAGCAGGTCGGCATGCCCGACCACCGATTCCGGGCGCTCGGCAAGGTAGCGGAGCAGGCGATATTCGGTTGGCGTCAGGTGGATCTCCTGGCCGTCCGCGGTGACGCGGTGGCCGCGCCCGTCGATGACCAGCCCCGGATGGCGGACCTCCTCTTCAGCGATCGCAACGGCGCGGGGATTCGTTCGCCGGAGGACGGCCTCGATCCGTGCCATCAGCTCCGGGAAGCTGAGGGGTTTCGTCACGTAGTCATCTGCGCCGGCGCCCAGGCCGCGGATCTTGTCCTGCTCGGAATCGCGCGCGGTGACCAGGAGGATCGGGACGCGGCTCGAGGTTCGGATCCGTTCGATCACCTCCCAGCCGTTCAGGTGCGGCAGGCTCAGGTCCAGCAGGACGAGGTCCGGCGTCTCCGCCTCGAAGCTGACGATGGCCGCGGCGCCGTCGCGGGCCACGCGGGGCTGCCAGCCGTGTCGCTCGACCCACAGCGCCAGCAGGTCGGCGAACTCCGGCTCGTCCTCCACGATGAGGATTCGCGCTCCGGGCAGCGCGTCCGGCATCACTGGAGCACCGGGAGCCGGAACGAGATCGACATGCCACGCGGGGCCGCGTCCAGCCGGATCCAGCCGCCGTGCGCCTCCACGAGCCGGCGACACACGTACAGCCCGAGGCCACTCCCTGGAAGGCGGGACTCGCGGACGCGCCCACCTCGGAAGAACCGGTCGAACACCTGGGCCTGCTCCGCGGAGTCGATTCCCTCGCCGTCGTCGGCGAACGTCACGACAACCGAATCCGGGGGCAGGTGGCGAGCCCGGATCGTGATCGCGGTGTCCGAGCCGGCGTACTTCTGCGTGTTTGCCGCCAGGTTCGCGAGGACCTGCCGAATGCGGCGGGCGTCCACGTCCACCTTCGGCAGGTCCGGAATGTCCAGCGTGATCGGAGGCGCCCCGGGCAGCTCCCCCTGCTCCGCGACAAACGCGCCCAGCAGGATGTCGAGGTCGACGGGTGCGCGGTCGAGCTGGAACTGGTCGCTCTCGAGACGGGAGACGTCGATCACCTCGTCCACGAGCGCGCCGAGCCGGTCCACGGCATCCCCGATCCGCTCCAGGTGATGCCGGCTCGTCGGTGCGTCGAGGTCCAGGTGAAGGAGGCTCTGCGAATGGCCGCTGATGAGAGCCAGGGGCGTCCGCAGCTCATGTGAGATCGTGGCGACGAAGTTCGACTTGAGCGCATCGAGCGCGCGCGTCCCGCGCAGGTCGCGCAGGACCGCGACCGCGCCCGGCGGCGCACCCGACATCCGCGCGTAGCTCGCCGCGACCGGGATCGGCGCGCCGCCCGCGCCGCCCACGATCTGCTCGCGAATCAGCGGCCGCCCGTGGGCCAGGACCTCCCCGAAGGGGCACGTCCGTCCGCAGCCGCGGCCACCGCCGTCCTCCGGCAGGCACCCCAGGAAGGCTTCACAGGTCGCCCTGATCCCCTCGCGCTCGGCCGCCCCGACGAGACGCGCCGCCGCGCCGTTGAGCCGGGTGATCCGGCAATTTGAATCGACCGCGATGATGGCGTCACTCGCGCCGTCGAGGATCGCGGCGAGCGTCGCGCGCTCGCGCAGGAGGGCCCCGCGCAGCTGGGCGGCGCGGAACGCGAGGGCCAGCTCTCGCCGAACCAGCCCAAGGTAGCGGGCGTGCCCGGAGTCCAGCGTCCGGCCCCGCGGCGGCCGGATCGCAAGGTAGCCCAGCGCGATGTGGCCCGCCCCACCGACACCCAGGGCGCGGCTCTCCTCGAGCGGGACGCCGAACCAGCCGGCGCGGGCGGCCCAGCGCTCCGCCGCGCCGGAGTCCGTGAACGCGGTCGGAAGCTCGGTGCCTTCGCCCGGTCCGCGTGCCGTCGGCTCGTCCGCCGGCTCGTCCGCCGGTTCGAGCGACGCGACCCGGTGAAGCGCCCGCCGCGTCGGAGCTGCCAACCAGAGCGCGGCGGCCCCGGCGCCGCTCGCGCGGGCGATCTCCGCGAGGACGGCCGCCGCCATCTTCTCCAGGTCGTCGCCGGAGGCCAGCAGCTGGCTCAGCTGGTACTGGGCGAACATCGCGTCCGCCTCGCGCTGGGCCTCGTCGAAGGCTCGTCGGCGCTCGTCCTCCAGGCTCGCCACGCGCGCCCGGAGGGTGCCCTCGTCGTTCACGGGAGTCGCCGGGGTCGGTGCCCTCTGGTCCGTCCGTCGAGCATGGAGCGAACCAGGAGGAAGCACGAGGTCGCGCCGGGGTCGCGATGGCCGCGCGAACGTTCACCCAGCCGCAGGGCGAGCCCCCGTCGAGCGACCATCGGGATCGTGGCGCGGACGCCGGCCCGGGCCGCCCGGGCCGCCCGCACGAAGGCCTCGTCGGGCGGGAGCCCCGTGGCCGCGCCGGCGAGGAGTGCCTGGGTGGCGGGCTCCAGGGCATCCAGGATCGTCTTGTCGCCGAGCGCGCAACGGCCGCGACGTGCGAGACCGGCGCGGCCTGTGTCGAGTGCGCGGGCGAGGGTGGGCAGGTCCACCGCGTGGCGCCCGTCCAGCGCGAATCCCATCTCGATGAACAGCGTCCCGTAGAGGGGGCCGCTGGCTCCGCCGACGCTGGCGACCAGGGTGTGCCCGATCCGGCGCAGGAGTGCGCCGACGTCGAGGCGGCCGACCGTCTCCGCGGGGGCTTCGTCCGTGAGGGCGCGGACCACGGCCTGGAGGCCCGTGGTCATGTTCGTCCCGTGATCGCCGTCACCGAGCGCGGCGTCGAGCCGGTCGAGGAGCGCCTCGTGCCGGGCGATCGTCTTCGCGGCGCGCCCGATGAAGGCGACGACGTCCTCGGCGGTGATCGCGACCGTCATGGCACCGGCACCCACCGCCTGCCGGTCGGCTCGCCCTAGACTCATGCAGCGCAGAGTCTACCCTCCGCCGCGGGCCCGCCCGTGGCGATCCGGGGCGGACCGCCGGATGCCCGGAGGTGCCTGATGGTCGCGCTCGTCCTGGTCGGCCACAGCCCCGAGCTGCTTCGCGGGCTCCGCGCGATGCTGGCCCAGGCAGCGCCCGCCGTCGTCGTCAGCGTGGCCGGCGGCACGGACACCGGCGCCCTGGGGACCAGCGCGTCGAAGATTCTCGCGGCGGTGCGCGGAGCCCTCGCGGAAGCTCCAGAGGGCGCTGTCGTGCTGCTCGACCTGGGAAGCGCCGCGCTCGCGCTCGAGATGGCCCTCGAAGATCTCGTGCCGGCCCTGCGCGAGCGGGTCCGGGTCAGTCGCGGTGCGCTCGTCGAGGGCGCAGTACGGGCAGCCGTAGAGGCCGCCGGCGGCGGGCCGCTGGCTGCCGTGCTGGTCGCCTCGGAGGTGCCGCCCGGGCATGACAAGCTCCCCGACGACTGGCCGGCCGACGGGACGGCTCCGGCGTGACCGCGCCGGGTCGCGCTTCATGAGCGGCACGCTCATCGCCGGCTGGCTCCGCCTGGCCGCAGCCCGGATCGCCGCTGAGCGCGTGCACCTGACCGAGCTCGACGCCGCGATCGGAGACGGAGATCACGGCATCAACATGCACCGCGGCTTCCGGGCGCTCGAGACCCGAATGGCCGCCGGCGACATCGCGACTGACGCCCCGGGATCCTTGTTGATCCTGGCTGGCCGGACCATCACCGGCACGGTCGGAGGGGCCAGCGGCGCGCTCTACGGCCGCGCGTTGATGCGGGCGGGCGCTGCGCTGGAGGCCTGGTCGGGCGAGCCCGGCATGACGTCGGCGCAGCTTGGTGCCGCCCTCCGGGCCGCGGTCAACGGCGTCGCCGCCCTCGGCCGCTCCCGCCCCGGGGAGAAGACGATGCTCGACGCGCTCGTCCCCGCGGCCGACGCCTTCGAGGCTGCGAGCGCGGTGGGGGTCGATCTCGCGGGCGCGTTGCGCCGGGCGGCCGACGCGGCCGAAGCCGGCGCTCGAGCCACGCTGCCGATCATGGCGACCAAGGGTCGGGCGAGCTACCTTGGGGAGCGGTCCATCGGCCACCTCGATCCCGGCGCGGTCTCGAGCGCGCTGCTCGTGCGGGCGCTCGCGGACGCGGCGGCCGGCGGCGCCTGACCCGCGCAGCCCTCCCCGCGGCCGCTCGCCGGCGGGCCTTCCACGACCGCGACCGCAACGTTCCTGCAACCTAGACGTTTCCTTGACGTTTTCGGAGCCTCCGCAGGCGTACCGTTTCAGCAACAGTGCGCGAGGGCACTGTGGCGTCGGCGTGATCGGCCGCCAGGCGACCCGGGCCGGGGTCGCGGTCGCGGCAGCGGAGGGATCGGGCGAGCAGGCTCGCAGCCGGCGTTGGTGTCCACCCAATAGAGGGAGTGAGCATGACTACAGAGAAATTCGTAGCGGAACTGATCGGGACCATGATCCTGATCCTCCTCGGCGATGGCGTGGTCGCGGGCGTCCTGCTCAACAAGTCCAAGGCCCACGCGGGCGGCTGGATCGTCATCACGGTGGCGTGGGGACTTGCCGTCTTCTCGGGCGTCGTGGTTTCGGGCCCCTACAGCGGCGCGCACCTGAACCCGGCAGTCACGCTTGGTCTCGCCATCGCGGGCAAGACCCCGTGGGAGCAGGTACCGCTGTACCTCGTCGCCCAGTTCCTGGGCGCGTTCATCGGCGCGACGCTTGTCTTCCTGCACTACTACCCGCACTGGGCTGAGACCGAGGACCCGGGCCTGAAGCTCGCCGTCTTCAGCACCGGCCCGGCGATCCGCACCCCGCTCTGGAACGTGGTCTCGGAAGTCATCGGGACCTTCGTCCTGGTGTTCGTCATCCTCACGTTCGGCAAGAACACCGCGAGCCTGGGCCCGTTGGCCGTCGCGCTCCTTGTCATCGTCATCGGCCTCTCGCTTGGAGGTACGACCGGGTACGCGATCAACCCCGCCCGCGACCTGGGGCCGCGGATCATGCATGCGATCCTGCCGATCCCCGGCAAGGGCAGCAGCGACTGGGAGTACGCCTGGATCCCGGTGGTCGGACCGCTCATCGGTGGCGCCGTGGCCGCGATCGTGTGGGTCTCCCTGTACCAGAACTTCATCCTGAAGGCTCTCCCGAACTGACCTGATCCCAGGAGGGATCCTCGCGATCCCGCGCGCCGGCGGCTTCGGCCCCGCCGCCGGCGCTCCGATCAGGCCCCTGGCATCCCTGAGCATCCGTCGTTGACTCGCCATTGGAGGAGCGCATGAAGAAGCTCATCAACACCCCGGAGCGCGAGGTCGACGAGGCGCTCGCCGGTATGGCCGCGGCGCATCCCGACCTGATCCGCGTCGAGGAACCCAACATCATCGTCCGCAAGGACGCGCCCCGCCCCGGCAAGGTGGGCATCATCTCCGGTGGTGGCTCTGGCCACGAGCCGATGCACGGCGGATTCGTCGGGCTCGGCATGCTGGATGCGGCCTGCCCGGGCGCAGTCTTCACCTCGCCCGTCCCGGAGCAGATGCTCGCCGCCACGAAGGCGGTCGACGGCGGCGCCGGCGTCCTTCACATCGTGAAGAACTACACCGGCGACATCATGAACTTCGAGATCGCGGCCGAGCTTGCGCAGGCCGAGGGGATCGAGGTTGCCGCGGTCGTCATCGCCGATGACGTCGCCGTGAAGGACTCGCTCTACACCGCGGGTCGCCGCGGCGTCGGCGGCACGGTGCTCGCCGAGAAGATCGTCGGAGCGGCCGCCGAGGCCGGCGCCGACCTCAAGACCGTCACAGCGCTCTGTCAGAAGGTCCAGGACAACGTCCGGTCGATGGGCATGGCCCTGACCTCCTGCACCGTGCCCGCCGCCGGCAAGCCGACCTTCGACATCTCCGATGCGGAGATGGAGATCGGGGTGGGCATCCACGGCGAGCCCGGACGCCGTCGCGAAGCGCTCCGGCCGGCCGACGAGATCGTCGAGATGCTCGTCACACCGATCCTCGAGGAGGGCATCTTCGCCAGCGGGGACCGCGTCCTCGCGTTCGTCAACGGGATGGGCGGCACGCCGCTCATCGAGCTTTACGTGGCCTACCGCAAGGTGAACGAGATCCTGACCGAACGCGGGATCACGATCGCACGCAACCTCGTCGGGAGCTACATCACGTCGCTCGAGATGGCGGGATTGTCGATCACGCTCCTCAAGCTCGACGACGAGCTGCTCCGGTTCTGGGATGCGCCGGTCAAGACACCCGCCCTGCGGTGGGGAGTCTGATCCCCGTGATCTCAACAGGCGACTTCTCGCGTTTCCTCGAGACGTTCGCCGCCCGGATCCACGACGCGAAGGAGGAGCTGACGCAGCTTGACTCCGCCATCGGCGACGCGGACCACGGGATCAACATGGACCGCGGGATGACCGCCATCATGGAGCTCCTCCCGAGCCTCCGGGATGGCGACGCCGGGACGCTCTTCAAGCAGACCGGCATGAAGCTCATCTCGACCGTCGGCGGGGCCAGCGGCCCCCTCTACGGGACGTTCTTCCTTCGCCTCGGCACCGCGTTCGGAACGGCCACGGAGATCGGCCCCACCGAGCTTGCTGCAGGGTTCCGCGCCGGGCTGGGGGGCGTCATCGCCCGCGGCAAGGCCGGGCTCGACGACAAGACGATGGTCGATGCCATGGATCCGGCCGTCGCCGCGCTCGAGGCGGGCATCGGGGACCTCCCGGCCGCCCTGGACGCTGCCGCCGTCGCGGCCGCCGTGGGACGCGACCGGGTCACCCCGCTCGTGGCCCGCAAGGGCAGGGCGAGCTACCTGGGGGAACGCTCTGCCGGCCACCAGGATCCGGGCGCGACGAGCACCACGATCCTGTTCGAATCCCTTCGCGACGCTTTGCGCGCCGGCTAGCGCCGGCGCGCGCCATCTAGATCCGTACGGAGCGAGACATGACCAAGTACGTAGGCGCGCTCGACCAGGGCACGACGAGCACCCGCTTCATGATCTTCGACCACGCCGGAGCCGTCGTGGCGGTTGATCAGATGGAACACGAGCAGATCTATCCCAAGCCGGGCTGGGTCGAGCACGACCCGATGGAGATCTGGGCCCGCTCCAAGGACGTCATCAAGGGCGCCCTCGCCAAGGCCGGCATCACGGCGGCGGATCTCGCGGCGGTCGGCATCACCAACCAGCGCGAGACGACGGTCGTCTGGGATCGGAAGACCGGCAAGCCGGTCCACAACGCGATCGTCTGGCAGGACACCCGGACCGACCAGATCTGCGCCGCGCTGGCTGCGGATGGCGGCTCGGATCGCCTTCGGCCAAAGACCGGCCTTCCGCTGGCGACCTACTTCTCCGGCCCCAAGGTCAAGTGGATTCTCGACAACGTCGAGGGCGCACGGGCCAAGGCCGAGGCGGGCGATCTCCTGTTCGGCAACATCGACACCTGGTGCATCTGGAACCTGACCGGCGGCACGTCGGGCGGCGTCCACGTCACCGACGTCTCCAACGCGAGCCGGACCCTCCTCTTCAACTACACCACCCTTCAGTGGGATCCCGAGATCCTCGCGCTCATGGGCATCCCGAAGTCAATGCTCCCGACCGTCAAGGCCTCCTCCGAGGTCTACGGCATGGCCGTCGGCGATCTCGCCGGCGTCCCGGTCGCAGGCGATCTCGGCGACCAGCAGGCCGCCCTCTTCGGCCAGACGTGCTTCTCCCCCGGTGAGGCGAAGAACACGTACGGCACGGGCTGCTTCATGCTCCTCAACACCGGAACGAAGGCAGTTCCGTCGAAGAACGGCCTCCTCACCACCCTCGGCTACAAGATCGGCAACCAGCCGGCCGTGTACGCCCTCGAGGGATCGATCGCGATTACCGGCGCCCTCGTGCAGTGGCTCCGCGACAACCTCGGGATGATCGAGAAGTCGACCGACATCGAGGCCCTCGCGGCCACGGTCGAGGACAACGGCGGCGTCTACTTCGTCCCGGCCTTCAGCGGCCTCTTCGCGCCGTACTGGAAGAACTCAGCGCGCGGCGTCATCGCCGGCCTGACCCGGTACGTCAACAAGGGCCATATCGCGCGTGCCGTCCTCGAGGCGACCGCGTGGCAGACCCGCGAGGTCCTCGACGCCATGAACGCCGACTCCGGCGTTCCGTTGACGGCCCTCAAGGTCGACGGCGGCATGGTCTTCAACGACCTGCTCATGCAGTTCCAGTCCGACGTCCTCAACGTCCCGGTCATCCGCCCGAAGGTCGCCGAGACGACGGCCCTCGGCGCGGCCTACGCTGCCGGCCTCGCGGTCGGCTACTGGGCCGAGGTCGAGGACCTTCGCGCCAACTGGGCCAAGGACCACACCTGGGAGCCCAAGATGGACGCGGCGCTCCGCGACAAGGAGTACGCGCTCTGGAAGAAGGCCGTCACGCGGACCTTCGACTGGGCTGAGTAGTCTCACTCGCCTCAGGATCCGGGGCCCCTCGGCTGTGCCGGGGGGCCCCGGAACACGTCAATCGCATGCGGCCCGCGGGGTCACGGCGCACACGGGATCACGACAGATCGAGGTGAGCAGCATGGGTGAGTCGCACGCCTACGACGTCCTCGTCGTCGGCGGGGGTGCGACCGGGGCTGGGGTGCTCCGGGACCTGGCGCGACGGGGCCTGCGCACGCTGCTCGTGGAGCGCGGCGACTACGGCACCGGCACAACGGGACGCTATCACGGCCTCCTCCACTCGGGTGGCCGGTATGTCGCCAAGGATGCGCTCGCCGCGCGCGAGTGCATCGCCGAGAACCGCATCCTCCGGCGCATCGCGCCGGCCAGCATCGAGGATACCGGCGGTTACTTCGTCGCCACGCCGGCCGACCCGGATGACTACGTCGACGGCTTCCAGGCGGCCTGCATCGCCGCCGACGTCGACTGCGAGGAGATCCCGGTCGCCGAGGCGCTCCGGCGCGAGCCGGCCCTCAACCCGGGCATTCGCCGCGTCTTCAAGCTCCCGGACGGCTCCGTGGAGCCCTGGCAGCTCATCGAATCCAACATCGCGGATGCGCGCGCCCACGGCAGCGACGCCTGGTCCTACCAGCGTCTCGTGGGGCTGGAGCGCGACGCTGACCGGATCGTGGCGGCGACACTCCACGACGAACGGTCCGGGAGCCTGACGCGCGTCACGACCCGCTTCGTGGTCTCCTGCGCGGGCGCCTGGGCGGGCCAGATCGCCGCGATGGTGGACGTGACGGTCACGATGCACCCCGGCAAGGGCACGATGCTCATCTACAACCAGCGCATGACCGACACGGTCATCAACCGCTGCCACAAGTCCTCCGACGGCGACATCATGGTCCCCGTCCACACGGTCGCGATCCTCGGTACCACCGAGCAGCGGGTGGAGGACCCGGATGTCTACGAGATCACGCGCGATGAGGTGGCCGCCCTGATTCGCGAGGGCGAGAAGCTCTTCCCCGACCTTGGAAAGATGCGGCTCCTGCGCGCCTACGCGGGCGTGCGGCCGCTCTACCAGCCACCCGCGGAGGCGACCGAGGCCGCGCTGAAGGACGGCCGCCAGATCTCGCGGGCGCACACCGTCCTCGACCACGGTCCCAGGGACGGCGTGGAGAACTTCGTGACGATCGTCGGCGGCAAGCTCACGACGTTCCGCAGGATGGCCGAGGACACCGTTGACACGGTCTGTGCCAAGCTGGGCGTGACCGAGCCGTGCACCACCGCCGACGAGATCCTGCCGAACCAGGTCCCCGGGAAGACCTACTGGCTGGGCCATCGGCTGGCCGACCACGAGGCGGAGGGCGGCGGAGACGCGAATCTCCTGTGCGAGTGCGAGTTCGTCACCCGGCCCATGCTGGACAGCTTCCTGGACGGCCACCCCGGCTGCTCGCTGGATGACGTCCGACGCGGCACCCGCCTGGGCATGGGGCCGTGCCAGGGGGGCTTCTGCACGTTCCGGGTCGCCGGCGTCGTGGGCGAACGGGCGGGACACGCCGGCGCGGCGGACGTCGCCGAGCTGGCGGATCGGGCGATCCTGGGGTTCCTCCGGGAGCGCTTCAAGGGAACGCGGCCCATCGCGGCCGGCCGGCAGCTGCAGGAGCAATGGATGATCTCCGGAGTCTACGAAGGTTGCCTGGGGGTCGAATCGCTGATCGAGCGCGAGGCGCCCGAAGTGTCCCGGGAGGTGGTCGGTGCCCAGCGCTGATGTCGTTGTCATCGGAGCGGGCCTCGCCGGGCTGACGGCCGCCATCGCGGCGGCAGAGTCCGGGGCGCGGGTCCTCGTCCTGGCCAAGGGCCACGCTGCCACCCACTGGGGGCCGGGTGGAATCGATGTCGCCGGGATCCCGGCCGCGTCGACGCCGCGCGACGGCATTCACCGCCTGGCCGGCCTGCCCGGCCACCCGTACGCCTTCCTGGGCGATGACGTTGCCGCGGCCCTCGAATGGATCCGCCCCCACCTTGCGGCCGAAGGGGTGGACTACGCCGGCGACCTCGACACGCCGCACCAGCTTGTCCCCACGTCCATCGGTGGGACGCGCCGCGCCGCGATCCTGCCGGCCGGCCAGGCGGCGGCTCTCTCGCCGTGGGCGGCCGGTGAGCGCCTCGTCATCTGCGGCATCGCCGGCTTCAAGGACTTCTGGCCCGAGGCAATCGCCGCCAGCCTCACCAGGGAGCGCATCTGGGAGGGCGGCAACCGGCCGGCGTCGGTGACTCCGGTCAGCGTCGCCCTGCCCGGGCTCGCCGCTCGACACAACCTGAACGCACTCCAGATCGCCCGCCGCTTCGACGATCCGGCCTGGCGCACGACCGCGATCGAGGCGCTGGCGCGGGCGATCGCCTCCGTGCCCGGCTCGGGCGGCCGCGTGGCCCTGCCCGCCGTCCTGGGGATCCGGGAGCACGCGGCCGTCCTCGCGGCCGCCCGCGATCGTTTCCCGGCGGCGCCCTTCGAGATGCCGCTGGTCCCACCCAGCCTGCCGGGGATGCGCCTCTACGCGGCGCTGCGCGCTGCGCTCATCCGGGCCGGAGGCCGCGTCCAGATCGGCGAGATGATCGAGCGGGTGGAGCACGACGGGCGCCGCGTGACGGCGGTCGTGGCGGCCGCCGCCGCGCGGACGTACACCGTCCGGACCGGGGCGCTCGTCATCGCCACCGGCGGGATTGCCGGCGGCGGGCTGGTGGCCGAGCGCGATGGCCGGCTCACGGAGCCGCTCCTGGGACTCCCGGTGGAGGCGCCACCCGCGGACCAGTGGCTCGCCGTCGACGCGTTCGACCCGGCGGGCCATCCCCTGGAGAAGGCGGGAATCCGCACCGACGCCGAGCTGCGGCCGGTGGCCGCGGACGGGGCGTCCCTGTTCGACAATGTCCGCGTGGCCGGCAGCCTGCTCGCCGGCCACCGGTATATCCGGGAACGTTGCGGTGACGGCGTCGCGCTCACCAGTGGACGTCGGGCGGCGCGATCGCTGACCGCGGTCCCGGCCGGGCATGCCGCAGAGCCGGGGAGCGAGTGACCGTGACGATCGCCGAGCTGATCATGGAAGCCTCGGAAGAGTTCGTGGGGTACTCGGCCGACGAGTGCCTCAAGTGCAACGTCTGCCTCACGGTCTGCCCGGTCGCCCGGGTCACGGACCTGTTCCCGGGACCAAAGTACGTCGGTCCGCAGGCGCAGCGATTCCGGACGGGTCGAGCGCAGCCCGTCCAGGTTCCCGGGATCCCGTTCGCGTTGTCCCCCGACGTGACGGTCGACTACTGCTCGGGCTGCGGCTGGTGTACCAGCGTCTGCCCGGCCGGCGTGAAGGTCGCCGAGATGAACAGCCAGTCCCGCGCGCGGATGAAGGCCGGCAAGCGCCCGAAGCTGCGCGACTGGGGCCTGGGCCAGACGGACCTGGTTGGCCAGGTCGGCGTGCTCTTCTCGCCGATCTCCAACTGGGCCCTCGCCAACCGGCCGATCCGGGCCATCATGGAGACCACGGTCGGCATCCACCGAGCGGCGCCGTTCCCGAAGTTCGGCCGGCGAACGCTCCAGTCCACCTGGAAGCGCCGCCAGAAGCGGCGCGGGACGACCGTCATTCCGGGGCCGGACAAGGCGGTCGTCTACTTCCACGGCTGCTCGGCGAACTACTACGAGCAGCACGTCGCCGACGCGGCGATCGAGATCCTGAAGCGCAATGGCTTCGAGACGATCATCCCCCCGCAGGTCTGCTGCGGGCTCCCACTCATCAGCAACGGGATCTACACGGAGGCCCGCCAGCGGGCGCACAAGAACCTCGACGTGCTCGTCCGGTACGCGCGGCAGGGCTACCGGATCATCGGGACCTCCACCTCCTGCACGCACACGATCAAGGCCGAGTACCGCGAGATGCTCGATATCCACGACGACGACGCGACGGTGGTCGCGAACGCAACGTGGGACATCTGCGAGTTCCTCCTCGATCTTCACGAGCAGGGCAAGCTCGACACGGCATTCGGTCGGCTCGACGAGGACCTGCCCTACCACGCCCCGTGCCAGCTCCGCTCCCACGGGATCGGCCTGCCGGCGATGGAGCTCTTCGCCCTGGTGCCCGGGCTCCGCGCGGCCGACATGGACCACGACTGCTGTGGCATCGCGGGCACCTACGGGATGAAGAAGGAGAAATACCCGATCGGCATGGCGGTCGGCGCCCCGCTCTTTGAGAAGATCAGGGCGAGTGGCGCCACCGAGGCCGCCTGCGACTCGGAGACGTGCCGCTGGCAGATCGAGAAGGCGACCGGGACCCGTACCCGGCATCCGATCGAGATCCTGCTCCAGGCCTACCGCGCCGGGGACGCGGTGGGCGCGGAGAAGCGCGGGCCTCTCGCCCCGGCAGGGACCTGAGCGCGGTGGGCGGGAGCGACGGCGCCGAGTCGCTCGTCGGGCTCGTCATCGTGTCGCACTCGGCGAAGGTTGCCGACGGAACCGTGGAGCTCGCCGCGCAGATGGCCGGCGACGAGGTGCGAATCGTGGCAGCCGGGGGCATGGACGACGGCTCGATCGGCACGGACGCCACGCGGATCATGCTCGCCATCCAGGCAGCGGACGCGGGCGCCGGCGTCGTCGTCATGACCGACCTGGGGAGCGCCGTCCTGTCCGCGTCCACGGCGCTGGAGCTGCTGGATCCGGCGCGGGCCGCCCGCGTCCGGCTGAGCCGCGGCCCGGTGGTCGAGGGCGCGATCATCGCCGCGATCCAGGCCAGCATCGGGGATGACCTCCAGGCGGTCTGTGACGCCGCCGACGCGATGCTCAGCCAGGACAAGCTGGCGGGGTGACCGGGCCCGAACCCGCCTCGCGGGACCCGGGCGCGGGCGTGGTCGTCATCGGGGGCGGTGCCGTCGGCTCGTTCGTGGCCGCGCTGATCGCGGGCTCGGGCCGGCGCGTGACGCTTGCGGGCAGGCCCGGGACCGGCGCCCGGGGTCCGGCGGAGATCGTGATCCGTGCGCCCGACGGCGGGGTTCGGCGAGTCGGCCTGGAGCGGTCCGACGGGACCTCGAGCCTGGACCGGCCGGCGTACGTCGTCCTTGCCGTGAAGATGCCGGACCTCGCCGGGGCCATCGAAGCGTGCGAAGCGTGGCCCGACGTCGCGGTGATCACCCTCCAGAACGGAATCGGCGCAGAGGAGCTGGTCGCGGCCGCCCGCCCTGGCGCGCCCCTGCTGGCGGGTTCGCTCACCGCCCCGATCGACCGAGAGGCGGATGGGACGCTGGCGTGGAGGAAGCGCCGCGGGATCGCCCTCGGCTCGGTCTGCGGCGACACGGCCGCGGCATGGGCGGCGATCCGGGAGGCGCTGGCCGCGGGCGGGCTGCCCGTCGCTGCCGCGGGCGAGTGGCGCGCCATGAAGTGGTCCAAGCTGCTCACGAATCTCGTCGCGAATGCGGTGCCGGCATTGCTGGACCGCGACGCGGCCGCGGTCTACGCAGACCGGCAGCTCTTCGCCGTGGAGCGGGCCCAGGTCCGCGAGGCGCTCGGGGTGATGCACGCGCTCGGCCTCTCGCCCATGCGGCTGCCGGGCGCCGACGTCCCGTTGCTGGCGCTCGGGTTCCGGGCGCCCGCCGCCCTCACGCACCCCGTCATGCAGCGCGTGGTGGGCGGCGCGCGCGGCGGCAAGGCCCCCTCGCTCCTGCTCCACCTGCGCGCCGGAGGGGGGCCGTCGGAGTCGGCGTGGCTCAACGGCGGCGTCGCACGGGCGGGCGCTGCCGCTGGCGTGCCGACGCCGGTCAACACGGCGCTCGCGGGCCTCATGGAGGCGGCCGCGGACGACCCGGCTGCCTGGGATCGCACCCGGGGTCGGCCCGCGGCGCTCCTGGCCGCGATCAACCATGCGGCGATCACGTGGAGGGACCCATGAAGACGATCCGGCTCACCGTCCGCAACCCGTCCGGGATCCACCTGCGGCCCGGGGCAGCCTTCGTCCGGGCCGCGGCCGCCCACCGCGGGACCGCGGTCCGTGTCCGCAACCTCACCACGGGATCCGCCGACGCCGATGCGCGGAGCATGCTCTCCGTGACGGCCCTCCGGATCAGGCGCGACCACGAGATCGAGGTGACCGCGGACGGGCCCGACGAGGACCTCGCGCTCGAGACGCTTCGTGCAGCCGTGGAGAGCGGGCTCGGCGAGGCCCTCGCCTGAGGCGCCGCGGCCGCGGCTTGCCGGTCGGCGCACGGCGGGCGGCCGGCTTCGCTGCGCATCGCTGTCCCGCCGGTGGCCGCGCGCCCCGATAATGCCGGAATGGAGTCAGGGCCCTTCCTTGCCGCCCTCGTCACGGCCGCCGCCGCCTACTTCATCGGCGGCATCCCGTTCGGCATCCTGGTGGCGCGTCTCGTCGGGGGGCGGGATCCTCGCAGCATCGGCAGTGGCCGGACGGGCGGCGCGAACACGCTGCGCGCCATCGGGCCGCGGTGGGCGCTCGTGGCCGGGCTCCTGGACGCTGCGAAGGGGAGCGTCGCCGTCCTGGTCCCGCGGCTCCTCGGCTTCGGACCCGCGTTCGAGGTGCTCGGCGCGCTCGTCGCGATCGTCGGGCACAGCCGCTCGCCGTACATCGGGTTTGGCGGCGGGCGCGGCGTGTCGGTCGCCTGGGGGACGCTCGTGGTCATCAACCCTCTGGTCGCCGCCGCCATCATCCCGGTCTTCGCGGGCGTGATCCTCGCGACCAGGATCTCGTCGCTCGGTTCGCTCGTTGGGTCGCTCGTCGGCGGCCTCCTGATGATCGCGCTGGTCTGGCTGCAGGGCCTGCCGCCGGTCTACGACATCTACGCGGTCGGCTCGGTCGTGCTGATCTGGCTCTTCCATCACGACAACATCGCGCGCCTGCTGCGCGGCACCGAGCGCCGGATCGACCCGGGTTCCTGACGGGAGGTTGGCCATGCACACGCTCACCGGAACCCCAGCGTCCGCCGGCGTCGCCATCGGCCCGCTTGTCGTCATCAGGCCGGCACCTGTCGTCGCGGGTGGCCGCATCCCGCCCGAGCAGGCGGACGCGGAGATTGTCCGGCTCGCGACGGCGATGGAAGCGGCGGGATCGGAGCTGGACGCGTTGGCCGAGCGAGTCGGCGCGGAGCATCCCGCGGAGGCGGAGATCTTCTTCGCCCACGCCATGCTGGCCCAGGACCCGGCGCTCGCGGGTGCGGCCGAGGAGCGGATCCGCGCCGGGGACGACGCGGTCGCGGCCATCCGGGTCGCCGGCGAGCGATTCGCCGCGGAGTACCGGGCGATGGACGACGAGCTGCTTGCGGCGCGCGCGATGGACATCCTCGATGTGGCGGGCCGGATCGTCGACCGGTTGACGGGGGCCGGCCCGGCCGGGCCGGCGCTGGAGCGCCCGGCGATCATCGGAGCCGCCGACCTCACGCCGTCGCTCACCGCGACGCTTCCGCGCGAGAGGCTGCTCGGCATCGCCCTTGCCGAGGGCTCGGCCACCGCGCACGCGGCGATCCTGGCGCGGGCCTACGGGATCCCGGCCGTGGTCGGGATCCCGAACCTGCTGGAGGCGATCGAGGCGGCCGGAGGCACGCCCCCGGGCGCCGACACGGTCGTCGCGCTCGACGGCGCAAGCGGGGAGGTCGTCCTGGATCCGGACGCCGCGACGCTCGCCCGGTTCGAGCGGGCCCGCGCCGTCGCCGGGGACGCGGCTGTCCAGGCGCTTGCCGAGGCGGCCCTCCCCGCCGTGACCCGTGACGGCCTGGCCGTCACGCTCCTGGCGAACATCGGGGGACCCGGCGAATCCGCCCGCGCGGTGGAGCTCGGCGCGCGCGGGGTTGGGCTCTTCCGCACGGAATTCCTGTTCCTCGAGCGCACGGCCCCGCCGTCCGAGCAGGAGCAGGTGACCGCCTACCGGGCGGTCGTGGAGGCCTTCGCGCCGCATCCCGTCACCATTCGCCTGCTCGACGTCGGTGGCGACAAGCCCATCCCGTACCTGCCGATCGCGCCCGAGGCAAACCCGTTCCTGGGCGTGCGCGCACTCCGCCTGGCCTGGGACCAGCCCGGGATCTTCCTGACCCAGCTGCGTGCCGCCATGCGCGCCGCCGCCGGCACGCCGCCCGGCCGGGTGGGGGTGATGGCGCCGATGATCGCGGACGCTCGAGATGCGGACCTCCTGCTCCGGCTTGCCGTGGAGGCCCGGGAGAGCCTCGTCGCAGCGGGGGTCGCCCACGGTGAGCTCGCGCTGGGCGTCATGCTGGAGATCCCCTCGGCGATCCTCGTCGGGGACACGTATCTCCCGCGCCTCGCGTTCGCGAGCATCGGGACCAACGACCTGCTCCAGTACACCGTCGCAGTCGATCGCGGCAACCGGGCCCTGGCCCGCTACCAGGAGTCGCTCCATCCGGCCGTGCTCCGCCTCGTCCGCCGGGCGGTGGAGGCGTGCGACGCGGCCGGGGCCACGCTGTCCGTCTGCGGCGAGATGGGCGGCGACGCCGACGCCGCGCTCGCGCTCGTCGGGCTGGGCGTCCACAAGCTGAGCATGGCCGCGTCCAGCCTGGCCGGGGTACGCCGGGCGATCCGGTCCGCGGACCAGGCCGCGCTCGACGAGGCGGCCCGGATCGCGCTGGCCGGGCCCACCGCCGCCGACGTCCGGGCGGGGCTTGGCGCGCTCGCTGCCAGGCTTGTCGATCGGGAGAGTGCCGCGCTGGGGTAGACTCTCGCCGGGCGCCCACCTCGTTCGACCCGCATGCGCGACCGCGCCCGCGCCGCGCCCTCGGAGGTTCCCAGCAGCAATGACGCCGGACGAGCTCCGCGCGAAGATCCGCGAGATCCCGGACTTCCCGAAGCCGGGCATTCTCTTCTACGACATCACCACGCTCCTCAAGGACCCCGTGGCGTACCGGGCGGCGATCGACGCGATGCTCGCGCCGTACGCCGGCAAGACGATCGACCTCGTGGTCGGGATGGAGTCACGCGGCTTCATCTTCTCGGCCCCGATGGCCTACGAGCTGGGCGCCGGCCTCGTGCCCGTGCGCAAGCTGGGCAAGCTGCCGGCGGAGACGATCAGCGTCGAGTACGCGCTCGAATACGGCTCCAACACGTTGGAGGTCCATCGGGACGCGATCCAGCCGGGCCAGAAGGTCCTCATCGTGGACGACCTGCTCGCGACCGGCGGGACCGTCAACGGGACGGTGGAGCTGGTCATGCGACTCAAGGGCGAGATCGCCGGGCTGGCCTTCCTCGTCGAGCTCGGATTCCTGAAGGGCCGCGACCGGCTGGCCGGCCACACGGTCTCCTCGGTCATCACGTACTGACGCGGGCCCGGGTAGGGGCGGGTCGGTGACCGACGAACGGCATCCTGCGCCAGGGTCGCCCGCACTCGGGGCGCCACCGCCCGTGGGCGTTGGCCCGACCGATCCCGACGAGGCGATTCGGATTGCTCGCCGGCAGTTCTTCCGAGCCTTCGCCGCCGACGCGATGAAGACCGCGGCCACCGTCGTGGGGGCGGCCGCTGCCCTGCGCGAGGGCTCGGCCGGGATGGCGAGCGCGCTGGTTGGGTCCGCAGACACGGCGATCGCGCCCGTTGGAGCGAGCGTCGCGGCAACGACCGAACGGTCGACCGGGTTTCGGAGCCCGTTCCGCCTCGAGCCGGAGCTGGTGGTCCTGCTGGACCAGCGTCACCTGCCCGATGAGCTCATCGAGGTGGCCTGTGTCTCCGGGGCGGACGTCGCGCTCGCGATCCGCGAGTCCGTCGTCCGGGGCGCGCCGCTCCTTGGCCAGGTGGCCGCGTGCGGGCTGGCCCTGACGGCCGGGCGCTCGCTTCTCGCGTCGCCGCACGCCCGGCGCGCGATTCTCCACGGGACCGCGAATGCGCTGCGGAATGCCGCCCCGACCGCGGCGCCGGTGCGCAACGCGATGGACCGGATGCTGGCGCGGTTCGCCGCCCTCGGAGACCTGGAGCGGGACGGCGCGACCGTGGCCGCGATCCTGCGCGACGAAGCCGAGGCGATCATCGGCCAGGCGGTCCTTAGTCACGCGCGCCTGGCTGCCCACGGTGCGGCATTCTTCGCGTCCGAACCGCCGCGGGGTCCCGGTGGGACGCTCCGTATCCTGACGATCGGCAGCACCGGCGCGCTCGCGGGCGGCCAGGTGGGCACGGCGCTCGCGGTCGTGCGTGCGCTCCGCGACGACGGCCGCGACGTGGAGGTCCTGGTCGCCGAGACCCGACCCTGGCTGGCGGGCGCTCGGCTGGTCGCCTGGGAGCTCGTGCAGGCCGGGATCCCGTTCACGCTCGTCGGCGACGGGGCGGCAGCCGGCCTGCTCGCGCGCGGCGAGGTGGATGCGGTCATCGTCGGCACGGAGGCGATCGCCCGCAACGGCGACGTGGCGTCCGATCCGGGAAGCTACGGGCTGGCCGTCGTCGCTGAACGGCACGCAATCCCGTTCCTTGTCGCCGCGCCCCTGAGCACGCACGACCCCGAGGCGGCCGATGGCCGCGCGCTGCGGGCCGAGCCGCGCCCGGCCGCTGAGCTGCTCTCCCTTGGTGGCCGGCGGATCGCACCCGAGGGCACGTCCGCGCTCAACCCGTCCGTCGACGTCGTCCCGGCGGAGCTCGTGACGGCCATCCTGACGGAGGCCGGCGTGCTTCGGGCGCCGTACGGGACGGCGCTTGCGGCCGGGCGGGAGGCTTAAGGTGGCCGCCCCTGCGCTGCGCCCGGATGTTTCGCGCGGCCTCCTGGTGCGCCCGTCAACCGACCGGGGGCTCCTCCGCGATTTCCTGGAACGCGACCGCCTCTACGCCGCGTACGCGCTATGTGACCTCGACGACCGCGAGTTCGGACGGACTCGCTGGGGGGTTGCGTTCGCCGGGTCGGATCCCGTCGCCGTGGTCCTTGAATACGCCGGGCTCGCGCCGCAGCCCTTGTTCGTCATGGGCGAGAACGCCGGGATCGCCGCGATCCTGCGGGAGCTGATCCGTCCGCGGGCCGCCTACCTGGCTGCGCGCACGGAGCACCTGCCGGCGGTTGGTTCCATCTACCGGGTGGAACCCGGCCCGCCCATGGTCCGGATGTGGGTCGACCGCAGCACGTTCCGGCCGTACCCCGCGGAGGTCGCGCGGCTGCTCCCCGTGGAGGTCGGCGACCTGAACCGTCTCTACCAGCTGGGGTTCACGGCGTGGCTGCCACCCTCGGCCGTGGCGGAGGGCGTCTACTACGGGATCCGGGTCGGCGGGCGCCTGGTCAGCGCCGCCGGCACGCATGTCGTCTCGCCGGAGGCGGGCCTGGGCGTGGTCGGCAACGTGATGACGCGCGAGGATTTCCGCGGCCGCGGCTATGCGACCGCCGTCACCGGCGCCGTCACCGCGGACCTCCTGCGTTTCTGCGCGCAGGTCGTCCTCAACGTCCGGTCCGACAACCCGCCCGCGCTGCGCGCGTACCGCACGCTCGGATATGGCGAGCACGTCCGGTTCGAGGAGCGGCTCATCCATCGGAACGGCGGCACGCTGGGGCCGCTGGGCGTGCTTCCAGGTCCGATCCGGCGCCTCCTGGGGCGCGGCGACAGCTGACCCGACGGCGCGCCCCGCCGATGCGCGCGGCCCGGGCGCCAGGTGTCCCCGACGAAGCGGCGCGCGTCGGGTGGGCGTCGGGTGTTCCCGGCGAAGCGGCGGGCGTCGGGCGGGCGTCGGGCAT
>Ga0209048_10001180_pt1 | contig 27168 bp, 30 predicted proteins | sample FrelakmetCRP12CR_FD_187146 | JGI IMG/M metagenome (GOLD analysis project Ga0209048, IMG submission 187146) | Freshwater lake sediment microbial communities from the University of Notre Dame, USA, for methane emissions studies - CRP12 CR (SPAdes)... | ecosystem: Environmental > Aquatic >... | reverse complement strand
CGGCACGAACATCGTCGTGCACGGTGGCGGCGAGAAGCCGGCGTACATGGAGGCCGCAGCGACCTGAGCAGGTCGCCTGGCCCTCCTCGCGCCGAGTACCGTCTCGCCTCGTGTACTCCCTGATCGAGCTCGTGCTGCTCGGCCTGGTGATCGCTCTCATGCCCCTGTCGCTGGTGGCGTTCATCCTCGTGCTGAGCACCTCACGCGGAGCCCGGAACGGCGCGGGCTTCATCGCCGGGTGGGTGTTCAGCCTCGTCGCCGTGATCGCGATCACCCTCGCCTTCACCGGCGGCGACCCCGTGCGACAGAACACCACACCCGACACCGCCGCGTCGGTCGTCCAATTGCTGCTCGGGCTGGCGTTCCTCGCGTACGCGTTCCGGCGTCGGGGCCGTCCCACCGGCGACGACGCCCTCCCGGCGAAGCAACCCGGCTGGACCCGGCGTTTGGACGACATGAAGCCGTGGGGAGCGGCCGTGCTCGGGTTGCTGCTCCAGCCGTGGGGGTTGGTCGGAGCCGGGGCGGTCGTCGTCATGCACGCCGACCTGTCCAACGCCGCGTCGGTGATCGGCCTCGTGCTGTTCTGCGCGGTCGCGTCGTCGGCGATCGTCGCGATGGAGGTGCACACGCTGCGCTCGCCCGCCGAGGCCGCGGCGCGGCTGGACCGGCTGCGCGCGTGGATCGACCGTCACCGGGATCGGGCGGTCACGATCCTCACCTTCGTCGTCGGCTGGTGGCTCACGCTCGAGGGTGCCATCCGGCTGGTGAGCTGAGCCGGTGCCGACACACGACATGAGCGGCAGGGACGACCCGGAGGCGTCGACGGACGGAACGTCGTCGAACGACGCGCGCGCGGCGAACCAGCGGCGCCTCGCGGGGTACCGGTACGGCGTGGTGCTCCTCCTCATCGCGTCGACGTTCGTGTTCCTGTCGCTCGCCCCGTCGGGTCGGTGGGCCCGAGTCGCGAGCACGGCGCTCCAGGGGCTGACGTTGCTCGCAGCATTCGTCGCGTCCGGCGTCAGGCCCCGGGTCCTGCGGGTCGCGGGCATCATCGTGGTCGTGGCCGTGGTCGGAACCGTGGTCTCGGTCGTGACCGCGGCGTCCGGTTCGTACGGGGACGTCCTGCTCGTCCAGGCACTGCTCGTCGCCGGCGCCCCCGTCGCGATCACCCGGGGGCTGTTGCGCCAGGGCACGATCGACATGCGCACCGTGCTCGGCGCGATCTGCATCTATCTGTTGCTCGGCCTGTTGTTCGCGTTCAGCTACTCGGCGATCGGCGCGATCAACTCGGAGCCGTTCTTCGCCCAGGGGAAGAGCGCGACGTCAGCCGACTACATCTACTTCAGCTACGTCACGCAGACGACCGTCGGCTACGGCGACCTCACCGCGGCAGGACAGCTCGGGCGCACGCTCGCGGCCATGGAGGCACTCATCGGCCAGCTCTACCTCGTGACCGTGGTGGCGCTCCTCGTCGGCAACATCGGCCGCCCGCGCGCGGCTAGAGGCCCCTGATCTCGTTGATCTCGTTGATCTCGGTCTGCAGATCGGGGACCGCCCCGGGGTGCCCGCGGTACCAGACGGTGGCGTTCAGCACCGCCGCCGAGGTGATGACACGCCCCAGCAGATACGCCCAGAGGAGCAACGCCAGCGCCGCGCCGATGGCACCGTACCGCTCGGTCTTCTTCGCCACCTCGTAGGAGATCCAGTAGACGGTCACGAGATGCAGGACCTGCACCCCGACCGCGGCGAGCACGGCTCCGGGAAGGAGCGCTCGCCACGAAACCTCGGCGTGCGGCAGGTGCCACGATGCGAAGAGCCAGATCCCGAAGGGGACGGCGATGAACAACAGCGTGAGCAGGAGGCCACCGAGGAACGAGTCGGATCGCGCCTTCCCGATCAACGCGACGAGTGCGAGCACCACGGTGACCGCCGCGACCAGGACGAGCGAGGCGCGGGTGGAGCTCCGAGCCCGGGTCAGGGGCGTACGCCAGACGAGCGTGTGCACCACGCGCAGCACCTTGTAGAGCGCTCGGGCGGCCAGGAACAACGCGAACCCCCCGACGACGATCCCCGCGATCCGCGAGCCGAGGGACAGGTCCGCCCCGTCGACGACCGCCTTCGCGACCAGGCCGCCGATCCCGGCCTTGTGGGCGAGGGTGCCGGGCGACTGGTCCGTGGCACTGGCCGAGGCCCCCACGAGCATGACGAACACGAAGACGTACGGGACCATGAACAAGAAGATGCGGAACGCCAACGCGCCGGCGAGGACCCCACCGCCCGCCGCGACGTCGCGTTCGAAGGCGCGGAACGCCGAGTCGATCAGCGTGTTGTTCGGCCGGGCGGCCTCGAGCCGGCGACGCGTCTCCTCCGCCCGGACCACGACCCGCTCCCGTGTGGACTCGAGCCGGCGGCGCAGGGACTCCTCCCCGCTGTCGTCGGGCTGCGCCGCGTTGGTTGGTGCGCCCGGTGGTGCGCCCGGTGGTGCGGCGTTGTGGTCGGGGTCGTTGCTCATGAGCAGCGCCTCAGTGGTGGAAGCCCTCGGTGTCCCCGGACGGGAGCGGGCCACCCAGCCTCCCGAGGTAGTCGACGACGCCGGCGAGGTCGGCGAGGAGCAGCTCGGCGAGGTCGCGCGTCATCCCGTTGCGCACCACGAAGCGCAGCGCCGCGAGGTCCTGGCGATTCTCGGGGAAGGTGTAGGCGGGCACCAGCCAGCCGCGTTCGCGCAGGAACCGCGACACGTCGAAGACCGTGTAGTGCTCGACGTCGTCCTTGAGCTTGCAGGCGAAGACCGGGAGCTCGCTGCCGTCGGTGACGAGCTCGAACGGCCCGAGTGCGGCGACTCGTTCGGCGAGGAACTTCGCGACCTCCCGCGACGTCTGTTGTACGCGGCGGTACCCGTCGAAGCCGAGCCGGATGAAGTTGTAGTACTGCGCGACGATCTGATTGCCCGGTCGTGAGAAGTTCAACGCGAAGGTGGGCATCTCGCCGCCGAGGTAGTTGACCTTGAACACGAGATCGTCGGGCAGCGCCTCGGGGTTGCGCCACACGATCCACCCGACACCCGGGTAGACGAGTCCGTACTTGTGGCCCGACGCGTTGATCGACTGCACGCGGGGCAATCGGAAGTCCCAGACGAGATCGGGGTCGATGAACGGAGCGATGAACCCGCCGGACGCCCCGTCCACGTGGACCGGGACGTCGATACCGGTATCGGCCTGGAAACGGTCGAGGGTTGCGCAGATCTCCTGCACCGGCTCGTAGCTGCCGTCGAAGGTGGAGCCCAGGACGGGGATCACCCCGATGGTGTTCTCGTCGCAGTACTTCACCGCCTCCTCACCGGTGAGGTGGAAGCGGTTTCCCTCCATCGGCACGAGCCGCATCTCGACGTCCCAGTACCGGCAGAACTTCTCCCAGCACACCTGCACGTTGATACCCATCACCATGTTGGGACGATCCGTGGGCTTGCCCTGCGCACGCATGCGCTCGCGCCAGCGCCATTTCAGCGCCATGCCGCCGAGCATCGCCGCCTCGCTCGACCCGGTCGTCGAGGTACCCGTCGCCTCGTGGTCCGTCGGCGAGCTCCACAGCCGGCTCAACATGTTCACGCACCGCCGTTCGAGCTCCGCGGTACGCGGGTACTCGTCCTTGTCGATCATGTTCTTGTCGAACGTCTCGGCCATCAGCGCCTCGGCCTGAGGCTCCATCCACGTGGTCACGAAGGTCGCAAGGTTCAGGCGCGCGTTGCCGTCGAGCATCAGCTCGTCGTGGATCACCTGATACGCGGTGTCGGGACGCATCCCCTTCCGGGGCATCTGATCCTGCGCTGCGGAGTGGACCTCCCCCGCCCGCGCGAACAGCGGATCGAGCTCCGAACGCCCCGCCGGTTCGTCCTCGTCCTCGTACTCACGCGCGCTCTTGCGGTGCAACGCCATCGTCGCCTCCTCGGACTCGTCTGCGGCCTTGGCCACCTCTGCGACCAGCAACCTACTCAGGACGGGTGCGCTCGGGAAGAAGCAGCAGGGCGCCGACGAGGAAACACAGCGCGCCTACCAGCGTGCCCAGGTTCGCGAGCTCGGCGTTGCGCAGGTCCCCGGTAGCCGGCACGACATACGACGCGATCGCCGACGCGCCGAACGCGACGGACCCGACGAGGTTGAGCCCCGCGATCCACCACGAGAGGCTCCGGGGCCGCCACGCGAGCCATCCGTGGGCGACCTCGGCCCACGCCAACCCGCTCGCGACGAGGAAACACACCGAACCCAGCGCGTCGGGCCGCCAGATCAGCCGATCGGCCCGGGCGGCGGAGAGGTTGGTGTGGAGCGCGGAAAAGGTGCTGACGTTGAACCACACGGTGCCGGCGAGCTGGACCAGGCTCGCCCACCAGTCGATTCGCCGGGGCTGCCAGGCGAGCACCTGCACCCGCCGGCGATCCCTGTCGCCGGCGAGGCCGGAGTTCGCGTTGACCACCTCGAGGTACTGGAGGAGCGCGGCGCCGGTGAAGAAGATCGATCCGACGAAGAACGTGATCGCGTCGGTGGTGGTGCCGACGGCGTCGGCATAGGCCGGGATCGCGCCCAGCGCGAAGCAGGCGGAGCCGACCATGAACAGGACACCGATCCACCAGGCCACCGCGCCCGGAGCCCACCAAGTCGACCCGCGGCCGGTGTCGAGCAGGTTCCGGTGCTTACGGTGCGGGCGCGACTCCCACGTGACGACGGAGCCGTCGGCGTGCCGGTAGGTCTCGTGGGTCACGAACGGGCCGGGCCCTCGCGTGTCGAGACGGGTCCAGCCGGCGGGGAGCTCGAGGTAGCCCGATCGCGTCATCGTGACCGGCCGGTCAGGACGCGGCGGGTTCACGCGCCGTCACCTCGACGAGGCGCCGGACATCTTCGAGCAGGCCCTTGTTCTCCTGGAGCCCGCGGCGCGTCGCGCCGCTGAGGGCGAACGGCTTCAAGCGCGGCAGGGCCGAGGCGAGCGCGTCGGGCCCGACGGCCGCGCGAGCGTGACCGACCGCCCGTTCGGCGCCGAGCGCCAGGCTCAACGATGCCGTCAACTCGGCGAGGTCATTGGCCAGGAGCAGATCGGAGGCCGCGAGCTCGCTGAACCCGAAGTCGATGAGCAGGATCTGCCCGTCGGCACCGAGGAAGAGGTTGGCGAGGCGGAGGTCGCGGTGGGCGATGCGATGCGTCCGGAGGACACGGACCTGCTCCCACAGCGCCCCCACGATCTCGTCGGTGAGCATCGACGGCTCGACTCGATCGAGCGATTTGCCGTCCACGGCCTCGTACGCGAGCACGAACGCGTGGGGCTCCACGGTGGCGAAGGCAAGAACGGGTGGTGTGCGGACGCCGACGCTGCGCGCGCCGAACGAGACGAGCGCCTCGTGCTCGACGGCCCGGCGCAGCGTCGAGAACGGCTTCTCGTCACCGAAGTCGCGCGGCATCGCTCGCCGGTACAGTCGGAACAGCAGGTCGGCGCTGCGCTCATCCTCCCCGAGCACCTTCACGAACACCCCCGTCCCGTCGACGGTTCGACCGAAATACGGGGTGGACCCGCGAGCGTCGACGTCGGCGCGCTCCAAACGCGCGAGCGGGACGCCCACGCCTTCGAGTCCGGCGGCCACCGCGCGGCCCTCCGGCCGACGGACGGGTCCGCCGAGGCCGACGAGCACGGCCGACCCCGCGAGCCAGCCGGAAGCCAGCGCGGTGGCGGTGTCGAACGAGACCGGCGCGGTGACGAACCGTGAGCACGCCAGACCCACGATGAGGACCCAACCGGCGCGCCGCCAGCCGCGCGACAACCACGGGGCGATCGCCGTCGCCGCGGCGGCGGCGGCGGCCAAACCCGCGGCGGTGGGAAACTCCTTTGCGGTGACGAGCCCGAGCGTGTCGGAGACGTGCGCCACGCTGCCGAGCGTCTTCGTCGCGACCGCCGCGGCCAGCGCGAACAACGCGGCGCCCGCGACCCCGGCGAACACGACGGTGAGGAGCAAGCGCATCCGACCGCGGGCGAACGCGAGCGCGAGACCCACCGCGAGCGCGAGGACCGTGCCGATCCGGGTCGCCACGACCACGACGGTCAGGATCCACGTGGGGATGGCATCGAGGCCACGCAAGAGGTCGTGGACGAAGGCGATCAGCGTGTCGCCGAAGAACCAGTCGAGCAGCACGAGCCCGAGCGTCACGGCCGTGGCCACGACCAGACGCAACAGATCCGCAGGTGAGCGCTCGGTCGCGGACCGTGGCGCCTCCACGATGTCGACGGTTCGCGAGTCGCTCATGACCGGTCATCATTGAACGTGAGTCGCGGATGGCGCCAGCCCGAGGCCGATCCGGAACGATGAGAGGCGCTCCCGGCGGTAATGTCCCGGTGCGATCGGACGGTCCGATCGAGGTCCACGACCGAGCGGAACCCGTGACCGTCGAATCTCCGAGGCACATGCACTCCCGCACACCGATCGCGGCGCTGGTCGGTGCCGCGGTGCTCGGCGTCTCGTGGTGGAGGGCGTCACACCCAAGGGTCGACGAGCTCGAACGCGACGCGATGCGCTTCGTGAACCGGCAGGACGACCGTCTGCACCTGCCGCTCGCGGCCGTGATGCAGTTCGGCAGCCTCGGCGGCTCCTGGGCGACGGGAGCAGTGGTCGCGGCGCTGGGCCACCGCCGACGGGGGGCGGCCGTCGCCACCGCCGGAACGGCCACGTGGCTCGCGGCCAAGGGCGTGAAGCACGCCACGGGGCGTGGTCGCCCGGCCGACCATCTCGACGGGATCCGCATCCGCGGCGGCCCGCAGCGAGGCCTCGGCTTCCCGTCGGGGCACGCCGCGGTGGCCATGTGCACCGCGGCCGTCGCCGGGCCTGCTCTCGCACCGCCGGCGCGGGGCGCGCTCTACGCCGCGACCGCGGTCACCGGCTTCGCTCGCATCTACGTCGGCGCGCACCTCCCGCTCGACGTCGTCGGCGGCGCCGGACTCGGCGCCGCCGTCGGCTTCACCGCCCGGGCGTTGTCGGCCTGAGCGCGCCGGCCGGCTCGCATCGGGTCCGCGGGTCCGCCGCAGTGGCGACGCGGCCCAAGATTCGCCCAAGAACACGCCGAAAACGGGCATGAATGCCCCGTCCGACATGCCGAGAGCCGCCGGGTGTGCGATCCTCGTCACCAGAAGACCGGTGACCGCGTTCGCCTTTGGGGCTTCGGGCCCGCACCGCTCCCGCCGATACGAGACCGATATGCACCCGCACCATTTCGAGATCCCGAGGCTGCGGGCCATCGCGCGCCACAGCTTCCCGAACGTCTTCGAGGGCACGATCGCGCCGGTCGCGTTGTTCCTGACGACCTTGCATTTCCTGGGGATCTGGGGCGCAATCGCGGTCGGGCTGGCGTGGTCGTACGGCAACGTCGCCCGCCGGCTCCTCACGGGCCGGCGGGTCCCGGGGATCCTCGTGCTCGGCGCCGTCACCCTGACGGTGCGGACCGTGCTCGTGGTGGCGACCGGGAGCACCTTCGTGTACTTCCTCCAGCCCACGCTGGGCACCGCGATGGTCGCCACCGCGTTCCTCCTGTCGGTCCCCATCGGCAGCCCGCTCGCCCAACGACTGGCGACCGACTTCCTGCCCATCCCCACGGGGTTCCTCGCCCACGAGCACGTGCGGCGCTTCTTCCTCCGCATCACGCTCCTGTGGGCGTTCACCCAGTTCGCCAGCGCCGGAATCACGCTGTGGCTCCTCACGACCCAGTCGATCGGCACGTTCGTCATCGCGCGCGCCCTGGTCTCCGCGACGCTCACCGGAACGGCCATCCTCGTGTCGACGCTGTGGTTCAAGCGATCGATGCGCAACCACGGCCTGCTCGCGCCCGTCTCCGCATGATGAGGAACTCATGACCCGACGCACCTTCCGCACCCGTGACGACGTCAACCTCGCCGGCCGCCGCTGGCTGACCGCCGACACCCCACACGCCGCCGTGGTGCTCGCGCACGGGTTCACCGCGTCGGCCGACAACCCCGACGTGGTCGCGGTCGCCGACGCGCTCCACGCGACCGGCGTCGACGTCGTCTCCTATGACGCGCGCGGACACGGAAGTTCCGAGAGCCATTCGACGCTGGGTGACCTCGAGCGCCACGACGTGGCGGCCGCGGTCGCGGTGGCGCGGGAGCGGACCGACCGCGTCGTGCTCGTCGGTGCGTCGATGGGCGCGATCGCCGTCGTGCGGTACGCCGCGGAAGACCCCGAACTCTCCGGCGTCGTCTCGGTGAGCTGTCCCGCGCGCTGGCGACTGCCGCGGAATCCGCTCGGCATCCTCAGCGCGGGCATGACCCGGACAAGCCTCGGGCGCTCGCTCGCGGAACGGCATCTCAAGGTGCGCATCGCACCGGCATGGACGAACCCCGCGCCGCCGGCCGACCTGGTGCACCGTATCGCCGCGCCACTCGCGATCATCCACGGCACCCGCGACCGGTTCATCCCGTCGGGTGACGCCACCGAGCTCTTCGACCGGACCGAGGGCCCCCGGCGTCTCGTGATCGTGCCCGACATGGGACACGCCTACGGCGCCGCGTCGATCGCACCCATCCTCGATGCCGTCGGCTGGACACTCACGGTCACTGCTCCGACGCGCTGAGATCCCCCGGGCGCTCCCACCACCAGGCCAGGCCGACGAGACCGGGCCCGGTGTGCACCACCATCACCGAGCCGAACTCGCCCATGAACGACGTCGCCGGAGTCACCTCGGCACACACCCGGTCCAACAGCTCGCGCGCGTCGTCGGGCGCGAGCGCATGCAACGCGACGACGTGCAGTCGCGCGTCCTCGAGGCGAGAGCGGCGCCACAAGCCCAGCATGCGATCCAGGGCCGCCTCGCGACTCAACGCCGGCCGCAGGCTCTGGGCCTCGCCCCCGCGGAACTCGAACAGCGGGTGGATCCCGAGGTGCCGGCCGGCCCACCCCGCGATGTTCGGCACGCGGCCGCTGCGCACCAGGTGATCAAGGCTCGGCACGGTGGCGACGAGCCGAACCCCGGCGATCGCGTCGCGTGCCACCCGCTCGACCTCGTCGAGCGACGCGCCGGCCTGCGCCGCGCGCGCCGCCGCGAGCACCACGAGGGCCTCCCCACCCGCCGCCGAGGTCGTGTCGAGCACCCGGACGGTTCCCTCCGCCGTCCGGGCGGCCAACACCGCTTCCTGGTACGTGCTGCTCATCGTCGACGCAATCGTCAACACGAGCACGCCATGCTCACCCAGTCGCGCATCCATCACCTCACGGAAGTCGCCGAGTGTGGGGCCCGACGTCGTGATGTGCTCTTCCTCCACGAGCTCGACCAGCGGCCGTGCGCCATCGAGGATCTCCTCGCCACCCACGGTCAGCCGCATCGGAACCACCGTGACGCCAGAGCGCTGTGCGACGTCGACGGGCAGCGCCGCGGCGCTGTCGGTCACGATTGCGACGGTCACTGCCTCTCCCGGGCTCTCGCAGGAGGCTCCCGCTCCCCAGGACTCAACCTAACTCCGTCACGCATCCGTGGTCGGATCGTGATCGAGCAGCAGGCGGGTGATGTAGGTGTGCGCGTTCCGGGCGGCCGGCGGCCGGTCGCCCATGATGCGTTTGAGGAGCATCGGCACCGTCACCGCGACGCCCGCGAGCGCACCCGATCTTCCCTGCGTTGCCGCGGCGATCGGCACGATCGCGACCTCGGCGATGAACACCACGAGACCCGTCTGCCGGAGGAGCAAGCCGAGCACGAGACCGCCGAGCAATCCGACCGCGGCGGGCCAGGCAACGACGAGGAGCACCCCCAGCGCCGGGGCAAATCCGCGACCGCCCGCGCCGCGCAGGAACGGCGACCAATTGTGGCCGATGACTGCCGCGCCGCCCGCGCAGGCGGCCAGGACGGGCCGATCGGAACCGGCCAGCAGCGGGCCGAGCGAGCCCTTGGCCACGTCGAAGATGCCCGCGACCGCCATCGTGGAGAACCCGGCGACCTTGAAGAGGGCAGAACCTCCGATCGTGCCCGCGCCGACCTCGCGGAGATCGACGCCCGTGCGCAGCCGCGCCGCGATGTTCGAGAAGGGAACGGCACCGGCGAGGAACGCGATCGCGACGATCACCACTGCCGACATGGCGCCAGTCTGGTGCAGTTCGGCCGCGTCACGAGGAAACGGGTGACCGTGACCTGTCGGCTGCGACGAGGACGAACACGGCCGCGATGATCGGGAGGACGAGGCCGCCGATGTTGGCGATCGCGTCGCCGGAGTCGAAGCCGTCGAGATGCCGGAGGTGATACACGACGTGCGGCACGGAGAACACGAGCCAGCCGGCCGCGGCGGCGCGCGCCGCCGGTGCCGAACGGAGCAACAATGCGACGAGCGCGACAACGCCGAGCGCGAGGTAGAACGCGCCGACATCCCGCACGAGGTGCTCGTTGTACGGCCCGTCGATCGCGACCCACTGGCGGCCGGCGCCGGGGAAGTCGTCGTAGAACGAACGCGGCGCGAACGCGGCCCAGACGCCGACGAGCAGGCCGTTGGCGGCCAGCCCCACGAGCGCCACCCGCACCCAGACGCCGTGAACGGTCATGTCGTCCTTACGGATGCTGACTGCTCACCGACACGATCTCGCCGGTCATGTACGACGAGTACTCCGACGCGAGGAACACGATCACGTTCGCGACCTCCCACGGTTCCGCGGCCCGACCGAACGCCTCTCGGCTCTGGAGCTCCTCGAGCAGATCGTCCGACGTGACCTTGGCGAGGAACGGGTGCATCGCGAGGCTCGGCGCGACCGCGTTGACGCGCACGCCGAACGCCGCCGCTTCGATCGCCGCGCAGCGCGTCAGCGCCATGACACCGGCCTTGGCCGCCGCGTAGTGCGCCTGACCCTCCTGCGCGCGCCAGCCGAGCACCGAAGCGTTGTTGACGATCACGCCGCCGCCGTCCTGCGCGGTCATGAGCCTCAATGCGGCGCGGGTAGCCCGGAACGTGCCGTTCAGCGTGACGTCGAGCACGAGGTTCCACTGATCGTCGGTCATATCGACGAGGTTGGCGGTCCCACCGAGTCCCGCGTTGTTCACCAACACGTCGAGCCGGCCGTGCTGCGTGACCGTGGCGGCAAACAGTCTCTGCACCTCCTCTTCGACGGTGACGTTGCACAACACCGCGAGCGGCCGGGCACCGGAGAGCTCCTCGAGTTGGTCCGCGGCCTCACCCAACCGGCGCTCGTGGAGGTCACTGATGACCACGGTCGCACCTTCTTCCGCCGCCCGCTTCGCCGTCGCGAACCCGATGCCGGTGCCCGCCGCCGCGGTCACGAGCACGATCTTCCCCGCGAGCAGGTCGTGCGGCGGCGCGTACGGAGGCGGGGTGGCAGGACTCATGCGCGCGGCTCCTGAGGTAGACCGAGGATTCGCTCCCCGATGATGTTGCGTTGGATCTCGTCGGACCCGCCGTAGATCGTGTCCGACCGGGCGAAGAGGAACGCGGACTGCAGCCGCGTGAGTTGATACGGCAACCCGTCGGCAATCTCGGCGTGTGGACCCTGCACCCGCATCATGAGCTCGCCGAGCTCACGGTGCACCGACGCCCAGTAGAGCTTCGAGATCGACGTCTCGCGCGTGAGCTCGCCGTGCTCCATCGACGTGAGCCCCCGCAGCGCCGTGAAGCGCATGATCCGGAGCTTGATCCAAAGGTCGGCGAGCTCCTGGCGCCGGACGGGATCGCGGGCCACGCCCTTCTCCTGCGCGATGCGCAACACCTCGTCGAACTCGTTCTGGAACTGGAGCTGCTGGCCGAGCGTGAGCGCACCGCGTTCGAACGCGAGCGTGCCCATGGCCACGCGCCAGCCCCCGTTGACCTCGCCGACGACGTTGTCCTTCGCGGTGCGCGCGCCGTCGAAGAACACCTCGTTGAACTCGGACTCGCCGGTGATCTGCACGATGGGCCGGATCTCGATGCCCGGCTGCTTCATCGGCACGAGGAGATACGAGATGCCCTTGTGTTTCGGTGCATCGCGATCGGTGCGCGCCAAGACGAAACACCACTGCGCCCAGTGGGCGAGCGAGGTCCACACCTTCTGCCCGTCGATCACCCACTCGTCGCCGTCGAGCGCAGCGCGCGTCTGGACGTTGGCGAGGTCCGAACCCGCGTTGGGCTCCGAATAGCCCTGGCACCACAGCTCCTCGCCGGTCACGATCTTGGGCAGGAAGCGGCGCTTCTGCTCGTCGCTGCCGAAGTGGATGATCGTCGGGCCGATGAGACCCTCGCCGATGAGTCCGACGCGCCCCGGCCCCCCGGCGCGCGCGTACTCCTCGTAGAAGATCACCTGTTGGCGCAACGACAGACCGCGACCGCCGTACTCCTTCGGCCACCCGACGCAGGTCCAGCCGTGAGCGCCGAGGTGCCGTTCCCACGCGAGCCGCTCCTCGAAGAGCACGTGCTCGTCGCCCGGTCCGCCCCGACCGCGCACGACCGCGAACTCGCCCGCGAGCGCGTCGGCCAGCCACTCACGGGCTTCGGCGCGAAAGGCCTCGTCTTCGGCGGAGAAACGCAGATCCACGCGGGCACCTCGAGATGTGCGGTCAGGTCGGCGGTCAGGTCGGCGGTCGGGGCAGCCGTCGGGTCGGCGACGCGCCGCATCGTATCCAGCGGCCCGCCGTCGACTGGGATCCCGGAAGGCGCGGTCGGGCCCCTACCACCGAAGGATCGTTCAGGCCTCCGGGTGCACCGTCTCCGCGGCGCTCCGCAACTCGGCGACCGCCGCGATCCAGCCGTCGACCACCACCTCGGGGTCGGGCACCATGTCGCGGCAGGTGATGAGACCGATGTTCATCTTCTCGAGCTGGCTCATCACGGTGAGGTTCATCCCGGCGCCGTCCATCACCGGCCCCAGCGGATACGCGCCGACGACGCGGTAGCCCGCGCAGTACAGCTCCACCGGCGGCCCCATGACGTTCGACACCACGAGGTTGTGGATGGGCGGGTGCCGCGACGCCAGCTTGAACCGGCCGTACGCGCGCGAACCGCTCTGCATCACGATCGGCGGGGCAAGCTCGGTGAACTGCTGCAACATGTTGCCGCCGAGGGCCCCGTGCATCGACTTCGCGGAGAGCGTGTTCTCGTGCACCAGGAGCAACTGCTGCACCGGGTCCTCGCATCCCACCGGCAACCCGACGAACATCGACGACAATGGGTTCGTCGAAGCCTCGTCGGCGTCACCCACCGCGACCGGCACCGACGCGATCAGGGGCTTGTCGGGCAACGCGTCACGCGCGACGAGATACCCTCGCAGTGCGTTCGTGGCTGCCGCGAGCACGACGTCGTTCACCGTCACGCCGAACGCGCGCTTCACGAAACGCAGGTCGTCGAGCGGACACTGGCCGAACGCGACGGCCCGAGCCGCGGTGATCGCGCCGCTGAACGGAGTACGGGGCGCGGTGAACGGTATCGGCGAGCCCGAGCCACTCCGGAAGATGCTGACGCGGGCCGCTCGGGTGATGCCCACGCCGGCCTCGAGCACTGCCCTCGGGATCTTCGGGATCCGGCCCAGCACCGAACCGGTCGACGACCACGCGCGTCGGGCGCGCGACGGCATCTCTTCCGGCTGCCACTCGTCGCCGGGCAGCCGCGGCGGAGCGTCGGACGTGAGATCGAGCAGTTGCGCCATCATCTCGTTTCCCGCCGGTCCACTCATGATGGCGTGGTGCAGCTTGCTCACCATCGCGACCGTGCCGTCGCTGAGGCCGTCGACCAACACGATCTCCCAGAGCGGTCGGCCGCGGTCCAGCGGAATGCTCGCGAAGTCCCCGACGAAGTCGGCGAACTCGGCGGGACCACCGGGCGAGGGCAACGTCCACCGGCGGACATGGCGCCGCACGTCGAACTCGGGGTCCTCGAGCCAGCGCGGGTGGTCGATCCCGGCGGGATCCATGACCACGCGGTGGCGAAACGACGGCAGGAGGTGCAGCCGCTCCTCGATCATGTTCCGGACCCGGTCGGCCCGGTATCCCTCGGCCGCGCTCGACGGGTCGAGCACCAGCGCCCCCACCACGTGCATGTGCATCGCGGGCGTCTCGAGGTACAGGAACGAGGCGTCGATCCCCGACAGCTTCTTCACGATCGCTTCGGCCCCGGGATCCTCATGATGAACCCGATACTATGGGCCGCGATCGCCACGACGAAGGGGCCGATCAGGATGACGCAGCACCGCACGCTCGAATCCGCCCCCACCTCCCGGTCGAAGGGCCCCACCTCCCCGCCCACCGGCCCGCCCTCGCTCCTCGACCGCGCCTACCGCGTCGTTCGCGCGCTGGAGAAGCGGCTGGCCCGGCACGCACCGATGCGCATGACGGCGGCCCTGCCCCGCACGCTGCGATTCGTGGGGCGCACCCTCGGCTCCCGCTCCGGCGACCCGGTCGCCGGGCTGCCGAGACCCGCGCTGTCGCCGAGCCTGCTCGCGCAGGTCGCGATGGACGAGGCCGTGCTGCTCGCCGCCATGGGACCGAATCGGATGCCCCGGCGCCGCGACTACGAGCGCGTCGGCGCCGAGCTGCGCGAGGCGCGCGAGCTGTTCGAGGCACGCGGATGGATCGACGACCCCCGGAGCTACCACCGCACACCCCCGCCCATCGGACCGGTCTCGATCCGGGGCGGCTGGGCCCTCGGCACCGCCTACGAGCGGTTCACGTTCGACAGCGACTACCGGCCGCATCCCGAGGAGCCCGGCAGTGAACGCTGGGCGGCGTACGAAGAGAACCGCCACGCACAGTTCATCACGCTGCGACACCACGACGGCCCCCGGCCCTGGATCATGTGTATCCACGGCTTCGGGACCGGGTACGCGTTCATGGACATCTTCGGGTTCCGCGCCCGGCGCCTGCACCGCGAGCTCGGTCTCAACGTCGCGATCCCGGTCCTGCCGATGCACGGACCGCGCAAGGTCACCCGCTTCTCCGGTGAGCCGTTCCTCTCGTTCGATCTCGTCAACACCGTGCACGGGCTCGCGCAGTCGATCTGGGACCTGCGCCGCGTGCTCGGGTGGATCGCCGAGCAGCAGCCGCTGTCCGTCGGCATCTACGGCGTGTCGCTCGGCGGGTACCTCAGTGCCCTCCTCGCCGGGCTCGACGAACGCTTCGACTACGTGATCGCGGGCATTCCGGTGGTCGACTTCCCCGCGTTGTACGGCGCGCACGCCCCGCACGAGATCCGGCTCCGCACGATGGAGCACCACATCCTCTCGGGAAACTCCGAAGCCGTCCACCGGGTGGTCTCGCCGCTCGCCGTCACGCCGCTCGTCCCCCGCGACGACCGCTTCATCTTTGCGGGGGCCGGTGATCGCATGGTGGGGACCGAGCAGGCGCACCGCCTCTGGACGCACTGGGACGAGCCCCTGATGGAGTGGTACCCCGGCAACCACGTCGGGTACCTGTGGTCCGGTGCCGTCGACGCGTTCGTCAGGGACGCGCTCGACACGGCCGGCGCCCTGGTTGCGGCGCCCCGGGCGCGGGCCGGCTGACGTGCGAGCTGCCTGACGTGGAACAGCTGGGAGCGTTGGACGCGCGGTTCCTCTATCAGGAAACGCCCACGATCCACATGCACACGATCAAGGTCGCCATCGTCGATCCGACGAACGTTCCCGGCGGCTATTCGTTCGACGTGTTCCGGCGGATCATCGGCGAACGGATCCACCTGCTCCCGCCGTTCCGGCGCCGCATCGTCGAGCTGCCCTTCGGCATGCATCACCCGGTGTGGATCGAGGACGGCCAGTTCGACCTCGATCGTCACGTGAAGCACCGCACCGCGGCGGCACCGGGCGGCGAGGCCGAGCTCACCGCGATCGTCTCGGAGGTCGCGGGCACACCACTCGACCGGAGCCGGCCGCTCTGGGAGATCACCATGGTCGACGGACTCGCGTCCGGGAAGCTCGCGTTCGTCGCCAAGGTCCACCACGCCGTCGCCGACGGCGTCGCGGCCGCCGCGATGCTCGCCAACGTGCTCGAGACCGACCGCGATCCCTCGAAGGCTCCGTCCCCGGCGGAGCCGTGGCACGGCGAACCCGTACCGGGGCGTTGGAAGCTGGCCCTGCTCGCCCTGCGTGAATGGCTTCGCCTGCTTCTCGGCGTTCCCCGGCTGTTCGGCCGCACCATGAGCGGCATGTTCCTGCAACGACGGCAGCGGCGCGCGTCGGCGGTGCGAGCGCCTCTGCCCTTCGAGGGACCGCGGACGCGGTTCAACACCACCGCAACCGCCAACCGGGTCTTCGCGATGACGAGCGTGCCGATCGACGACGTCCGGGCCGTCAAGCGCGCGTTCGGTGTCACCCTCAACGACGCGTTTCTCGCGATGGTCGGCGGCGCGTTACGCACCTACCTGCTCGAGCACGACGAGCTCCCGAAGCGATCGCTCGTCGCCAGCGTGCCCACCGCGTCGGGATTCGACGAGCCGGGACGGCTCACCGGGAATCGGGTCGTCAACCTGTCGACGCGACTGCGCACGGACCTCGACGACCCGATCGCGCGGATCTACTCGATCCACGAGGTCACGTCGCTCGCCAAGGAGCTCAAGGAATCGATGGGCAAGGACGTGCTGGCCGAGTGGACGTCGTTCACGCCACCGCGCCTGTTCGCGTTCACGATCCGGGCCTGGGGACGGACGGGGCTCTCCGATCGGGTCCGGCCGCCGATGAACCTCATCGTGTCGAATGTTCCCGGGCCACACCAGCCGCTCCACGCCGCCGGCGGGACCCTGGAGCACATCTACTCCGTCGGACCGATTCTCGACGGCATCGGCCTGAACATCACCGCGTGGTCGTACGTCGACTCGCTCGACATCTCGCTCCTCGCGTGCCCCGACCGCGTGCCCGACCTCGCTCGCCTCGCGGCACTGCTGGCTCCCGCGCTCGACGAGTTGCTGAACACGGCCCGTCGCGTCGGCCGCCTGGACGCCACCACCGGCTGACGACACGCGCTCGCATGCCGCCGGGCCCCGCGGCCGATGGGCCGGAGATCACCGGGCCTCCTAGGCTGGGCGTATGGCCACGGCAACCTTCCCCGTCACGGGCAACCCCGCCGCCGACAAGCTCCTCGTCTCCGATCCGCTCGCGCTGCTCATCGGCATGCTGCTCGACCAGCAGGTACCGATGGAATGGGCGTTCCGCGGCCCGGCGACCTTGCGCGACCGGCTGGGCGGGCTGGACGCCGCCGCGATCGCGGCGATGGATCCGGCCGAGCTCGAGGCGGTCTTCAAGGAGAAGCCGGCCCTGCACCGCTACCCCGGTTCGATGGCCAAGCGCACGCACGCGCTCTGCTCGCACATCGTCACCGAATACGGCGGCAACGCCGCGAAGGTCTGGCGCAACGTGAAGGATCCGGCCGTGCTCTTCGATCGCATCCGCGCGCTCCCCGGGTACGGCGACGAGAAGGCCCGCATCATGCTGGCCATCCTCGGCAAGCGCCTCGGCAAGGCTCCGGCGGGCTGGGAGCGTTACGCCGGTGCGTTCGCGGACGGCCAGCCGCGCTCGGTCGCCGACATCGATTCCGCCGCGTCCCTCGCTCGCGTGCGGGAATGGAAGAAGGCGCAGAAGGCGGCGAGGAAAGGCAAACAGGACTGAGCGTCGTGCCCCGACCTTCGACCGAACCTTCGAACGAACCGTCGAACGAACGACCGATTCGCCTCTGCTTCGTCTGCCTCGGCAACATCTGCCGGTCCCCCGCGGCCATGGCCGTCATGGCATCACAGGTCGACGCGGTCGGACTCGCCGGCACCATCGAGGTGGACAGCGCGGGCACCGGCAGCTGGCACCTCGGCGACGTCCCCGACCGTCGCACTCGTGCCGAGGCGAAACGACGCGGCATCCCCCTCGAGCACTTCGGGCGGCAGTTCTCACGAACCGACTTCGCGCGATTCCACCTCGTACTCGCGATGGACCGCACGAACGTTGCGGACCTCCATGCCATCGCACCCGACGACGCGGCGCGCGACAAGATCCGTCTCTTGCGGAGCTTCGATCCGTCGGCGAACGGTGATCTCGAGGTCCCCGATCCCTATTACGGAGGCTCCGAGGACTTCGCCGCGGTGTTCGACCTCGTCGACTCGGCCTGTCGCGGGCTGCTCGCCGACCTCCGGCGCGAACACTCGCTTCTGTGACCACCGCGGCGCTCGAGTCCGTGGTCGCGAGCGCGCTCGGCCGGGAGGTCGTCGCGCTGGAGTCGGTGACCGGCGGCGACATCAACGACGCGTACCGCGCCCGCCTGTCGAACGATCGATCGGTCTTCGTCAAGACGTCATCGCAGGCACCGGCCGGCTCGTATCGCGCCGAAGCGGACGGCCTCGAGTGGCTCGCGGCAACCGACACGTTGCGCGTACCGTCGGTGGCCGCGGTCGTCGACGAGCTCGACTCCCCCATCCGCGGCCTCGTCCTCGAATGGATCGAGCCGGCCGCGCCACGTGCCGACTTCGCCGACGAGCTCGGCCGCCGGCTCGCCCGCATGCACCGCGCCGGCGCCGCGGCGTTCGGGCTGGACCGCGACGGATTCCTTGCGGGGATTCCCGTCTCGAACCAACCCTGTGCCACGTGGGCGGAGTTCTGCGTGACGAGGCGGCTGGATCCGATGCTGCGGCAAGCGGTGGATCTCGGTCACGTACCCCGGTCGCTGGTCATGCCGTTCGATCGGCTCTTCGACCGGATGCACGATCTGGCCGGCGAACCCGAGGACCCGGCCCGCCTCCACGGCGACCTCTGGACCGGCAACGTGATGGTCGGGCCCGACGGCGGGCCGTGGGCCGTCGACCCGGCCGCGTTCGGCGGCCATCGCGAGATGGACCTCGCGATGCTTCGTCTGTTCGGGACTCCCGACGAGCGGACGTTCGGTACGTACGCCGAGGAGTTCCCCCTCTCCGAGGGTTGGGCCGACCGTGTGGAGCTCTGCCAGCTCCTTCCCCTCCTCGTGCACGTCGTGCTGTTCGGCGCCGGGTACGTGGACGGGCTCGAACGCCGGGTCCGGCGGTACGTCTGAGCCCCACGACTTAACCTGGATCCTTCATGTGTCGAGACACCCCCGTGCGTTCACGACGGCTCGCCTCGGTGTTCCTCGTCGTCCTCGGCGTCGCGATCACCGGCGTGGGGCCGGGGCTCGCGCGCGGGGCCATCGTCCGTGATCCCAACCCGACGACGGATCCCAACGCGTCGTCCACCACCGCCACAACACCTCCCGAAGGTGCGCCGGCGACCGACTCCACCACCGCCCCGCCGACGAGCGGGCCGTCCACGAGCGGACCGGCCACGAACTCCCTGATCCCGCCCCTTCCCCCGCCGCCACCTCCGCCGCCCGCGCTGCCGACGATCAAGGCGATCATCGCCAAGTTGACGGCTCGCGCGACCGACGCCCAGCACGTGCTCGCGGCCACGCAACTGCTGCAACAGCAGCTGCAGCAGCAGGTGAACGACCTCACGGCGCGCATCGGCGTCCTCGAAGGACAGCTGGCCGACCTGAACAACCGGATCCGCGAAGCCGACCTCGCGATCATCGATGCCCACAACACGCTGAACACGATCGTCATCGGCGAGTACCAGCGGTCGGGAACCTCGGCCGAGTTGTCGACGGAGACCGGCAAGTCGGATTCCACGCGGCGCGAGAAGTACGGGCGGGCGGTCACGCATCGCGAGATCGTCGTCGTGAAGACGCTCGAGGAGCAACGCGCCGGGCTCCATCGCGACGCGGACGCGACGGCCCGCCAGCGCGACGAGCTCGCGGCAGAACGCGACCGAACCGAGCAGAGCGCGAACGACGCGGCGCGATCCGCCAGCGACGCCGGCAAGACCGTCCTCGACTCCGCCGGCGTGCTCGCCCGGTGGGAAACCATCAAGGACGGCGCCGACACCCCCATCATGGGGAAGTCGGTGCTCACCGCCGGCGAGCTCACGAGCTGGTTCAACGACACCCGCCGCAAGACCAACTCGACCGTCACGATCGACGAGCTGTCGCGACTCTTCATCGAAGAGGGATCGATCGAAGGAGTGCGCGCCGACATCGCGTACGCGCAGTCGATCCTCGAGACCGGATCGTTCCAGTTCCCGAGCGGCGGTCAGCTCGACGGAGTGGACAACAACTTCGCGGGCATCGGGGCATGCGACAGCTGCCCGCACGGGTACGTCTTCCCCGACGCGCGTACGGGCATCCGCGCGCAGATCCAGCTGCTCCGCAACTATGCCGATCCCACCGTGACCGCGGCGAAGCTCGCCGATCCGCCGGTACTGCAGAACTTCGACACCTTCGGCCTGCGCGGCAACGCCCCGACGTGGAACGGCCTCACCCACCGCTGGGCGACGGCCGACGGGTATGGCGACAAGATCCTGCTGCTGTACGTCGACATCCTGAAACACGCCACCGGCGTGAAATAGCGCGCGACGCCGAGAGTCGCGAGACTGGCGGGCATGACGATTCCCGCTCCCCTGCGCGAAGACCGGGTCCGCCTGCGCGACGGTCGCCACATCGGCCTTGCCGAATACGGCACCCCCGACGGCCTCCCGATCTTCTGGTTCCACGGCACACCGGGCGGGCGGGGCCAGATCCCGGCCGCGGCCCGCCGCGGCGCGGCGGAGCGCAGCGTGCGCATCATCGCCGTCGAGCGCCCGGGTACCGGGTTGTCGACCGGACACCTCCACCGAGCGGTCGTCGATTGGGCCCGGGACGTCGAGGAGATCGCCGACGCCCTCGGCCTCGAACGGTTCGTCGTCGTCGGCCTGTCCGGCGGCGGGCCCTATGTTCTCGCCGTCGCGCACGAGCTGCCGGACCGGGTCGTCGGCGGCCTGGTGCTCGGCGGGGTGGCGCCCACCAAGGGCGACGAAGCCGCAGACGGCGGCATCGTGCGGCTCACCGGCTACCTCGAGCCCGTGCTGTCGCTCGTGAAGGTTCCGCTCGGCTTGGCCCTCACGACGTTCGCGCGGGCGCTGCGCCCGTTCACGTCGCAGGCCTTCGAGCTCTACGCGCGGGTCTCGCCCGAAGGCGATCGGGCGGTGTTCGCGTCGCCCGACATCAAGGAGATGTTCACCGGCGATCTCAACCGCGCCGCGAAGACTGGGCTGTCGGCACCGGCGTACGACCTCGTGCTGTTCGGCCGGCACTGGGGTTTCTCGTTGCGTGACATCCGCGTGCCGATCCGGTTCTGGCACGGCGACGCCGACAACTTCGTGCCCCTCGAGCACGCCGAGCACCAGAGCGCGCTGATCCCCGATGCCGAGCTTCGCGTGCGACCCGGCGAGAGCCACATCGGCGCACTCGCCGCGTCCGACGAGATCCTCGACGTCATCCTCGACTTCTGGTCCGCCGACGCCGCCACTCCCTCCGTTCTTTCGAGGTCTGACCGCCCATAGCACGGTCGTTCATCGAAAGAACGAGAGGATTACCGGTAGCCCTGCATGATGTGCTCGACCCACCAGGCGGGCGCGGCGTTCATGAGGGTCTGGAGATCCCAGTAGTCCCACCAGCGGGTGATCTTGCCGTCGCGGATTTCGTGGACCGACACGAACGGGAACGTGATGCGCTCGCCCGTGTGCCAGTGCCACTCCTCGGCGTGCTCGGTGATCACCGTCGACTCGTCGGCCACCATCAGACCCGGGTGGTGGATGTAGGCCTCGAGCGGTTCGATGCCGAGTCGGAGCCGGGCCTTGATCATCTCCGGCCCGTACGCGCCTTCTTCGCCCGAGCACAGGTCGACGTAGTGGGCGCGTTCGGTGAAGTACGAGCCGACCTTGTCGAAGTCCCGACGGTACAGGTCGTCCCAGAACGTCTCGATCAATGCCTTGTTCGCCGCCGCGTCGCCCACGGTCCTCCCTCGGTCGCCGGGCTACAACGTCATCCCGGCGGCTTTGCGTTCGACACACGTGGGACAGATCGGGTACTTCTCGGGATCGCGTGACGGCACCCACTTCTTGCCGCACAGCGCGGTGATGGCCTCGCCGGTCACGAGCGCTCGCATCACGTCCTCCTTGCGGCAGTAGTGGGCGAAGCGGTCGTGATCGCCGTCGTCGGTGGTCACCCGGTCGGGAGCGACCTCTCGGGTGATCGTGGTGGTGGGGAGAAGGGAAGTCATCCCCTGATGGTAGCGACCGACGCGCCGGGAGCCGCCCGCAGGCGGCTCCCGGCCGGTCGTCACCTCTCGTGCCATCAGCTCTTCTGGAACGTCCCTTCGAGGTGCCACACGCCGGTGAACCCGTTGAACGGACCGCCGACGATCTGGCTCGTCCACTGCAACTTGTAGGCGCCGGTCTTGGCGTCGTACGTACCCTCGAGCACCTTGGTGCCACCGGGCGTCGAGCCGTCGGGCTTCGGGGCGCCCTGGTTGAACTGCTGGCCGTTCCACGCCACGCTCGCGGCCCGGACGTCACCGGTGAGCTTGCCCGACGAGTCGGCACTGATCGTCGGTGTCGGCACGCTCGTGCCGCTCGTCGGGTCCTTGTCATTGGTCGACATCGCGAAGCCGACGGCGAAGAACTTCACCGGCTGCACGATCTTGTCGGCGATACCGTTCTTCGTTGCGTCGAACGGCGGGTCGGGCTGCGGCTGGTACTTGCCCGTGGTCAGGCCGCCATCGGTGCCCGGGGTCAGCGCGCTGTACGTCTTGTCGCCACAGGTGGAGTCGGCGTTCGAGATGAACGGGCCGGCCTCGACCGTGCCGCCACTCTGCACCATGCGGAAGTACGAACCGGCGGTCACTGCTCCGCCGGCGCAGTCTCCCGCCGTGACCTTGAACAGTCCGACGAGCTTGCCGCCTGCAGTCGCGGTGTCGGTCTTCGATGCCGCGGTGGTCGTCGTCTTCGACGACGACTTCTTGCTACTGCTGCTCCCGCACGCCGCGAGCGAGAGGGTCAGCGCCAGCGCCGCGAACACCGCCGCGTACTGGGAGCGTCGCGTTCGGATCTTCATGAGTTGCCTCCTTGTCGAGATCACACTTGCACAGGTTCCGCACGCGAGCCTCGTCGGGCGATCACGCCACACGCGGCGACGAGCAGCCCGGGCACGACGAAGAACCACGGGAACAACGGGAACGGCGGCATGGCGTCGACGGCAAGGTAGTTGTCGACGTTGTCGCTCATCGCACCGATCATCGGGGCCATCTGGTTCGAGGTGGAGGGCCAGTCGTGCGAGAAGCGCGTCAGCGCGGGAAGTTGCGCGGCGAGCCCGGCTGGTGTCGAGCCGTTCTTCACCAGCACGGGGAGCATCTGATTGCGGATCGTGCCCTCGCCTGCGCCGATCACGAGGAAGTAGCCCTGGATCCGTTGCACCTTGGTCGTGGTCATCAGCGGCCGGAAGTCGTTGATCATGTGCCCGCCCTTGGGCGCGCGGGTGAACATCTGGAACATGACCGGCGCGGCGACGATCGCCAGCCCGAGCACGATCAGCGCGACGGCCGGCGCTCGCGTCGACCGCGCGGCCGGCGCATCACGCCGTCGTGACCGGACGAGTCCCCAACCCGCGAAACCGGCGACCATGAGCCCGGGAAGGACGAAGAACCACGGGAACAGCTTGAAGGGCGGCAGCGCGTCGACGGCCGCAAAGTCGCCGAGGTCGCGGTGCATCGTGCGCAACATGTCGCTCATGTCGGCGTTGATGGCCTTCCACTGCTTGTCGAGGGCCGCATACGAGGCGAACTGCGAATCGACGGCGGCCCGGTCGAGCTGTGCCTTGTCGGAGAGCGCCGGGAGCATTTGCGCACGCGCCTCGCGCATGGCCGCGTCGATGTTGCGCATGTCGCGCTGGAAGCGCGTGATCTTGGCGTTGGTCATGTAGGGGCGGAAGGCGTCGATCATGTCGCCACCCTTCGGTGCCCGCGTGAACATCTGGAACGCCACCGGCGCGGCCGCGAGCCCGAGGCCGACGATCAACGCCACGACGAAGGTCCAGCGCCGCGCACCAGACGCCCGATTCTCCACGTGAACCTCCCCGTCACGATCCGTCTCGCGGTTGCTTCGACGTCATTCTCGGCCTTCGGGACCCGCCCGGGTCACGCTCGAAGGTCACCAGGCCCCGGGACCTTTGCCTCTCCTGCATCTCCTGCATTTCGGCGATGATGCAGGAGCGGCATCAGAACACGGAAGCGTATGTGGCGCAACGAGGCCCCGATGAACGGACTGCTCACCACCCGAGACGTACAGCGCCGCATCAGCGTCGACAAGTCGACGATCTACCGCATGGCCGAGGCCGGGACGATCCCGGCCGTCAAGATCGGGCGTCAGTGGCGGTTCCCGGCGGACGCGTTGGACGCCTGGCTCCAGGAGCGGTCACGCGGCTCGCGCGCCGCGCCGACGCCGGTGTCGCCCCCGCCACCCACCGCGATGCTCTCGCCGGTGGCACTCCAGGCGATCGGCGACCTCGCCGGTGATCTGCTCGGCGTGATGGTGCTCGTCACCGCACTCGACGGCACGCCGCTCACCGCGGTGAGCAATCCGTGCCCGTTCTTCGACTACCTCCAGGCGCTTCCGGGCGTCGTCGACCGCTGCACCGGCGAGTGGCGAATGCTCGGCGACGAGTTCGATCTCGTACCGAGCTTCCGACCGAGCCCGTTCGGTTTCCTCTGCGCGCGCACCTTCGTGCGCGTCGACGACCGCCTCGAGGCGATGGTGATCGCGGGCGGCATCGCGCCCGATCACTGGCCGCCCGACACGGCGGTCGCCGAACGCATGGCCGTGGACCTCGGTGTTTCCGTCGACGAGCTCACCGAGCACGTCGACGGCGTCTTCCACCTCGACCACGACGCGCGACAGCGCGTCCTGCGAGCGCTCCCCCGGGTGGGCGCTCTCGTCTCACTGCTGATCCACGAGAGGAGCACATCGTGAAGCGACTCCTGGTACTCGGTGCGGGCACCGCGGGCACGATGGTCGTGAACCGACTCCGCCCGAAGCTCGACGAAGGCGAGTGGACGATCACGATCGTCGACGAAGAAGAGATCCACTACTACCAGCCCGGCTTCCTGTTCATCCCGTTCGGTGCGCTCGATCCGGCCGACGTGGTGAAGGCGACCCGCGAGTTCGTGCACGACGGCGTCGAGGTGGTGCACGCGGGGGTCGAGCTCGTCGATCCCGAGAACAACACCGTCACGCTCGCCGACGGCCGGACACTGGAATACGACGAGCTCGTCATCGCGACGGGCACACGTACCCGCCCCGATCAGACCGAGGGTCTGCTCGAGTCGGGCTGGCGCGACACGATCCACGACTTCTACACGTTCGACGGCGCCGTCGCGCTGCACGACAAGCTGCGCACCTGGGAAGGGGGACGGCTGGTCGTCAACATCATGGAGATGCCGTTCAAGTGCCCGGTGGCGCCGATGGAGTTCTCGTTCCTGGCCGACGCCTTCTTCCGCGAGAAGGGCATGCGCGATCGCGTCGAGCTCGTCTACGTGACGCCGCTCGACGCCGTGTTCACGAAGCCCATCGCGGCCGAGCACCTCTCTCATCTGCTCGACGAGAAGGGCGTGCACGTCGAGACCGACTTCTACGTTGAGCACGTCGAGCCCGGGAAGCTCGTGAGCTACGACGAGCGCGAGGTTCCCTTCGACCTGCTCGTCACGATCCCCGTGCACATGGGCGCCGAGTTCGTCGCCAAGTCGGGCCTGGGCGACGAGCTGAACCACGTGCCCGTCGACAAGCACAACTTCCAGTCGAAGAAGTTCGCGAACGTGTGGGCGATCGGCGACGCGGCCGACCTCCCCACGTCCAAGGCGGGCTCGGTGGCGCATTTCTCGGTGGACGTGTTCGCCGTGAACTTCGTGGAGCACGTGCACGGTCGACCGATGCCGGAAAAGTTCGACGGGCACGCCATCTGCTTCGTGGAGACGGGCAACGACAAGGGCCTCATGATCGACTTCAACTACGAGACCGAACCGTTGCCGGGGAAGTACCCGATCCCGAAGATCGGCCCGTTCTCGCTCCTCGAGGAGTCGAAGATCAACCACATGGGGAAGATGGCGTTCCGTTGGGCCTACTGGAACGTCTTGTTGCCGGGCCGGCCGATGCCGATGCCCGCGCACCTGACCATGGCAGGCAAGTACCAGAGCGAAGGAGCATGAGATGGCAACCGTGAACGTGGCCGGCCACGACATCGACGTGAACGAGGAAGGCTTCCTCACCAACCCCGCACAATGGGACGAGGAGGTCGCGGTGCAGCTCGCCGAGCAGATCGGCATCGACGAGCTGACCGACGACCACTGGAAGGTGATCAAGTTCCTGCGCGCCGACTACGCCGACCAGGGCGAGACCGCGCAGCTGCGGCGCACGTCGACGATGAGCGGCGTGGGCACCAAGGAGCTGTACGTGCTCTTCCCGAAGAAGCCGGCCAAGAAGATGGCGTACGTCGCCGGACTCCCCAAGCCCAAGGGCTGCGTGTGACCGACGCGTCGGCGCCCAAGAACCCTGACATCGCGAGATCGCGAAAGGACCAGTCATGACTGCCACCGACGAGAAGCCCGGCACTGACGAGATGATCGTCCCGAAGTTCGACGAAGGCACGGATCGCAAGCTGTGCATCATCTGCAGCAAGGGCACGCTGGACATGGCGTACCCCGGCATGGTGCTCGGCAATGCGGCGCTCATGGAGGGCATCGAGGTCCACATCTTCTTCACGTTCTGGGGCCTCGACATCATCAACAAGAAGACGATGGAGCACCTCAAGGTGACGCCGGTTGGCAACACGGCGATGCACATGCCCCAGGCGCTGAGCCCGCTCCCCGGTGTGGCGTCGTTCGCCACCCACATGATGAAGAAGCAGATCGAAGAGCTCGGCGTGCCGCCGATCGACGAGTTCCTCCAGCAGATCGCCGACGCCGGTGGTCACATGTACGGCTGCAAGATGTCGGCCGACATGATGAAGCTCACGACCGACGACCTCTTCGACGGCGTGGAGGGCATCATCTCCGCGACCGACTTCATCGAGCTCAGCGAAGGAGCCCAGATCATCTTCGTGTAATCGGGGTGAGACGCCGGGAATACTTGTCACACCTGTGTGCGAACATATGTTCGTCGACACGACCGTCGATCGTTCGCATGCAGCCGCCCGGCCCCCGGCCGCGGCCCGGTCCCGGCGCGTCCTCGGCTTGCTCGCGGAACGGGAACGGATCGAAGCCGAGCTGCTCGCCGAGATGGCCCGCTGGATCGGTGAGCGGGCATGGGAGGCCGACGGAGCGCTGAGCCCG
>Ga0209048_10001179_pt1 | contig 27188 bp, 23 predicted proteins | sample FrelakmetCRP12CR_FD_187146 | JGI IMG/M metagenome (GOLD analysis project Ga0209048, IMG submission 187146) | Freshwater lake sediment microbial communities from the University of Notre Dame, USA, for methane emissions studies - CRP12 CR (SPAdes)... | ecosystem: Environmental > Aquatic >... | reverse complement strand
GTGCAAGTGCAGGTCCGCGCCGGAGTGTCCGGCGCGGGCCTGCACTTGCACGCCGAAAATCGACGTCAGCGCGTAGGAATCCTGGTCGGCGGACACCTCCTGCGCGACCTGCAGGTCGTAGACGAGCTTCTGGTAGAGCCGGCTCGCCTTGCCGCCGGCGAGAATGCCCGCGGCGATGGCGAGCTCCGCATCGCCCGGCTTGAATTTCGGCGGCGTGAGCCAGGCGAGGTCGACGCGCTCGAGCTCGATCTGGTCGGTGACCGTGAAGCGGCGCTCGGAGCTTAGCGGCGGGGTGACGACGCTGGGCGGCGGGACATCGGGGCCGCGCCTCAAGGAACCGAATTGCTTTTGGACCAGCTGCTTGGCGGCGGCGGTGTCGAAATCGCCGACGATCACCAGCGTCGCGTTGTTGGGCCGGTAGTAGCGCTTGAAGAAGTCGCGAACGTCGCCCAGTCGCGCCGCCTGGATGTCGACGTGCGAGCCGATCACCGCGGGACGGTAAGGATGTCCCGGCGGAAACAGCGCGTGGAATATCGCCTCGTCGACGATTCCGTAGGGCCGGTTCTCGTACGATTGCCGGCGCTCGTTGCGCACCACGTCCTGCTGGTTGGTCAGCGCCGCCTGATCGAGCGAGTCGAGCAGGTAGCCCATGCGATCGGCATGGCTCCACAGCGCGAGCTCGAGCTGGTTCGACGGCACCGTGTCGAAATAATTGGTGCGATCGAAGGACGTCGTCGCGTTCGAATCGGTGACGCCCGCACCCTCAAGCAGCTTGTCGGCGAGTCCGCGCGGCGCGTGCTTGCTGCCCGCGAACATCATGTGCTCGAACAGATGCGCGAAACCGGTGCGGCCGGGCTCCTCGTTGGCCGCGCCGACGTGGTACCAGAGGTTGACGGCGACGATCGGCAGGCTGCGGTCCTGCGACAGGATCACTTCGAGCCCATTGCCGAGCCGGTATTTTTCGTAGGGTATCGTCGGCACCGCGCTCGCGGCGGCGGCGAGCGGCGTGTGCAGCGACAGGCCGAACGCGGCCATGGCGATCAATGTGCGCATGAGTGGGTATGCAGGAACTTCGCTTCAGGTTGCGTGGCGGACCGCCGCCGGCCAACTGTCCGGCGGCGCCGCGGACTGCACATTATGGACCTAGAGATGCGCTTCGAGTTCCCGCCGCAGGAATTCATGGAAATGCTGCATGCCGTCTTCCAGCGGCGACTGGTACGGCCCGAATTCGTTGCGGCCCTGCTTCCACAGCGCCCGCCGGCCCGCTTCCATGCGCTCGCCGATTTCGTCGTCCTCGGCGGCGGTTTCAAGGTACGCCGCCTGTTCCGCCTCGACGAACTCGCGCTCGAACAGCGCGATGTCCTCGGGATAGTAGAACTCGACCAGGTTGGTCGTATGGTCGATGCCGCGCGGGATCAGCCAGCTGACGATGAGCACGTGCGCGTACCATTCGATCATCACGTTCGGATAGAGCGTCGCCCAGATCGCGCCGTGCTTGGGCGGTTTGCCGCCGTAATACTCGAGGACCGCCTTGTGCCAGCGCTCGTAGGTTTTCGTGCCGGGCTTGGCCAGTCCGGAATTGACGCCGACGGTCTGCACCGAGAAGCGATTGCTGAATTGCCAGTGCAGGTCGTCGCAGGTCACGAATTGGCCGAGGCCGGGATGGAAGGGCGCGACGTGGTAGTCCTCGAGATAGACCTCGATGAATGTCTTCCAGTTGTAGTTGCACTCCTTGATCGCGACGCGGTCGAGCACGTAGCCCGAGAAGTCGAAGTCGCGGGCCGCGCTCATGCCGTCGAGGTCGCGCGCGACCTCGCGCTTGCCGTCGAACAGCAGGCCGTGCCAGTTCTGCAGCGGCGAGCTGCGCAGTCTGACGCAGGGCTTTTCGTCGAACTGCGGCGCGCCCAGCAGTCCGCCCTTGAGGTCGTAGGTCCAGCGATGGATCGGGCAGACGATGTTCGGCACGTTGCCGCGCCCGTCGAGCATGATCGCCTGCCGATGCCGGCAGATGTTCGAGAGCAGCTCGACGCCGCCGGCGTTGCGCACCAGCACCTGCGCGTTGTCGCGCCCGGGCAGCGTGTAGTAGTCGCCCGGGTTGGGCACCATGAGCTCGTGCCCGACATAGCGCGGGCCGCGCTCGAACAGAAACTTCATTTCCAGTTCGTGTACCGCGGGATCGCGGTACCAGGAGACGGGAAGCTGCGAAGTAGCCTTCCGCAGCCGCTCTGCAGTGGCAAGATTGGACATCAGCCTATCCTTTTCGAAAACCGCCAACCCAACAACCAATATAAGTGGCGGAATCTTCTCCGCCCCCCAACCGATTTGCTAAGTCAGCCAGCTACGAAGGTCCGTAGGAAGGCTGCGTCGTCAAATGAGATTGCAATTATAGCCGGCTATGGACTCGCGGTCCACGCCGAAGTTCCCCGCGCCGTAAACGTTGACCGCGATCGATGAATTGGAGTACGTTGACTGCCGTTTCAAGCTCTTCCCGTCGACTTGGCCGCGCCCGATGCGCGTCCCATCGCCCTCGGGTCCCATGCCCAAAACCGCCGACGCGCAGCCCAAGACCTTCGAGACCGCCCTGGCGGAACTCGAGGCCATCGTCGCCACGATGGAGGGCGGGCAGTTGCCGCTCGCCGAGTCGCTTGCAGCCTACAAGCGCGGCGCCGATCTGCTGCAGTTCTGCCAGGCGGCGTTGAAGGACGCGCAGCAGCAGGTACAGATCCTGGAAAAAGGCGTGCTCAAGGCCTTCGCGCCGGAGGCGAGCGCAACCGACCCCGGCGATGAATCCTGACCTCGCCTTCGCGGTCTGGTCGGGTGAGCGCGCGCAGCGCGTCGCCGGTGTGCTCGATGCGCTGCTGCCGCCGGTCGACCTGGCGCCCCGCGCACTGCACGAAGCGATGCGCTACGCGTTGCTGGGCGGCGGCAAGCGCGTCCGCGCGCTGCTTGCCTATGCCGCCGGAGAACTCGTGCAGGCTGATCCCGCAGACGTCGACGCTTCCGCCGCCGCGGTCGAATGCATTCACGCCTATTCACTCGTGCACGACGATTTGCCGTGCATGGACGACGATGTGTTGCGGCGGGGTAAGCCGACCTGCCACGTTGCCTTTGGCGAGGCGACGGCGCTGCTCGCCGGCGACGCGCTGCAGAGCCTTGCTTTCGAAGCGATCGCCGGCAGGGCGCGCGGCGAGGTGCGCGAACAGGTCGCGCTGCTCGCGATCGCGACGGGTTCGCGCGGGATGGCGGGCGGCCAGGCGATCGACCTCGCGCACGTCGGCGCCACGCTGGACCAAGCCGGACTCGAGCACATGCACAGGCTCAAGACCGGCGCGCTGATCCGCGCTGCGGTTCGACTGGGCGCGAGCTGCGGCCGACCGGCCGCAGCCGACGAAAACGCCGCGCTGGACCGTTATGCCGCGGCTGTCGGTCTCGCCTTCCAGGTCGTCGACGACGTGCTCGACGTCGAGGGCACCGCGCAAAGCCTGGGCAAGACCGCGGGCAAGGACGCACAGCAGAACAAGCCCACCTACGTCTCGCTCCTGGGTCTGGCCGATTCCAGGGCGCGCATCGCCACGTTGCGCGCCGAGGCGCACGCGGCGCTGGCGCGCTTCGGCGCGCCTGCACGCCGGCTCAACGAAATCGCCGACTGGATCGCGCTGCGCACCCACTGATGCTGCTCGAATCGATCAACGCGCCCACCGATCTGCGCAAGCTTGCCGAGGACCAGTTGCCGCAGCTGGCGCTGGAGCTGCGCAATTTCGTGCTGCGGTCGGTCAGCCGGACCGGCGGCCACCTGTCGTCGAATCTCGGCACGATCGAGCTGACCATCGCGCTGCACTATGTGTTCAATACACCGGCCGACCGGCTGGTGTGGGATGTCGGCCACCAGACCTACGCACACAAGATCCTTACCGGCCGGCGCGCCGGCATGGCGAAGCTGCGGCAGTGGGGCGGCATCGCCGGATTCCCGCTGCGCGCCGAGAGCGAGTACGACACCTTCGGCACAGCCCATTCGTCGACGTCGATATCCGCGGCGCTGGGGATGGCAGTTGCCGCCAGGCGCAAGGGCGGGGATCGCAAGGTCGTCGCGATCATCGGCGACGGCGCGATGAGCGCCGGCATGGCCTTCGAGGCGCTCAACAATGCGGCTGCCGTCGACGCCGACCTGCTGGTGATCCTCAACGACAACGACATGTCGATCTCCGAGCCGGTGGGGGCGTTCAACAATTATCTGGCGCGATTGCTCTCCGGGAGCATCTACAACTCGGTGCGCCGGGGCGGCAAGGAAGTGCTGGCGAAGCTGCCGCCGGTGAAGGAACTCGCCAAGCGCTGGGAAGAGCACATGAAGGGCATGGTGCTGCCCGGCACGCTGTTCGAGGAATTCGGCTTCAACTACATCGGGCCGATCGATGGCCACGATCTGGGCGTGCTGGTGAAGACGCTGTCCAACGTGCGCCAGCTCGAGGGCCCGCAGCTCCTGCACGTGGTCACGCGCAAGGGCCACGGCTACCACAGGGCCGAGGTCGACCCCATTCTCTATCACGGCGTGACCAAGTTCGACCCCGAAGTCGGCATCGTGCCCAAGCCACCGGGCAGACCCTCCTACACCCAGGTGTTCGGCGACTGGCTGTGCGACATGGCGCAGCGCGACGCGCGCCTGATCGGCATAACGCCGGCAATGCGCGAAGGCTCGGGCATGGTGCGCTTTTCGAAGGAATACCCCGGGCGCTATTTCGATGTCGGCATCGCCGAGCAGCACGCGGTGACCTTTGCGGCCGGCCTTGCATGCGAGGGCTTGAAACCGGTCGTCGCGATCTACTCGACTTTCCTGCAGCGGGCCTACGATCAGCTGATCCACGACGTCGCGCTGCAGAACCTGCCGGTCGTGTTCGCGATCGACCGCGGCGGCATGGTCGGCGCCGACGGACCCACGCACGCCGGCAGTTTCGACCTCAGTTACCTGCGCTGCCTGCCCAATATCACGGTGATGGCGCCGTCCGACGAGGACGAGTGTCGGCAGATGCTCTACACCGCGTTCACGCTCGACACGCCCTGCGCGGTGCGCTATCCGCGCGGGGCGGGACCCGGTGTCGCCGCGCAGCAGGAGATGCGCGCGCTGCCGGTCGGCAGGGGTCAGCTGCGTCGCGAGACTCGACGGCGAGCACCGCAGCGGATCGCCATTCTCGCCTTCGGGAGCATGCTGCAGGCGGCAGCGCAGGCAGCCGAGGAACTCGACGCGACGGTGGCGAACATGCGCTTCGTCAAGCCAATCGATGTCGAGCTCATAATGCGCCTCGCGCGGTCGCACGATTGCCTGGTCACGCTCGAAGAGAATGTCGTCGCCGGCGGCGCCGGCAGTGCCGTCGCCGAGGTCCTCGCGGATAAGGGCGTGGTCATGCCGTTGCTGCAGCTCGGTCTGCCCGACGAATTCATCGCCCAGGGCGACCCGGCGCTCCAGCTCGCGCATTGCGGGCTCGACGCCACCGGCATCGTCGCCTCGATCGCGGGGCGCTTCGGCGCCTTGCGCGCGGAGACTGCCGGCGCAGCGGCCGCCAAGGTCGTCGGCATGGCGAAGCCGGCGGCGTGAACGCGCCACACACCCGATGAACCGCCCCGAAAAGCCCGAAATTCCCGATGTCCAGTCGCACAGCGACGCGCGGCAGCTCGCCATCGATCGCGTCGGCATTCGCGGCTTGCGTTATCCGATCCGCTTCGCCGACGGCGGCGATGAATCGCAGGCGACGGTCGCGACCTTCGGCGCCTACGTGGCGCTGCCCGCGAACCGCAAGGGCACGCACATGTCGCGGCTGGTCGCGCTCATCGACGAATGGCGCGAGCCGCTGTCGCTCCCGACGCTGCCAGCGCTGCTCGACGCGCTGCTCGTCCGGCTCGACGCCGACGCGGGCCGCATCGACATCGATTTCCCGTGGTTCGTGCGCAAGCTGGCACCGGTCTCCGGCGTCCAAAGCATGATGGACTATGAAGTGAAGCTGCGCGCCGACGCCGCTGCCGGCAGTCGCATCGTTACCGCGACGATCGTCGTGCCGGTGATGAGCTTGTGCCCTAGCTCCAAGGCCATCGCCGATTACGGCGCACACAACCAGCGTTCGCACCTTAGCCTTACGCTGCGGCCGCTCGCCGGCGCGCAGGTTTCGCTCGCCGCGTGGGTGCGGGTGGCCGAGGAAGAGGCATCCTGCGAGCTCTACGGATTGCTCAAGCGCAGCGACGAGAAATTCGTCACCGAGCGCGCCTACGAGCGGCCGCGCTTCGTCGAGGATCTCGTGCGCGCCGTCGCCGCCAGGCTGGCCGGCGACGTGCGCATCTCCGGCTTCAGCGTCGCCGCGGAAAACTTCGAGTCGATCCACAACCACTCCGCGTACGCGGAGATCGTCCGCGGCTAGGCGCCGCGCGCCGTTGGCGATCGGCGCCGCACCGGCGCTGGATACTCGACGGTCTTCGCAGCGCGTCTTTCGAACGCGTCGCGCGGCGACAGCAGGCGCACCTGACCCGGCGAGACGAGCGCATAGTGCCGCAGTCCCGCCAGCCGCGCATGGGCTTCGTAGCACCCCGTGGCGCACGTGACCCACAGCCGGGGATCGATGCGCCGCATGTCGAACGACGCCGAGTACGCCCGCAGCGTCTTGTTGCCGCGCTTGTTGAAATACTCATGGAAGAACGACAGCGCGAGTTCGCGCAGGCTGCGGTAAATCGGGTCGCGGTAGCGCAGGTGCGCGCCATTGCTCTTGGACAGTGCGCCCCATGCGCCACGGCGGCGGAACAGCGCGAGCACGTGCGGATCGTCGCTGTCGTCGCAGTCCAGGTGCATCATCAGCGGCGGCTCGCCGTGCATCCACAGCGCGCATGCCGCGACGAACGCCGCTTCGATGCAGTGTGCGCGCCGCTGCCTGAGCACTTCGCGCACCGACAGCAGCGTCTCGCCGCCTATCTCGTGGTTGATCGGGATCGAATTGAGGAATGCCTGGATGGTTTGCGGCGTGTCCAGCCGCGCGAGCAGCGCGAACTCGCCCGGGGTCAGCCCCAGAGCTTCGCGGCTGGCCGGACGCAGGTTCACATGGGATGCCATGCTGCGCGGATCATAGCACCGCGGATGCGGGCGGCAGGAGGGGGCGGCGCGGTCGCGGTACAATCGCGCAGTCGAACTCGGCATGCGGCCGGCGGCAATCCATGAAGCCCGTAGCCATTTTCCGCTTCGCGCCCACCGAAGGACCGGGCCACTTCGCAAGGTGGCTGGACGCGCACGATATCGCCTGGCAGCTGTTTGCTCTGGATCGCGGCGACCCGGTGCCGGCAGACCCACGGGCGTTTGCCGGCGTGGGCATGATGGGTGGACCGATGAGCGCCAACGACGAGCTGCCCTGGAATGCGCCGCTGCTCGCGCTGCTGCGCGACGCGCTGGCGGTTGATATTCCGGTCATCGGGCATTGCCTTGGCGGGCAGCTGCTCGCCCGGGCGTTGGGGGCGCGGGTCGCGCGAGCGAGCGTGCCGGAGATCGGCTGGGGTGACGTCAGCGCCATCCACCCGGCGGCGCGCGCCTGGTTCGGCGAGCGCCGCGGCTTCACCGCCTTCCAGTGGCACTACGATGCATTCACGCTACCGCCCGGCGCGGAGCGCGTGCTGACCAACGCCGACAACGCCGAGCAGGGGTACGCAATGGGCAAGCACATCGGCTTCCAGTGCCACATCGAAATGACGCGCGAGATGGTCGATTCGTGGTGCGCCACCGGCGCCGGCGAGCTCCCCGTGCAATCGACCGGTGCAGTGCAGAGCCGAGCGGACATCCTGCGTGATGCCGACGCCCGGCTCGCGGCCTTGTCGGGCGTCGCCGACGACGTCTACGCCCGCTGGGCGCGGAGTTTGCCGCGCTGATGGCGTCGATCCGTTCGCTGCCCGACCAGCTCATCAACCAGATCGCCGCCGGCGAGGTCATCGAGCGGCCGGCAGCGGTCCTCAAGGAATTGCTTGAAAACAGCGTCGACGCCGGAGCGACCGAGATCGATGTGGACCTGGCGCGTGGCGGGGCGAAGCTGATACGCGTGGCCGACAACGGCAACGGCATCGAGCGCGAGGACCTGCAGTTCGCGGTCGCGCGCCACGCAACCTCCAAGCTCGCCACCGCGACCGACCTCGAGGCGATCGCGACGCTGGGCTTTCGCGGCGAAGCGCTGGCCAGCATCGCGTCGGTCGCGCGCCTAGCACTCACCTCGCGCGCCCGCGACAAACCCAATGCGTGGCGCATCGAGGTCGACGGTGGCGAGGTCGGCACGCCGCAGCCCGCGGCGCTCGCCAGCGGCACCACAGTGACCGTGCACGAACTGTTCTTCAACACGCCCGCGCGGCGCAAGTTCCTGCGCACCGACGCCACCGAATTCGGCCATTGCGACGAAGCCTTCCGGCGCATCGCGCTGTCGCAGCCCGAGATCGCGTTCACGTTCCAGCACAACGGCAGCGTCCGTTACCGGATGCTGGCGCAGGGCCGGCTGGCGCGCATCGACGCGCTGCTCGGCAACACCTTCGCGGCGCAGGCCGCGCATGTCGACGAGCAGGTCCCCGGAGTGGCGCTCGCCGGCTGGGCGGTGCGTCCGGCCTACGCCACCGCGGCGCGCGACGCGCAGTATTTCTTCGTCAACGGCCGCTTCGTGCGCGACAGGGTGCTCGCGCACGCGCTGCGCGAGGCCTACCGCGACATCCTGCATCACGAGCGCCAGCCGTCCTACGCGCTGTGGCTGACGATCGATCCGCGCGCGGTCGACGTGAACGTGCATCCGACCAAGACCGAGGTGCGCTTTCGCGACAGTGGCGCGCTGCACCAGTTCGTCCGGCGCGCGGTCGAAAAGGCGCTTTCGGAGACCGCCGCAGAGCAGCCGGCCGTGTCGGCGGCCGAGAGACTCGGCGTCGCCGCGGCGCGGATGCCGCCGCTCATGCCTGCTGCGGATGCGCGTGGTGGCTACCCGCCGCTGGCCGGGCAGGCAGCGATCGGGTTCGCCACCGCCGAGCCGGCACCGTTTTACGCGCGGCTGTTCGGCGAGCGTGACGGATCCGCCACCGGTCCGGTGCTGCCCAACGACGACGAGCATCCGCTGGGCTTCGCGCTGGCGCAGTTGCATGGCATCTACGTGCTGGCGCAGAACCGCGACGGCCTCGTGCTCGTGGACATGCATGCTGCGCACGAACGCATTCTCTACGAGCGGCTCAAGACCGCGCTCGATTACTCCATGCCGGTGCAGCCGCTGCTTGTGCCGGCGACTTTCGGCGCCGATCCGCTGGACGTGGCGACCGCCGAGGACAACGCCGCGACCCTGCGCGAGCTGGGCTTTTCGATGTCGGTGCTCGGCCCCGCGACGCTCGCGGTTCGCGGCGTGCCCGCGCCGCTGGCCGACGCCGACGCGGTGGCGCTGGCGCGCGCCGTACTGGCCGACGTGCGCGAGTACGGTGGCAGCCAGGTGCTGACCGCACAGCGCGACGCAATGCTCTCGACCATGGCCTGCCACGGCGCGGTGCGCGCGCATCGCAGCTTGGGCGTCGCCGAGATGAACGCGCTGCTGCGACAGATGGAGGCGACCGCGCGCGGCGGGCAGTGCAATCACGGTCGCCCGACGTGGTATCAACTGACGCTGGCCGACCTCGATCGGTTGTTCCTGCGCGGCAGGTGAGCGCGCGCGTCGTCATGCTCATGGGGCCGACGGCGTCGGGCAAGAGCGCCGTCGCCCTCGAGATCGCCAACCGCCTGCCGGTGGAGATCGTCAGTGTCGATTCGGCGCAGGTCTATCGCGGCATGGACATCGGTACCGCCAAGCCGGATCGCGCGACGCAGGCGCGCTTGGCGCACCACCTGATCGACCTCGTCGATCCCGATGCCACGTATTCGGCGGCGCGCTTTTGCACCGACGCGCTCGCTGCCATTGCCGCGATCCACGCCCGTGGCCGCATCGCCCTGCTGGTCGGCGGCACGATGCTCTACTTCAAGGCGCTGCGCGAAGGCCTTTCGACGCTGCCTGGCGCGAATCCCGCGATTCGCGCGCAACTCGACGCCCGCGCCGCCGCCGAAGGCTGGCCCGCGCTGCACGCCGAGCTTGCGCGGGTCGATCCGGCGACCGCCGACCGGCTCGCGCCGACCGACAGCCAGCGCGTCCAGCGCGCGCTCGAGGTCTACGCGATCGCGGGTCGGCCGCTGTCGGCGCTTTGTGGCACGCGCGATGCGGGTGACATGCCCGATGCGCTGGCGTTTGCGCTGGTCCCGTCGGATCGCGCCGCGTTGCACCGGCACATTGCCGAGCGTTTCGACGCGATGCTCGCCGCCGGGCTGGTCGAGGAGCTGCGAGCGCTGCGCGAGCGGTACGCGCTGACGCCGCAGATGACATCGATGCGCTGCGTGGGCTATCGCCAGGCGTGGCAGTTTCTCGATGGCGATGCCGATCGCGCGACGCTGCGCGAGCGCGGCATTGCGGCGACGCGACAGTTCGCAAAACGCCAGTACACATGGCTGCGCGTGACCGAAGCCACGAGGCTGGACCCAAGCACGACCAGGGCCGACGCGATAGCCGGAGCGATTGCCGCCGCGCTTGCCTCGGTGTGAGCAGCGCCGGAGCGCCGCCGGTCGACTCGCGTGACGTTAGACGCCTGCATGTTGCCGTGCAATAATTCCCAGTTCACTCCGGCCCCGGCCATGCCGAACATGATCGCGCGCACGCTCTACGACAAGCTCTGGGACAGCCACGTCGTCCGCTCCGAAAGCGACGGTACGGCGCTGCTCTACATCGACCGCCATCTGGTTCATGAGGTGACGAGTCCGCAGGCGTTCGAGGGCCTGAAGCTCGCGGGCCGCAAGCCCTGGCGCGTCGGCTCGATCGTTGCCACGGCGGACCACAACACACCGACGCAGCACTGGGAGCGCGGCATCGACGATCCGACCTCGCGCGTGCAGGTCGATGCGCTCGACGCGAACATGCGCGAGCACGGCGCGAAGGCGTATTTCCCCTTCGGCGATCCGCGCCAGGGCATCGTGCATGTCATCGGTCCCGAAAACGGCGCGACGCTGCCGGGCATGACGGTCGTCTGCGGCGATTCGCATACCAGCACGCACGGCGCGTTTGCGTGCCTAGCGTTCGGCATCGGGACGAGCGAAGTCGAGCACGTCCTGGCCACGCAATGCCTGCTGACCAAGCAGTCGAAGGCGATGCTCGTGCGCGTCAACGGCAAGCTGCCCTTCGGCTGCACCGCCAAGGATATCGCGCTCGCCATCATCGGCAGGATCGGCACGGCAGGCGGCACCGGCTGCGCCATCGAATACGACGGCGCGGCAATCCGCGCGCTGTCGATGGAAGGCAGGATGACGGTCTGCAACATGACCATCGAGGCGGGCGCGCGCGCCGGCATGGTCGGCGTCGACGACACCACGATCGATTACCTGAAAGGGCGCCCTTTCGCGCCGACCGGGGAGGCATGGCAGCGCGCCGTCGCGCACTGGCGCACGCTCGGTTCCGATCCCGGCGCGAAGTTCGACCGCACCGTGGACATCGAGGCGGCGACCATCGCGCCGCAGGTGACCTGGGGAACCACTCCGGAGATGGTGACCACCATCGATGGCCGCGTCCCCGATCCCGACAAGGAAAAGGACCCGATACTGCGCGAGGGCATGGAGCGCGCGCTGGTCTACATGGGTCTCACGCCCAACACGGCGATGTCCGATATCCGCATCGACAAGGTGTTCATCGGTTCGTGCACGAATTCGCGCATCGAGGACCTGCGCGCCGCGGCCGCGGTCGTCAGGGGTCGCCGCAAGGCCGACAACGTGAAGGTGGCGATGGTCGTGCCGGGTTCCGGACTGGTGAAGGCGCAAGCCGAGAAGGAAGGCCTGGATCGCGTGTTCACCGCGGCGGGCTTCGAGTGGCGCCAGCCCGGCTGCTCGATGTGTCTGGCGATGAACGACGACCGCCTCGAGCCCGGCGAGCGCTGCGCGTCGACGTCGAACCGCAACTTCGAAGGCCGCCAGGGCACCGGTGGCCGCACGCATCTGGTTAGCCCCGCGATGGCCGCCGCCGCCGGCGTCGCCGGGCATTTCGTCGACGTGCGTCGACTCGCCTGAGCCGCCGACGATGAAGCCCTTTCGCGCACTGACCTCGGTGGTGGCGCCGCTGGACCGCGCCAACGTCGACACCGACGCCATCATTCCCAAGCAGTTCCTCAAGTCGATCAATCGCTCGGGCTTCGGGCCGAACCTGTTCGACGCCTGGCGCTATCTGGATGCCGGCAAGCCGGGCATGGACAATGCCGCGCGCCCGCTCAATCCCGATTTCGTCCTGAACCAGCCGCGCTACAAGGGTGCCGAGATCCTGCTCGCACGGCGCAATTTCGGTTGCGGCAGTTCGCGCGAGCACGCACCGTGGGCGCTGCTCGACTGCGGTTTCCGCGCCGTCATCGCGCCGTCTTTTGCCGACATATTCTTCAACAACTGCTACAAGAACGGCATGTTGCCTGTCGTGCTTTCAGTGCAGGAAGTCGATCGCCTGTTCCACGAAGCCGCGGCCTTCCCCGGCTTCAGGCTCACCATCGATCTCGAGCGGCAGATCGTCGCGACGACCGACGGCGCGACCGTCTTCGGTTTCGACGTCGAGCCGTTTCGCAAGCACTGCCTGTTGAACGGCCTCGACGACATTGCCCTGACGCTCGCTCATGCCGACGCCATCCGGGCGTTCGAAGCGAAGCGTCAGGTCGAACAGCCGTGGCTGTTTTGAGGCCAGGGGTCGAGCGTACAGCGTCCAACGCGGTCCCATCCCCCGCCGGACGCTGGAGCGTGAACACTGGACGGCGATGAAGATTGCGATCCTTCCGGGCGACGGCATCGGCCCTGAAATCGTCGCCGAAGCGCTCAAGGTGTTCGAACGACTGCGCCGCGACGGCGTGGCCGTCGAAACCGCAAGCGCAGCGATCGGCGGCGCGGGCTACGACGCGACGGGCCAGCCGCTGCCCGAGGCGACGCTCAAGCTCGCGCAAAGCGCCGATGCGGTGCTCCTGGGCGCCGTGGGCGGCCCGAAGTACGATGCGCTGGCGCGCGCGCTGCGACCCGAACAGGGACTGCTCGCGATCCGCAAGGCGCTGGGCTTGTTCGCGAATCTGCGCCCGGCGTTGCTGTATCCCGAACTCGCGGCGGTGTCGACGCTCAAGGCCGAGGTGGTGTCGGGACTCGACGTGATGATCGTGCGCGAGCTGACCGGAGACATCTACTTCGGCAGCCCGCGCGGACGGCGCGTCAACTCCGCCGGCGCGACCGAAGGCTTCGACACGATGCTCTACAGCGAGCCGGAGATCCGCCGCATCGCCCGCGTCGGCTTCGACATCGCCGCCACGCGCGGCGGCAAGCTCTGTTCGGTGGACAAGGCCAACGTGCTCGACACCTCGATCCTGTGGCGCGAGGTGGTGAGCGCGATGGCGGCAGACTATCCCGCGGTGCAGTTGTCGCACATGTACGTCGACAACGCCGCGATGCAGCTCGTGCGCAATCCCCGGCAGTTCGACGTGATCGTGACCGGCAACATGTTCGGCGACATCCTGTCCGACGAGGCGTCGATGCTCGCCGGGTCGATCGGCATGCTGCCGTCGGCGTCGCTCGACGCAAGCGGCAAGGGGCTCTACGAACCGATACACGGTTCCGCCCCCGACCTTGCGGGGCACGACAAGGCCAATCCGCTGGCGACGATATTGTCGGTGGCGATGATGTTTCGCTACACCTTCGGCCGCGCCGACGTCGCCGACCGCATCGAAGCCGCGGTGCGCAAGGTGCTCGCCGGCGGCTTGCGCACCGCCGACCTTGCGCTGGCCGGCGAGCGCGTCGTCGGCACGCGCGCCATGGGCGACGCGGTCGTCGCCGCCCTGTGAGCCCGCCGATGAATGCCGGCCATCCCATCGTCGTGCGACGCGCCGACGTGCGCGATGCCGAGGCGATTGCATCGATCTTTGCCGGAGCCAAGGTCATTGCCGGAACGCTGCAATTGCCGTATCCGGCGGTCGAGACGTGGCGCAAGCGCCTGGCGGAATCGTCGCCCGACGATTTTGTGCTGGTCGCGTCGATCGACGGCGAAGTCATCGGTAACGCCGGGCTGCATCCGGCTTCGAAGTCGCCACGGCGCCGCCACGTCGGCACGCTCGGCATGTCGGTGCGCGACGATCGCCAGGGACGTGGCGTCGGCACCGCGCTCATGCAGGCAGCGATCGGCCTCGCCGACGGCTGGCTCAACTACCAGCGCCTTGAATTGTGGGTCTACACCGACAACCTCGCCGCGCTGGCGCTGTACCGCAAGTTCGGATTTGTCATCGAAGGCACTTGCCGCGCGCACGCGTTTCGCGCCGGGTGCTATGTCGACACGTACGCGATGGCACGCATGCATCCGGCGTTCGCGGCGCCGGCGATGGAATAGCGGCGCGAAGCAACGGTTCGACGAAAGGCGAGTCGTGCCGAAATCGTTCGGCGCGCAACGCGACTAGAGGCAGGGAAAGGAACGAAATGATGCGCGTGGGGTTTGTCGGTTGGCGGGGCATGGTCGGTTCGGTGCTGATGCAGCGCATGCTCGAGGAAGAGGATTTCGAGCAGATCGAACCGGTGTTCTTCTCGACCTCCAATGCGGGAGCCCAGGGCCCAGCGATCGGCAAGGCGCCGGCGCCGCTGCGCGATGCCGGCGACGTCAACGCCTTCGCCGGGCTCGACGCCATCGTCAGCTGCCAGGGAGGCGAGTGGACCAAGCCGATGTACGCCAGGCTCCGCGCCAGCGGCTGGAACGGATATTTCATCGACGCCGCGTCGACTTTGCGCATGGCCGACGACGCGGTGATCATTCTCGACCCCGTCAACCGCGACGTCATCGACGCCGCGCTGGCCAGGGGCGTGAAGAACTACATCGGCGGCAATTGCACGGTCAGCCTGATGATGCTGGCGGTCGCCGGCTTGCTCCGGCGCGATCTCATCGAGTGGATGACCTGCATGACCTACCAGTCGGCGTCGGGCGCCGGCGCGCAGAACATGCGCGAACTGCTGCTGCAGATGGGTGAAGCGCATCTGGCCGCACGCGAGCTGCTCGACGATCCCGCGTCGTCGATCCTCGACATCGACCGCGAGGTCGCGGGCATTCTCCGCGACGAGCGCTTTCCGACCGAGCACTTCGGTGTTCCGCTGGCGGGCAGCCTCATCCCCTGGATTGCCGAGGACATGGGTGACGGGGTGAGCAAAGAGGAATGGAAGGGCAGCGTCGAGACCAACAAGATCCTCGGCCGCGAGGGGCGGCCTATCCCGGTCGAGTCGATCTGCGTGCGCATCGGCGCGATGCGCTGCCACAGTCAAGCGTTGACCATCAAGCTCCGGCGCAATCTGCCGCTCTCGGAAATCGAGACACTGATCAGCGGCGCGCACCAGTGGGTTCGCGTCGTGCCGAACAACCGCGAGGCGAGCATGCGCGAGCTCACTCCCGCGGCGGCGACCGGCAAACTGGAGATCCCGATCGGGCGCCTGCGCAAGCTGGCGATGGGCGATGCGTACCTCGGCGCCTTCACTGTAGGTGACCAGCTGTTGTGGGGCGCGGCGGAGCCGCTGCGGCGCATGTTGCGCATCCTGCTCGTAAGTTGACGGCCGGTTTGGCGCCGCCGCTCACTTATGACGGCATGAAGCGCGCCGGCGCGCCAAGCGGTGGTTTTCGCCCGGTTTTATGCCTTTAGCACTAAGCCTGCGCGCTTCGGCGCTCCCCGATACGACGCCGTTACAACACGGGTCGCGCGCCTTGACGGCGCTGGGCGTTCCACAACCTGTTGTGGGCGCAGCGCTGCCAAGCTCTATCCATGGGGCTTGGAGCCAATGGCTACCCACTTGGTCAACAGTGCCCGGAAGCGCCACTTTGCCTGGAAAAATCATGCTAATACCGAGGTTTAGCTTGCAGGCCTAACTCCATGATGTTAATTTAGCTCAGCGAATGCGCACTCACTGAGGTCGGCATGCGAGCAAAACCATTTGTCACTTGCGGCCTGTTGGCGGGCGTCCTGACGCTGCCCATTCCCGCGTTTGCGTTGGGACTCGGGAAGCTCACCGTGCAATCGGGCCTGGGCCAGCCACTGGCGGCACAAATCGAATTGACCTCGGCACAGCGCGACGAACTCGACTCTCTGCGTGCGCGCATCGCCGATGCGTCGGTGTACCGCGACAACAATGTCGCGTACCCGGGCGCACTTTCGCGAGCGCGGGTCACGCTCGAACAAAACGGCAACAACCCGCCGTATCTGCGCATCAGCACGGCGCAGGCGGTGAACGATCCCTATCTCGATCTAATCGTCGAGATCAGCTGGGCCACCGGCAAGGTCGTTCGCGATTACACTTTCCTGCTCGATCCTCCCGGCGGCGAGACGCAGGCGGTCGAGCCGGCGACACCCATCGTCGCCGAGACGGCACCTGGACGCGCGCCGCGCGGTCGCCGGTCGGCGGAAGCGGCGCCTGGCGCACCGCAGGTGGTCGACAACGGTACCGGCTATGCCGTGAAGCGTGGCGACTCGCTGTCCAAGATCGCCAAGGAATACAAGCCGGAAAACACCAGCCTCGAGCAGATGCTCGTGGCGATGTTCCGCAGCAACGAAGGCGCATTCGACGGCCGCAACATGAATCGCCTGCGCACCGGCCAGATACTGACGATCCCCGCGGCGGATCAGGTCGCGGCGGTGACCCCGGCCGATGCCAGCGCCACGATCAAGCTGCAGGCTGCCGATTGGCGCGCGTACCGTGATCGAGTCGCAGGCACCGCGACGACGACCGACACGACCCAGGTACGGCAGTCGGCAGGCGGCAGAATCAGTGCCGCGGTCGAAGACAAGGGATCGGTGGCGAAACCCGGCGACGCGCGACTCTCGGTTTCCCGCGACGCGGGCAAGGGTCAGGGCACCGGGACCGCGCAGGCCGAAGACGCAGCCGCCAAGGACAAGGCGCTGCGCGAAGCGAATGCGCGCGTCTCCGAACTCGAGAAGACCGTCCGCGATCTTCAGCAGGCTGCCGAACTGCGCAACAAGACGATGGCGGAACTGCAGGCGCGCGCAGGCGAATTGACCAAGGGCAAAGCTGCAGAGGCGCCCAAGGTCGAGACCGCCAGGGCCGAGCCACCGAAGATGGAAGTGGCCAAGGCCGAGCCGCCGAAGGCCGACGCAGCGCCGGCAACGACGTTGACGCCGGTGCCTGCGCAACCGGCGCCGGCACCCACGCCGGTTGTGCCGGCCCCGGCGCCCGACGCCAAGGCACCCGACACCAAGGCCGAAACGCCGGTGCCCGCCCCGGTGCCGAAAGTCGAGCCGGTCACGCCGCCGCCGGTGAAGGCGGCGGTTGCGGCCAAGAAGCCGCCCGCACCCGAGCCCTCGTTCATCGACGAACTGTTCGGCAACACGCCGACGTGGGCCGTGGGTGGCGGCGCTCTGGCCATCCTGGCGGGCATCGCCGGCATCATCGCCGCGCGCCGGCGCAAGACCACGAAGTTCGAGGACAGCATCATCTCGGGCACCGACATCAAGACCAATACCGTGTTCGGCTCGACCGGCGGTGGCGTCGTCAACACGGGCGACAATTCGCTGGCCAGCGATTTCAGCCGCGAGGGCTTGGGCAACATCGACACCGATGAAGTCGACCCGATCGCCGAAGCCGAGGTGTATCTCGCGTATGGCCGCGATGCGCAGGCCGAGGAAATCCTCAAGGACGCGCTGAAGAAAGATTCGCAGCGGCAGGAGATTTACCTCAAGCTGCTGGAAATCCACGCGCAGCACAACAAGCCCTCTGCCTTCGAAACCGTGGCCAGCGAGCTGTATTCGGTGTCCGGCGGCCAAGGCGAGGTGTGGCAGAAAGCGACCGCGCTGGGCCGGCAACTCGACCCCAGCAATCCGCTGTTCGGCGATGCGGGTGGCAGTGCGGTCCACACCGCCGACGTGGCGCTGGCGGCGCATGTGGCCGACGCGCCGACGGACACCGACGTATTCATCGCGCCGCCCGAATCCAAGCCGGCTGCGCCGGTGGTGCCGGCGGCTTCGGGGCTCGATTTTTCGCTCGACGAGGACATCTCGCTGTCGCCGACGTCGGGTGCCGCGGCAGGCAAATCGCCCGCCGCGATTCTCGCCGGCGCGGCGCACGAAGTCGCCAAATCGACGCGACCCGCTGCCGATACTGTCAACAGCATGCTCGATCAGCCCGCCGCGATGGTGGCAGGTGCTGCCGCCGCCGTAGGCGCGACCGCCGCGGGCGCGGCAGCGGCCGTGAAGAGCGCCGGAGCGAGGGCTGCCAGCACGCTCCACGAGACGGTGTCCTTCGAGCCGGAGTCGGTGCCGAGATTCGACCTCGACTTTCATCTGGACGAGCCCGTGGCGAAGAAGCCCGAGCCGGCGCCCAGGACCGTCACGCCCGAACCCGCGTTGGCGATGGCCGGAGCCAGCGCGCCGGCGCCGCAACTGGCGCGTCCGGCCGCCGCCATCGAGCTGGACAAGCTCGATCTGGCCTTCGACCCGGCGCGTTCGACCTTCGAGGATCCCACTCCGTCGGTGCTCGATGGCCAGTGGCACGATGCCGCGACCAAGCTCGACCTGGCGAAGGCGTACCAGGAAATGGGCGACGTCGAGGGCGCGCGCGAAATCCTGCAGGAAGTTCTGCACGAGGGCGACGATCAGCAGAAGGCCGAGGCGCAGGCGCTCATGGCCAAGCTGGCATAGACTGCAATTCGGCGACAACGACGGCGCCTGCGGGCGCCGTTGTTTTTTGGCTTCCATCATGCGAATTGCGCTCGGACTCGAATACGACGGCGCGCCGTTTCACGGCTGGCAGTCGCAGGCCGACGGCAGTGGCGTGCAGGATGCAGTCGAGCTTGCGGTTGCCGGCATCGCCGGTGCGCGCGCGGCGATTTCTGCCGCGGGCCGCACCGATTCCGGCGTGCACGCGACGATGCAAGTCGCACACTTCGATACCGACGCGGTGCGCCCGGAATCGGCGTGGGTGCGCGGCGTCAACGCGCTGCTTCCGCCGACGGTGGCCGTTCGCTGGGCCACCGCTGTCGACGCCGATTTTCACGCGCGCTTCACCGCGACGGGCCGGCACTACACCTACCTGCTGCTCGACCGGCCGGAACGTCCCGCGCTGCTGCGAGCGCGCGTCGGCTGGTACCATCACCCGCTGGCGCTCGAGCCGATGCGCGCCGCCGCGGAAACGCTGCTGGGCGCGCACGATTTCTCGGCGTTCCGCGCGGCCGAGTGCCAAGCCAGGTCGCCGGTCAAGACGCTCGACCGGCTCGACATCACACGCGAGGGCGACATGCTCCGGTTCGATATGCACGCGGACGCGTTCCTGCACCACATGGTGCGCAACATCGTTGGCACGCTCGTCTACGTCGGCGGCGGCCGGCAGCCGCCAGCATGGGTCGCACAGTTGCTTGCCGCTCGCGATCGCACGCGCGCCGCGCCCACCTTCGCCGCGGCGGGACTCTACCTCACCGGCGTCGACTACGCGCCGCGCTGGAATCTGCCGGCGTCGCTCGCGCCGCTGCGCATGCCGCGCGCCTGACATGCGCACGCGGGTAAAGATATGCGGCATTACGCGCATCGAGGACGGCCTCGCGGCGGCCCACGCCGGCGCCGACGCCGTCGGACTCGTGTTCTGGCCGGGGACGCCGCGCCGCGTGGGCTTCGAGCGGGCGCGCGCGATAGCCGACGCACTGCCGGCTTTCGTCTCGGTCGTCGGGTTGTTCGTCGACCCCGCGCCCGAAGAGGTGCACGCGGCGCTTGCCGCCTTGCCGCTGGACCTGCTGCAATTCCACGGCAACGAAGCGCCGGAGCTTTGCGCGAGCTTCGCGTGTCCCTACATCAAGGCGGTGCCGGTCAAGCCGGGAATCGATTTGCTACAATACGCCAGTCGCTATGCGGGCGCGCGGGGTTGGTTGTTCGACGCCTTCCAGCCGGGAGGACTTCCCGGCGGCACGGGCACGAGCTTCGACTGGGCCCAAATCCCCGGGGGGCTGTCGCGACCGCTGATCCTTTCCGGCGGCCTCAGTGCACAAAACGTCGGCGCTGCGGTAAAGGCGGTGCGACCATGGGCGGTGGACGTCTCCAGCGGCGTGGAAGTCGACGGCGACGACGGCAAACCGAAGAAGGGCATCAAGAGCCCCTCGAAAATCGCAGCGTTCGTCCGTGAGGTTCGCAATGCAGATGGCTGACTTGCCCTACGACTTGCCCGACGCGGCCGGCCACTTCGGACCCTACGGCGGCGTGTTCGTCGCCGAAACGCTGATCAGCGCGCTCGACGAGCTGCGCGAGCAATACGCTCGCTTTCGCAACGATCCCGAATTCGTCGCCGAGTTCGAGAGCGACCTGAAGCACTACGTCGGCCGCCCCAGCCCCGTCTATCACGCTCGGCGCTGGTCGGAGCGCCTCGGCGGCGCGCAGATCTATTTCAAGCGCGAAGACCTCAATCACACGGGCGCGCACAAGATCAACAACTGCATCGGCCAGGCGCTGCTGGCGCGACGTCTCGGCAAGCCGCGCGTCATCGCCGAGACGGGCGCAGGCCAGCACGGTGTCGCCACGGCGACGGTCGCGGCGCGTTTCGGCCTCGAGTGCGTCGTGTACATGGGCTCGGAGGACATCAAGCGCCAGGCGCAGAACGTGTTTCGGATGAAACTTCTCGGCGCGACGGTCGTGCCGGTCGAATCCGGATCGAGGACGCTCAAGGACGCGCTCAACGAAGCGATGCGCGACTGGGTCACCAACGTCGAGAACACGTACTACATCATCGGCACGGTCGCGGGCCCGCATCCGTATCCGATGCTGGTGCGCGACTTCCAGAGCGTGATCGGTAGGGAGTGCCTGTGGCAGATGCCGGAGATGATCGGCAGGCAGCCGGACATCGTCATCGCCTGCGTGGGCGGCGGCTCGAACGCGATGGGCATCTTCCACCCATACATTGCGCATGCAACGGTGAAGCTCATCGGCGTCGAAGCGGCAGGCGAGGGCATCGCCACGGGCCGCCACTCGGCGTCGCTGACCGCGGGCCGGCCGGGGATCCTGCACGGCAATCGCACGTACCTGCTCCAGGACGCCAACGGCCAGATCGTCGAAACGCATTCGGTCTCGGCGGGGCTCGACTATCCGGGCGTGGGCCCCGAGCACGCGTGGCTTAAGGACAGCGGGCGCGCGCAGTACGTCTCGATCACCGATGCCGAGGCGCTCACCGCATTTGACACCTGCTGCCGCACCGAAGGCATCATCCCCGCGCTGGAATCGGCGCATGCGCTCGCGTATGCCGCGCAACTCGCGCCGACCCTGCCGCGCGACAAGGCGCTGCTGGTCAATCTCTCGGGGCGCGGCGACAAGGACATGAACACTGTGGCCGAACGTACCGGCCTCAAGTTCTAGCCTCGGGTCCGGCGGCGCATCGACTTGATGAAACGCATCGACGCCACCTTCGCGAAATTGCGCGCAGCCGGACGTACCGCGCTCATTCCATACGTGACGGCGGGCGACCCGTCTCTCGCGTCGACGCTGCCGCTGATGCATGCCCTGACCGCCGCAGGCGCCGACATCATCGAGCTCGGCGTGCCGTTTTCGGATCCCATGGCCGATGGCCCGGTCATCCAGCGCGCCTCCGAGCGCGCGCTGGCTCAGGGCGTGCGCCTCGGCGATGTGCTCGATGTGGTGACCGAGTTTCGCCACCGCGACGCGGCGACGCCAGTCGTGCTCATGGGCTACGCCAACCCGGTCGAGGCGATGGGCGTGACCGTCTTCGCCGATCGCGCGCAGGCCGCAGGTGTCGACGGCGCGATCGTCGTCGACTACCCGCCCGAGGAAGCCGCCGACTTCGCGAGCCTGCTCATCGCGCGCGGCCTGGCACCGATATTCCTCGTGTCGCCGACGACACCCGACGCGCGCATCGCGGCGGTCGGCAAGCTCGCGCGCGGCTACGTCTACTACGTTTCGCTCAAGGGTGTCACCGGTGCCGGGCATCTCGATACCGCCGAGGTCGCGACGCGGCTCGCGCACATCCGCAAGCATGTGTCGCTGCCGGTCGGAGTCGGCTTCGGGATCCGCGATGCGGCGGGCGCGCAAGCCATTGCCGCGCACGCTGATGCGGTCGTGATCGGCAGCCGCATCATTCAGGAAATCGAAGCGGGAACGCCCGATCAGGCGGCACCGCGTGCGGCCGCGTGGCTCGCCACCATCCGCAGCGCCATCGACGCGGTCGCCAAGCGAGCCGCCTGAAGCGATGCGCACGCTGCCTCCCGGATTCGAGCGACGTGTACCGGTCAGCGACGGCATTGGCATGACCAGGGGGAACCGATGAGCTGGTTGCAAAAGCTGCTGCCGCCGCGCATCAAGGCCACGCCCGGCGTGACCCGCAAGGCCATGCCCGAGGGACTGTGGGTCAAATGCGCGGCGTGCGAGGCCGTGCTCTACCGCACCGATCTCGAGAAGAACCTGCACGTATGCCCCAAGTGCAATCACCACGGTCGCGTCGGCGCGCGCGAGCGCATCGATCAGTTGCTCGACGCGGAGGCACGCTACGAAATCGGCTCCGAAGTGCTGCCCGTCGACAGCCTCAAGTTCAAGGACACGCGCAAGTATCCCGAGCGGTTGTCGGCGGCGCTGGAGGAAACCGGCGAGACCGACGCGCTGGTCGTAGTGCAGGGCAGCATCAAGACGGTGCCGCTGGTCGTCGCCGTCTTCGAGTTCGAGTTCATGGGCGGTTCGATGGGCTCGGTTGTCGGCGAGCGCTTCGTGCGCGGAGTGCGCGTGGCCTACGACAATCGCCTTCCCTTCGTGTGCTTCACCGCGAGCGGCGGGGCACGCATGCAGGAGGGCGTCAACTCGCTGTTCCAGATGGCCAAGACGACGGCGATGCTGCAGGAGCTGACCAAGGCGCGACTGCCCTTCGTTACCGTCCTTACCGATCCGACGATGGGCGGCGTGTCGGCCAGCTTCGCGATGATCGGCGACGTGGTGATCGCCGAACCGGGCGCGCTGATCGGCTTCGCGGGCCCGCGCGTGATCGAGCAGACCGTGCGCGAGAAACTTCCCGAGGGATTCCAGCGCGCCGAATTCCTGCTTGCGAAGGGCGCCATCGACATGATCGTGGACCGCCGGTCGCTCAAGGAAGAACTGCCGAAATTGCTTGCACTACTGCAACGCCAGCCGTTGCCGACAACCTGAGCATCACCGGTCGGCGCGCGCGGCGGGATCGAGCATTCCCGTGAGCAGACCGACGACGCTTCCGGAGTGGCTCGCGTATCTGGCGACGCTTCACTCGAAGACCATTGCGCTTGGACTCGATCGCGTGCGCGCAGTATACGATCGACTGGACATCGCGTTCGGCTGCCCAGTGATCACGGTCGCCGGAACCAATGGCAAGGGGTCGACCTGTGCGCTGCTCGAGCGCATGCTCGTCGCAGGCGGATATCGCGTCGGGCTGTATACCTCGCCCCACCTGCTGCGCTACAACGAGCGCGTGCGCATCGCCGGCGTCGAGGTCGGCGACGGCGCACTTTGCGCGGCCTTCGCTGCCGTCGAGGACGCGCGCGGCGATACGGCGCTCACTTACTTCGAATTCGGAACGCTGGCCGCGTTCTGGCTTTTCGCGCGCTCGCGACTCGATGCGCTGGTGCTGGAGGTCGGCCTGGGCGGGCGCCTCGACGCGGTGAACGTTGTCGACGCCGATGTCGCCGTCGTCACCGGCATCGCCATAGATCACGTCGAGTATCTCGGCGATTCACGCACATCCATCGGATACGAAAAAGCCGGCATTTTTCGCTCCGGACGCGTAGCGGTTTGCGGCGATCGCGGTCCGCCGCACTCGCTGCTCGACCATGCGCAGTCGGTCGGGGCGAGGCTGTTGCGCATCGGCGTCGACTACGATTTCACCGCGCAGGGCGGGCAGTGGAGCTATCGCGGACCGGGCGGCGCGAGGCATGGATTGCCGCATCCCGCGCTGCGCGGCGCTGTGCAGCTTGGCAACGCGGCGACGGCGTTGACTGCGATAGATGCGTTGCGGGATCGGCTCCCGCTGGGCATGGGCGCGGTGCGCGAAGCACTGGTCGCTGTCGAGCTGCAGGGGCGCTTTCAGGTGCTTCCTGGCAGACCGGTACAGGTGTTCGACGTCGGCCACAATCCGCAGGCCGCGCGCGTGCTGGCCGACAACCTCGGCGCAATGGGATTTCACCCGGAAACGTGGGTGGTGTTCGGCATCATGGCCGACAAAGACATCGACGGCGTGATCGCGGCGCTCAAGCCTCGTGTCGATCGCTGGCTGGTGGCGACACTCCCGCCGCCGCGCGGGGCAAACGCGACGGTGCTGCGCGCGCGGCTCGAGGCCGCGGGCGTGGCGCATGCCGCGATTCGCGAATTTGCCGACCCCGCGACGGCGTATCGCGCAGCGCTGAGCGGGGTCTCGGAAGCTGATAGAATTGTTGTTTTGGGCTCGTTCATAACCGTTGCGGCAGCGCTTTCCGCGTCGTCAGCCGCCCGGCCAGCCTGAAACCATTCGCATGCCCACACGCACCGATTCCAACCTCGCGGTCGATGAGTTGAAACGGCGCGCTCGCCGCCGGTTGGTCGGAGCGGTCGTGCTTGCTCTTGCCGCCGCGGTCATTCTGCCGCTGCTCCTCGAGAGCGACCCCAAGCCGCTGGGCGACGACGTATCGATTCGGATCCCCCCGGTCGACGACGGCAGGTTCGTCAATCCTCTTTCGCCCGACAAGACGACCGGCGCGACAGTTGCCAGCGACGCAAAATCCGGCCTGTCGACGCCGCGCAAGTCCATCGGCGAAGCCGAGCGCCGCGTTCTCGGCCAGCCGAAAACGCCCCTGGCGCCCATGCCATCACTGCCGGCCGCGGTTCCCGACGCGGCGCCCGCACCTTCGCCGCCAAACGCGGCGACCATTGCAGCGCCCGCCAATGTCGATCCGGCGGCCAAGGGCGATCCTCCCGCCAAGTTCGAAGCAGTCACCAGGGCCGAGGCGCCGGCCAAGGGCGATGCGACCGGCACGACCATCGTACCCGCGCGGGCCGCGGACGACCCGGCTGCTGCGTTCAGCGTGCAGGTCGGCGCGTTTGTGGATGCCAAGGCGGCCGCGGATCTGGCGGAGACGCTCAAGCGCGGCGGCTTTCCCGCTTACACCGAAGGCGTGGCGACCACGCAGGGAACAGTGCAGCGGGTACGCGTTGGTCCTTTCGCGACGCGCGCCGCGGCCGACGCCGGACTCGCCAAACTGAAGGCGGCCGGATACGCCAGCGCCGAAATGAAATCGCCGAAGTGACAGCATTCGACTTCGTCGTCGTCGCAATCGTCGTCCTCTCGGCACTGTTCGGTTATGCGCGCGGATTCGTGCGCGTCATCGTGTCGCTGCTGGCGCTGGTCTTTGCGGCGATCCTGGCGATCCAGCTGGCGGTGCCGATCGGCGCCATGCTCCCGGATTTCGGCGAGACGCCGGCGATGCGCTACATCGCCGCCTTTGCGCTCATCGCGATCGTGGTGCTCATTGTCGGCGCGCTGCTCGGCTCGCTGCTGTTCCGGCTGGTGCGCGCGATCGGCCTGGGCTTCCTGGACCGACTGCTCGGCGGTGTCGTCGGCGTGGCACGCGGCGTGGTTCTTGTGGTCATAGGCGTGGTAATCGCGGGCGCGACCACTCTGCCGCGGCAGCTTTGGTGGCAGAATGCGATGCTGGCGCCGCCTTTGGTAGCGGCGGCGCTGGCATTGCGTCCTTGGCTGCCGCCGATATGGGCGCAACAGCTCGATTACGGAAAATCCGTGCCGCCCGCAGGCAAACCGGCGCCACGGGCAGGAGTGTAGATCCATGTGTGGCATTGTCGGCGCGGTTACGCATACGCCAGTGAACCAGCTCCTCTACGACGCATTGCTGCTCTTGCAGCACCGGGGACAGGACGCGGCCGGCATCGTCACCAGCGACGGCCCCGTGTTCCACATGTACAAGGCGCCCGGGTACGTTCGCGACGTGTTCCGTACGCGCAATATGCGCGACCTCATGGGCAACGCCGGCATCGGCCACTGCCGCTATCCGACGGCGGGTTCGGCATCGTCGGAACTCGAATCGCAGCCGTTCTACGTCAATTCACCCTTCGGCATCACGCTCGCGCACAACGGCAACCTCACCAACAGCGAGGCGTTGAAAAAAGAGCTGTTCCAGCTCGACTTCCGCCACGTCAACACGAATTCCGATTCCGAGGTGCTGCTCAATGTGCTGGCGCTGGAACTCGAGCGCTCGGCGCACCACTCGCGCCTGGACGCCAACGCGATCTTCGCGGCGGTCACGGCCGTGCACAAGCGCTGCCGCGGCGCCTACGCGATCGTCGCCATGATCGCGGGCTACGGCCTGCTCGCCTTCCGCGATCCCTTCGGCATCCGGCCGTTGATCGTCGGCGTGAACGAATCGATGGGCGGGCCGGAGTACCTGGTGGCCAGCGAATCGGTTGCGCTCGAGGCGCTGGGTTTCACGGTGCTGCGCGACGTGGCACCTGGCGAGGCGATCTTCGTCGACCAGGCCGGCCGCTTTCATTCGCGCCTGTGCGCCGAGTACACGCAGCTCAATCCCTGCATATTCGAGTTCGTCTATCTGGCGCGGCCGGATTCGATCATGGACGGCACGTCGGTGTACGAGTCGCGCCTGCGCATGGGCGGCGAGTTGGCGCGCAAGATCGCGACGATTCCCGATGCGCAGGACATCGACGTCGTCATCCCGATTCCCGATTCGAGCCGCCCGTCGGCTCTGGAGCTGGCCAACCACCTGGGCCTGAAATATCGCGAAGGCTTCGTCAAGAACCGCTACATCGGGCGCACCTTCATCATGCCCGGCCACGCCATCCGCAGGAAGAGCGTGCGGCAGAAGTTGAATCCGATCGGCATGGAGTTCAAGGACAAGGTCGTGCTGCTGGTCGACGACTCGATCGTGCGCGGTACCACCAGCCGCGAGATCGTGCAGATGGCGCGCGAGGCCGGTGCGCGTAAGGTCTATTTCGCATCGGCGAGTCCTCCCGTGCGCTATCCCAACGTCTACGGCATCGACATGCCCAACCGGCGCGAACTCATCGCGACGGGGCGCACCGAAGCCGAAATCGCCGGCGAGATCGGCGCCGACCTGCTGATCTACCAGGACCTGGAAGCGCTGAAGCGCGCGATC
>Ga0209048_10001178_pt1 | contig 27189 bp, 19 predicted proteins | sample FrelakmetCRP12CR_FD_187146 | JGI IMG/M metagenome (GOLD analysis project Ga0209048, IMG submission 187146) | Freshwater lake sediment microbial communities from the University of Notre Dame, USA, for methane emissions studies - CRP12 CR (SPAdes)... | ecosystem: Environmental > Aquatic >... | reverse complement strand
GATCCTGGGAACGGGCGACGCTGCAAGGCGTCAAAGCGATGGATAAGGTCGCACCTATCGCGACCCGAGATGATGCATTTTGCGCCCCAAGGAAAGCTCGCATGAACTCGGCGTCTGCGACGCATGACCCGGCCTTCGCGCTGGACGATCTTTGCATCGACACCCTGCGCTTCCTCTCGGTCGATGCTGTGCAGAAGGCCAACAGCGGTCACCCCGGGCTCCCGCTCGGGGCGGCGCCGATGGCCCATGTGCTCTGGACGCGGTTCCTAAAGCACAATCCGGCCGATCCCCACTGGTTTGACCGCGATCGCTTCGTGCTTTCTGCGGGACACGGGTCGATGCTGCTGTACAGCCTGCTGCACGTGACCGGCTACGAAGTGTCGCTCGAGCAGATCAAGCAGTTCCGCCAATGGGGCAGTCTCAGCGCCGGTCACCCGGAGCGCGGCCTCACGCCGGGGGTCGAGGTCACGACGGGGCCGCTCGGACAGGGCTTCGGCAACGGCGTCGGCATGGCAATGGCGGAGGCGCATCTAGCTGCGCGTTACAACCGCGACGGCTTCGAGATCATCGATCATTGCACCTACGCGATCGTGAGCGACGGCGACCTCATGGAGGGCGTCGCATCGGAGGCCGCATCGCTGGCCGGCCATCTCAAACTGGGCAAGCTAGTCTATCTGTACGACGACAATCGCGTGACGCTGTCGGCGGGCACCGACATCACGTTCACCGAGGACCGCGCCCGACGCTTCGAGGCGTACGGCTGGCACACGCAGTTGGTCGACGACGGCAATGACCTGGGTGCCATCGACCAGGCGCTGCGCGCCGCCCGCGCCGAAGCCAGGCGCCCGTCGTTGATCATGGTGCGCACCCATCTCGGCTACGGGTCGCCGAGCAAGCAGGACACGTTCGAAGCGCACGGTTCGCCACTGGGCGAGGAAGAAGTGCGCGCGACCAAGCGAAATCTCGGCTGGCCCGCAGAGCCAGCGTTTGTCGTGCCCGATACGGCACTTGCGTATTTTCGCCAGGCGCTCGACCAAGGCGCGCAAGCGGAAGCCGCCTGGCGCGAACGGTTCGCCGCGTATGCGAGGGCCTATCCCGAACTCGCGCATGAGCTCGAGCAGCTCATGCGCGCCGAGATGCCGGCCGATTGGGGTGTGGACATTCCGGTGTTCGCTGCCGACGCCAAAGGCATGGCCACCCGGGTCGCGTCAGGCAAGATCATGAACGCGATCGCTCCTCGTCTGCCGGCGCTCATCGGCGGCTCTGCCGATCTCGACCCTTCCACGCACACGGCACTCACCGGCCTGGGCGACTTCGAGCCGACTGGCGCGGATGCCTTCGATCGACAGGGTTCGGACGGTGGCGGCTGGAGTCGCGCTGGACGCAACCTGCACTTCGGCGTGCGCGAGCACGGCATGGGTGCGATTCTGAACGGGCTCGCTGCGCATGGTGGAACGTTGCCGTTCGGCGCGACGTTCCTGGTGTTCTCCGATTACATGCGGCCGCCGATCCGCCTTGCCGCGCTGATGGGGCTGCACGTCGTCTACGTCTTCACTCACGACAGCATCGCCCTGGGTGAGGACGGCTCCACCCATCAGCCGATAGAGCAGCTCGCCGGCCTGCGCTCGGTTCCGCAGCTCATCGTCATCCGTCCCTGCGACGCCAACGAGACGGCGGTCGCCTGGCGCGTCGCAATCGAAACGTGCGATCGGCCTGTGGCGCTGATCCTGACGCGGCAAAACGTGGCCACGCTCGACCGCGCGCAGTTTGCCGACGCCGATGGTCTGCGACGCGGCGCTTACGTGCTGGCAGATCCACCCGAGGGCAAGGCCGACCTGATCCTGATTGCGACGGGATCGGAGGTCGGCCTGGTCGTCGCGGCCTCGCAGGTACTGCTGGCGCAAGGGGTCCATGGGCGCGTCGTTTCGATGCCGAGCTGGGAGCTCTTCGACGCGCAACCCAAGGCATACCGCGACGCCGTGCTGGCGCCGTCGATCCGCGCCCGTCTCGCGGTGGAAGCGGGCGTAACGCAAGGATGGCATCGCTACGTCGGAGACCACGGCGACGTGCTTGGGCTCCACCGTTTCGGCGCCTCGGCGCCGGGCGATATCCTGTTGCGCGAATTTGGCTTCACCGTCGAGAACGTGTGCAAGCGCGCTCTCTCTGTGATGCGCTGGGCGGCACGGCAATGCAACTCGGGATGATCGGCTTGGGTCGCATGGGCGCGAGCATGGTGCGGCGCCTGATGAAAAAGGGCCACGAGTGCGTCGTCTACGACTCGCGGATCGCGGCGGTTTCCGATCTCGAAAAGGACGGCGCTCTTGGCGCCGCGTCGCTGCGCGAGCTCGCCGCCAAGATGACGGCGCCCCGCGCGATCTGGATGATGGTGCCGGGCGGTGTCGTCGACCATGCGCTCGCCGAGCTGGTCCCGCACCTGGACGCAGGCGACATCGTGATCGACGGTGGCAATTCGAACTACCGTGACGACATCCGACGCGCGACGGAGCTGACCGCCTCGGGACAGCATTACGTCGACGTCGGCACCAGCGGTGGCGTCGCCGGGCTCGAACGCGGCTATTGCCTGATGATCGGCGGCGAGGCCGATGTCGTGCAACGCCTCGACCCGATCTTCTCGGCGCTCGCGCCCGGGGTCGACGCGGCAGCGCGCACGCCCGGACGAAGCGGCGAGGTCGCCAGCGCCGAGCAAGGGTTCCTGCATTGCGGTTCGCACGGCGCCGGCCACTTCGTCAAGATGATTCACAACGGCATCGAATACGGCGTGATGGCGGCGTATGCGGAAGGGCTCAACATCCTGCGCAACGCCAATGCAGGCAGGCGCGCGTCCGCGAGCGACGCCGAGACCACCCCGCTTCGAAACCCCGAGCTCTATCAATACGACATGAACCTGACCGACATCACCGAGGTCTGGCGTCGCGGCAGCTTGATCGGCTCGTGGCTGCTCGACCTGACCGCCGACGCGCTGCGGAAAGACCCGCAGCTCGAGGCGTTCGGCGGCCGCGTCTCCGATTCCGGCGAAGGTCGCTGGACCCTCCAGGCGGCGATCGACGAAGCCGTGCCGGCGCACGTCCTCAGCGCGGCGCTGTACGAGCGCTTCGTGTCTCGCGGCGAAGCCGACTTCGCGAACCAGGTGCTGTCGGCAATGCGCCACCAATTCGGCGGCCACGTCGAACAAGAGCGCAAGGTTGCGAAATGAGCGCGGCGATCAACGCACGCCGTGTCAGCGACGAGCCGCGTTCCGATGCATTGGTCATCTTCGGCTTCACCGGCGACCTCGCCAGCAGGAAGATCTTCCCGGCCCTCTATGCCATGGTGAAAAGCGGTACGTTGACGGTGCCGGTCATCGGCGTCGCATCGTCCCAATGGACCGCGGAGGAAGTGCAGCGGCGCGTTCGTGAGAGCGTGAGCCGTGAAACCACAATCGACGACGAGCCGGCATTCGATCGCCTCGCTGCGCTGCTGGGTTACGTGAGCGGCAACTACGAGGATCCGGCGACATTTCGCGCGCTGAAGAGCGCGCTCGGTGAAGCACGGCGCCCGGCGTATTATCTGGCGATACCGCCGGCGTTGTTCGCGACGGTGATCACGAGCCTGGGCCTCAATGGGATCGGCGAGCATGCCCGCCTCATCGTCGAAAAGCCCTTCGGCCGCGATCTCGCGTCCGCCATCGAGCTCGACGCGATCGCGCATTCGGTATTCCCGGAATCGTCGATCTTTCGCATCGACCACTATCTCGGAAAGGAGGCGATCATGAACATCCTCTATTTCCGATTCGCGAACTCGTTTCTCGAGCCGATCTGGAACCGCAACCACGTCGCCAGCGTTCAGGTGACGATGGCCGAGAGCTTCGGCATCGGCCAGCGCGGCCGCTTCTACGAAAGCGCAGGCTGTTTGCGCGACGTGGTCGAGAACCACCTGTTCCAGATCGTCGCGCTGCTCGCGATGGAGCCACCGTCCTACCAGAGCTATGCCGCGGTGCATAGCGAGAAGGCGGCCGTGTTTCACGCGATGCGCGCGTTGACCCCCGAGGACGTCGTGCGCGGCCAGTACGTGGGTTACCGCAACGAAAAGGATGTCGCGCCCGACTCCGACGTGGAGACCTTCTGCGCAATGCGCCTCTTCATCGACTCGTGGCGCTGGGCCGACGTGCCGTGGTACCTGCGTGCAGGCAAGCTGCTGCCGAACACGGCAGTCGAGGTGCTGGTTCAGTTGAAGCCACCCCCGCAGAAGCTGTTCGACGACTCGGCGCCGATCGAGGGCCGCGCCAACTGCCTGCGAATCAAGCTGCAGCCCGCATCGGCGGTGGCGCTCGCCGCTCGCGTCAAGCGCCCAGGCCAGGAATTCGTCGGCGAGCAGCGCGAACTCTATCTTTGCGAAGACCCGCAAAGCGACGATTCGCCCTACGAGCGGCTGCTCGGTGATGCGATGGCAGGCGAGGGCGCGCTCTTCACCAGCCAGGACGCCGTCGAAGCCGCCTGGGCCGTCGTCGATCCGGTGCTCGCAAATCACAACGCCGTGCTTGCGTACGCGCCGGGAACATGGGGTCCAGCCGCCGCCGATGTGCTGATCGCCGAAGACGGTGGCTGGCACAACCCGTCGCCCGAAACCAACGCCGCTGCCGGGGGATGCGCGTGACATCGGACGTGGTGTTCCTGCTCGACGTCGACAACACGCTGCTCGACAACGATCGGATTGTGGTCGACCTGAAGCGCCACCTCAAGCGCGAATTCGGCGTCGCGAGCGCCGATCGCTACTGGGCGATCTTCGAAGACCTGCGGCGCGAGCTCGGGTATGCCGACTATCTCGGCGCGTTGCAGCGGTATCGCGCCGTGGCCGAACTGAGTGGCCCGCACGAGCAGCGGCTGCTGATGATGTCGGGCCTGCTCGTCGACTACCCGTTCGCCGAGCGCCTCTTTCCGCGCGCGCTCGACGTCATCGAGCACCTCGGCAAGTCTGGCCCGACGGTGACCCTCTCCGATGGCGACGTCGTCTTCCAGCCGCGCAAGCTGCAGCGCTCGGGCCGGTGGGATGCCGTCCGCGGCCGCGTCCTGATCTACGTCCACAAGGAACAGATGCTCGACGCGGTGCAGCGCCATTATCCGGCCCGTCACTATGTGCTCGTCGACGACAAGCTGCGGATCCTGGCAGCGGTGAAGCGGTTCCTGCAGGAACGGCTTACGACGGTGTTTCCGCGCCAGGGCCACTACGCTTTCGATACGATCGAGGTTGCCAATTACCCGATGGCCGACTTCACGGTCGAGCGCATCGGCGATCTGGTCGATCTCGATGTCGCGAAGCTATTGGAGAAACGATGAACCTCAACACCCGAAAGCTGCATGACCTCGGCCAGAGCCTGTGGCTCGACAACATCACGCGGGAAATCCTCGCCAACGGCACGCTTGCACGCTACATCTCGAACCTGTCGGTGACAGGGCTGACCTCGAATCCGACGATCTTCGAGCATGCGATCGGCACGGGGGGTGCTTATGACGAGGCGATCGGCCGTCTAGCACGCCAGGGCGTGGCGGGCGAGGGCCTATTCATCGCGCTTGCGCTGGAAGACTTGCGCCAGGCAGCCGACCTGTTCCGACCGGCGTTCGCAGCGAGCGACGGCGTCGACGGCTGGGTTTCGCTCGAGGTGTCGCCGCTCCTCGCCGACGACACGGCAGGGACGGTTCGCGCCGCGGCGCAACAACATGCAGCGGCCGCACGACCGAACATCTTCATCAAGATTCCCGGTACGCCAGCGGGCATACCGGCGATCGAGCAATCGATCTTCGCCGGCGTGCCGATCAACGTCACCTTGCTCTTCTCGCGCGAGCAGTATCTCGCCGCGGCCGACGCATACCTGCGCGGCATCGAGCGTCGCATCGCGGCCGGACTCGATCCGAAGGTCCCGTCGGTCGCCTCACTGTTCGTGAGCCGCTGGGACGTCGCGGTAAAGGAAGAGACCTCATCGCCATTCCGCAACCGGCTCGGCATCGCCGTCGCGGTGCGTACCTACAAGGCGTATCGCGACCTCCTCGCGTCGGCGCGCTGGCAAACGCTTGCCCAGGCCGGTGCCCGAGCGCAACGGCTGCTCTGGGCTAGCACCGGCACCAAGGATCCCACCGCGCCCGACACGCTCTACGTCGAAGCGCTCGCAGCGCCGGATACGATCAACACGATGCCCGACAAGACACTGCTGGCGTTCGCCGAACATGGCATACTCGGCCCCGTGATGCCGGTCGACGGCGGTGATGCCGAAGCGGTGCTCGACGCATTCAGGCGCCAAGGCGTCGACGACGACGCACTTGCTGCGCGTCTTCAACGCGAAGGCGCCGCCGCCTTCTCGAAATCGTGGAAGGCGCTATTGTCGCGCATCGCGGAAAAGAGCTCACAGCTGCGCCGGTGATCTTCCGGTGCTATCGCCGACTCCCGTTCGTATCTGATCGCATCGCAGCCCGGACATGGCCGCCCAAATCAGTCCTCTCGCCGGCAAGCCCGCACCGCTTTCGTTGCTGTGCGACGTGCCAAGGCTCGTCACGGCGTATTTCACCGAGATTCCCGATCCCTGCGTGCCCGCGCAGCGCGTCGCGTTCGGCACCTCGGGACACCGGGGCTCGTCGTTCGACGCCTCGTTCAACGAATGGCACATATTGGCGATCACACAGGCGATCTGCGCGTACCGCAAGCGCCACGACATCGATGGGCCGCTTTTCCTCGGCATCGATACCCACGCGCTATCGCAGCCGGCATGCGCCAGCGCACTCGAAGTGCTGGCCGCCAATGGCGTCGACGTGATGCTGGCCACAACTGACGAATACACACCGACGCCCGCCATCTCGCACGCCATCCTGACCCACAACCGCGGACGTTCTTCGGGGCTCGCCGACGGCATCGTCGTGACGCCCTCGCACAACCCACCCGACAGCGGTGGGTTCAAGTACAACCCGCCGAACGGCGGCCCGGCCGGCGAGGACATCACCCGCTGGATCGAGGCCGAGGCCAACCGCCTTCTAGAGCACGGCCTGGACGGCGTCAGGCGCATGACGCACGCGCAGGCGTTGCACGCGGCGACGACGCATCGGCACGACTTTCTCGATGCTTACGTCGGAGATCTCGGCAACGTCATCGACATGGATGCGATCCGCGACGCGAAGATCCGCGTCGGCGTCGATCCGCTCGGCGGCGCCGGGGTGCACTACTGGGCGCGCATCGCCGAGCGCTACCGGCTCGACCTCACCGTCGTCAGCGACGAGGTGGATCCGACGTTTCGCTTCATGACGGTGGACTGGGACGGCCGGATTCGCATGGATCCTTCGTCACCCTACGCCATGCAACGACTGCGCGACCTCCAGGACCGCTTCGACATCGCCTTCGCGTGCGACACCGATCATGATCGCCATGGCATCGTCACCGCGAAGTACGGCTTGCTGCCGCCGAACCATTACCTGGCGGTCGCGATCGACTATCTGTTCGCGCATCGACCGCGATGGGGAACGAAGGCTGCCGTCGGCAAGACCGTCGTCAGCACGCGCCTGATCGACATGGTGGCCGCGCGACTGGGCCGCTCGCTCTACGAAGTCCCCGTCGGATTCAAGTGGTTCGCCGCCGGCCTGCTCGACGGTTCGCTCGGTTTCGGCGGCGAGGAAAGCGCCGGCGCATCGTTCCTGCGCCGCGACGGATCGGTCTGGACGACCGACAAGGATGGGATCGTCCCGGCGCTGCTCTCGGCCGAGATCACCGCGTGCCGAGGGAGCGACCCCGGGGCGTTGTACGACGCGCTCGCAGACGAGTTCGGCAACCCGGTCGCCGAGCGCGTCGAAGCGCCGGCCACGCCACAGCAAAAGAAACAGCTCGCGGCGCTCGCACCACAGCAAATCGAGGCGACCGAGCTCGCTGGCGACAAGATCGCGAGCATCCTCGCCAACGCACCCGGCAACGGTGCGTCGATCGGCGGCATCAAGGTGATTACGGCAAGCGGCTGGTTCGCCGCGCGGCCCTCGGGTACCGAAGACATCTACAAGATCTACGCGGAGAGCTTCAGCGGCGCCGATCACCTGCAGCGCATCCTCACCGAAGCACAGGCGATCGTCGACCGGGCGATCGCGTCACCCTCTTCGCTAGGCGACCATGAGTGAACAAGCGCGAGTCAGTCATCCCAAGGAGCTTCTGTCATCGTCGGATATCGAGGGATGGGATGCGCTCGCCGAGCTTGCCCTGGACATGCGCTCGTCGTGGAACCACGCCACCGACCGAGTGTGGCGGCAACTCGATCCGGTGCTGTGGGAGCTCACGCACAACCCGTGGGCAGTCCTGCAGACGGTATCGCGCGAGAAGCTCCAGCGCGATCTTGCCGATGCTGCTTTTCGCAAGAACGTCGACGAACAGGTGCATGCGAGGCGCGATGCAGCGGAGTCGCCCGCGTGGTTTCAGCAAACCCACCCGCAGTCTGCGCTGAGCTGCGTTGCGTATTTCAGCATGGAATTCATGCTGAGCGAAGCGTTGCCCATCTACTCGGGGGGGCTTGGCAATGTGGCGGGCGATCAACTCAAGGCTGCCAGCGATCTGGGCGTCCCGCTCGTCGGCGTGGGACTGCTCTACCAGCAAGGCTATTTTCGCCAGGTCATCGACAAGGAAGGCGCCCAACAGGCGCTCTTCCCGTACAACGATCCGGGACAATTGCCCATCACGCCCCTGCGTAAGCCGAATGGGGAGTGGTTGCGGCTGGAGATTGTGTTACCCGGTTACTCGGTCTGGCTGCGCGCCTGGCAGGTTCAGGTCGGTCGCGCGAAGCTGTACCTGCTGGACAGCAATGACGCGGCGAATTACCCGGTGCATCGTGGCATTACCAGCGAGCTCTACGGCGCCGGGCCAGAGCTTCGCCTCAAGCAGGAAATGCTGCTCGGGATCGGCGGATGGCGGCTCCTCGCGGCGCTCGGCACCCAGCCGGAAGTCTGCCACCTGAACGAAGGCCATGCGGCGTTTGCGGTGCTGGAGCGCGCCCGAAGCTTCATGGAGGAAACGGGCCGCTCGTTCGAGGTTGCGCTGGCCGTCACCAGAGCAGGCAACCTCTTTACCACGCACACCGCGGTAGCCGCCGGCTTCGATCGTTTCGCGCCGGCGCTCATCCACCAATATCTCGTCGGTTATGCGCGCGGACAGCTCGGCATCACATTCCACGACCTGCTGGCCCTGGGCCGCCAGGATCCGACCGACTCGTCCGAGCCTTTCAACATGGCATATCTGGCGATTCGCGGGAGCGGCGCAGTGAACGGCGTGAGTCGCTTGCATGGGGAGGTGAGCCGGCGCATCTTCCTGCCGCTCTTCGACCGCTGGCCGCAGGAGGAAATTCCGATCGGACACGTGACCAACGGCGTCCACATGCCGACCTGGGACTCGGCGGAAGCGGACGATGTCTGGACGCAAACCTGCGGAAAGCATCGCTGGCTGGGGACCGTGCATACACTCGAGCAGGACATGCTCTGCATATCCGACACCGAGCTCTGGCGATTTCGCACCGCCGCGCGCCAGTCGCTCGTCGAATACGCTCGCGAACGACTGTCGCGGCAACTGGCGGCGTCGGACGCCTCGCCGGAAGAGGTCGAAGCGGCGAGGCATCTGTTCGATCCCGACGCATTGACGCTGGGCTTTGCTCGGCGCTTCGCGACCTACAAGAGACCGAACCTGCTGCTGCATGATCCGGAGCGACTCCTGCGCTTGCTGGACAACGCTGAATGCCCCGTGCAGCTCATCATCGCGGGCAAGGCCCATCCGGCCGACCAGGCGGGTCAGGCGATGATCCAGGAGTGGATCCGCTTCATTCGCCAGCGCGGATCGCGCCGGCATGTCATCTTCCTCGGCGACTACGACATGCTCCTGACGGAGCACCTCGTGCAAGGGGTGGACGTGTGGCTCAACACGCCGCGACGCCCGTGGGAAGCTTGCGGAACAAGCGGCATGAAAGTGCTCGTCAACGGCGGCATCAACGTGTCCGAGTTGGACGGCTGGTGGGCGGAAGCGTACACGCCGCAAGTGGGATGGGCGTTGGGGGACGGCCTGGAGCATGGCGACGATGCGGCTTGGGATGCGATCGAAGCAGAAGCCCTCTACGACCTGCTCGAACGCGAGGTGATTCCCGAGTTCTATGCTCGCGACGAAGAAGGCATCCCCCGCGCGTGGGTGGCACGGATGCGGGAAAGCATGGCGCGATTGACACCGCGCTTTTCCACCAACCGCGCGGTATGCGAATACACCGAGCAGCACTACCTGCCGGCAGCCTCGGCTTATCTAGAGCGGGCCGCCGACAAAGGCCGAGGCGGCGCGGCGATCGTCGACTGGCGACACGCTCTCGCCCATGCATGGAGCGCACTGCGCTTTGGCGAAGTGAAGCTCGAAACGCGCGCAGAGCAACACGTATTCGAAGTGCAGGTGTACATCGATGGCCTCGGTCCCGACGCGGTTCGGGTGGAGCTTTATGCCGACGCCGTCATGGGCGGCGCCCCGGTGCGCCAGGAGATGAAGCGCGTTCGCCCACTGGAAGGCGCCTCCGGCGGCTACGTCTACAGCGCGGCCGTGTCTGCCGCGCGTCCGCCGGCCGACTATACGGCGCGCGTGATACCGCACCACCCCGGCGTGGCGGTTCCGCTCGAAGCCGCTCGAATCCTTTGGCAGCGGTAATGCGATACGAGCATGCGCACCTCGACTTCGCCGCCATAGCCGCGATTGAACGATGACGAACGCGACCCACACGCTCGATCCGGAACTGCTCCGGAAAATGGACGCCTACTGGCGCGCCGCCAACTATCTGTCAGTCGGCCAGATCTATCTCTACGACAATCCGCTCCTGAAGCGACCGCTGGCACTCGCCGACATCAAGCGCATGCTGCTCGGACACTGGGGCACCACCCCCGGGCAGAACTTCATCTACGTGCACTTGAATCGCGCCATCCGGAAATACGATCTCGACATGATCTACGTGTCGGGCCCCGGCCACGGCGGCCCGGCGGTCGTGAGCAACACTTATCTCGAGGGCACGTACAGCGAGATCTATCCCGACATCAGCCAGGACGAGAACGGGCTGCGAAAGCTGTTCATCCAGTTCTCGTTCCCTGGAGGCATCCCCAGCCACGCTTCGCCTGAGTGCCCGGGTTCGATCCACGAGGGTGGCGAACTGGGGTATTCGCTGAGCCATGCCTTCGGGGCAGTGTTCGACAATCCGGATCTCATCGTCGCTTGCGTCGTCGGAGACGGTGAGGCCGAGACCGGGCCGCTCGCCACCGCGTGGCATTCCAACAAGTTTCTCGACGCGGCCACGGACGGCGCGGTACTGCCCATCCTGCATCTAAACGGTTACAAGATTGCGAACCCCACGCTTCTCGCGCGCATAACGCGCGAGGAACTGGAGCAGTTGCTCCGCGGTTACGGTTGGATCCCGTACTTCGTCGAAGGTCATGAGCCGGCGCTGATGCACGAGGTCATGGCCGCTGCGCTCGACAAGGCAGTCGAGCAGATCAAGACGATTCAAAAGACGGCGCGCGCTCAGGGCGACAGTGCTCGCCCGCGCTGGCCCATGATCGTGATCGCTTCACCCAAAGGCTGGACAGGGCCGCGGAACGTCGATGGCTTGCAGGTGGAAGGCACCTTCCGCTCGCACCAGGTGCCGCTCCAGCCGGCTGCGCATCCCGAGCATCTCAGGCTGTTGGAAGAATGGCTTAGGAGCTACCGGCCGGAAGAGCTCTTCGACGCGCAGGGCCGCCTCAGACCGGAGCTCGCTGCTCTTGCGCCCACGGGCGAACGACGCATGGGCGCGAATCCGCACGCCAACGGCGGCATCTTGCTGCGCGACCTGCGCATGCCGGACTTCCGCGACTACGCCGTCGACGTGCCCGCGCCCGGAACGCGGGGCATCGGCGACACGCATGTGCTCGGGCGTTTCCTCCGCGATGTGGCGAAGCTTAACGACGAGCAGCGCAATTTCCGGATCTTCGGCCCTGACGAGACGCTCTCCAATGGCCTGGAAGCGGTCTTCGAAACGACCAGCCGGCAATGGAACGCGGCGACGCTGCCGAACGACGAGTTTCTCGCGCCAACCGGACGCGTCATGGAGATGCTGAGCGAGCACCAATGCGAGGGCTGGTTGGAGGGCTATTTGCTCACCGGTCGACATGGACTCTTCAACTGCTACGAGGCGTTCATCCACATCGTGGATTCGATGTTCAACCAGCACGCCAAGTGGCTGAAGGTCACGTCGCGCCTGCCTTGGCGGCGGAAGATCGCTTCGCTGAATTACCTGCTTGCCTCGCACGTCTGGCGCCAGGATCACAACGGCTTCACGCACCAGGCCCCGGGTTTCGTCGATCTTGTCGTGAACAAGAAGGAGGTCGTGCGTGTCTACCTCCCGCCGGATGCAAATTGCCTGCTGTCGGTGATGGACCACTGCCTGCGCAGCAGGCACTGCGTCAACGTTGTGATTGCGGGCAAGCACCCGGCGCCGCAGTGGCTGACGATGAGCGCCGCCGTGAAGCATTGCACCCAAGGCATCGGCATCTGGCGGTGGGCCAGCAACGACCAGGGTGTTGCCCCGGACGTGGTCATGGCCTGCTGCGGCGACGTGCCAACGTTGGAGACGCTTGCCGCCGTGTCGATCCTCCGCAAACAGTTGCCCGACCTGAAGATCCGGGTAGTCAACGTCGTCGACCTCATGAAGCTGCAGCCGCAATCCGAGCATCCCCACGGTTTGAGCGACGTCGATTTCGACGAGCTCTTCACCCGGGACAAGCCGGTCATCTTCGCCTTCCACGCCTATCCGTGGTTGATCCACCGGTTGATGTACCGCCGCACCAACCACGACAACTTCCACGTCCGCGGCTACAAGGAAGAGGGCACCATCACGACGCCGTTCGACATGACGGTGCGCAACGATCTCGACCGCTTTCACCTCGTGATGGACACCATCGATCGCGTCCCGCAGACGGGTGAGACGGGCATCTACCTCAAGCTGCAGCTCAAGGACAAGCTGATCGAGCACAAGGAATACATCGATAAGTGCGGCGAGGACCTGCCGGAAATCCGCCATTGGCAGTGGGGCGCGGACGACGCCGGCGTGCTAGCGTAGATCGGGAGCGCCGGCGCGAATGCCTCCATTGCAGACGAGCACGCATTAACCGCCACATCACGAAATGATGCCGACACTCAGAGCGGGCAAGAACGAACTCCAGGCCATCGCGCACAACGCGATGCTCGAGCAGGGGCTCCGACCGGACTTTTCACCCGCCGTCATCGCGCATACCGATCACATCACGCAGGCTGCCTCGCCGTCCGGAGCAAGCGTTCGCGACTTGCGCGGCCTCCCCTGGGCGTCGATCGACAACGACGATTCCCGCGATCTCGACCAGCTCTCGGTCGCCGAGCCCGCATACGATGGTGCAGTGAAGCTCCTCGTCGCGATCGCCGATGTCGACGCGCTGGTAGCGAAGGATTCCGCGATCGACGCTCACGCGTGGACGAACACGACCTCCGTCTATACTGCTGCTCAAATCTTTCCGATGCTGCCGGTGAAACTATCGACCAACCTCACGTCACTCGGCGAGGGCCAGCAGCGGCTGGCAATCGTGATCGAGATGGTGATTGCCGCCGACGGCAGCGTGACCGCTTCGGAGATTTACCGCGCCGTCGTTCTAAACCGCACCAGGCTCGCCTACAACAGGATCGCCGCATGGCTCGAGGGCACGGCACCGGCGCCTCCTGCACTTGCGGCAGTGCCGGGACTCGATGAGCAGCTCCGCATCCAGGATCGGGCCGCGCAAGCGCTGCGCCGGGTGCGCCACGTCGATCTTTGGCCTGCCGCTGACTCAGCGATTCGCGCGGCAGCTGGCAGACGAGGATTCCAGGAGCGATGTCCAGGTAAAGGCAGACGCACAGGTTACGGCGGTGTGGCCTGCAAGCAGTATTCCGAACCTTATGAAGCTTGGGGGGAAAGTGAATGGCCGGTTCCGAAAATTTGAACGACTGCTTCAGAGCATCGTGACCGGCCGGTGAGGGTCGATAGCGGCGATGCATTGTCACGAGGCGGCGGCCGGTCGCGAGAAGGCATTCGGCTTGATTTACCATCCATCGCCTGACATGATTGGGAGGCCGTTCGCATTCCGATAACGTCCTGCGTGGACAAAGAGAGAAGGTATGCAAACGATACTCGGAGCAGGTGGCGCGATCGGGGTGGAGTTGGTCAAAGAGCTTGCGCATGCACGCGAACCGGTGCGTCTGGTCGGTCGCAATCCCAAGCTGGTCGAAGGCGCGACCGAAGCTGTTTCTGCGGACCTCTCGAACCTGGATCGAACCATCCGCGCCGTTTCCGGTTCAACAGTGGTGCACTTGCTGGTGGGTCTGAAATACGATGTTGGCGTTTGGCGCGAGCTGTGGCCGCGAATCATGGGCAATGCGATCGAGGCGTGCAAGCGCGCACATGCGAAAATGATCTTCTTTGACAACGTCTACATGTACGGCAGGGTAAGCGGACCCATGACCGAGGAGACCCCGTTCAATCCCTGCAGCAAGAAAGGGGAAATCCGCGCGCAGATAGCAACTACCCTGCTCAATGAGGTCAAATCGGGCGACCTTACCGCGATGATTGCGCGCTCCGCGGATTTCTACGGCCCCCATGCAAGGACCAGTGTTGCTAACGTCCTGGTCTTCGACAAGTTTGCAAAGGGGGCAACAGCTTCATGGCTGGTCAACGATTCGGTGCCGCACTCGTACACTTATGCGCCCGATGCCGCGAAGAGCTTGGCAGTTCTCGCCGATTCCGAATCGGCCTGGAATCAAACCTGGCATGTTCCAACAGCGCCGAATCCGCCGACTGGAAAGGAATTCATCAAAATGGTGGCAAAAGAATTTGGAGTCGAGCCGAAGTACCGAGTTCTCAGCCGCCCTCTTATCAAAGTCGCTGGCTGGTTCGACACGGATATCCGAGAATCCTACGAGATGCTCTATCAGAGCGATTCCGAATATCTCTTCGACGCGACCAAATTCTCGCGGGCTTTTGGTTTCGCGCCCACGTCCTATAAAATGGGCATCGAGCGCACCGCGTCAGCGTACAAGTCGCCAAGCGTTTAGGGTGCACCAAATGCAAGAACGCATTGCCGTTCTGCTCCTTGACCTTCAGATCGACTTCCTCGATGTGGAGCATGGGAAGATGCCCGTGCCCGCCGCGGACGCCCTTCGGGTGATAGAGGCGGCTAATGCAGTTCTTGCCGGTCGCCGTATTCCCGATGCATTGCCCGTTCTTGTAGTCAATCAGTTCCCGGCCACGGCAACTTTAGGCAACCTCTTTCGCCGCGGCGCCGCAATTGTCGGGAGCGCCGGTGCAAGTCTAGACCCGAGGATTAAAGCTTCGCCGAACGTTCCCGTCTTCTCGAAGAAGCACAGCAGCGCATTCAGCAACAAGAATCTTGCGCCCTACCTGCGGAGTCAAGGCGTCGACAAGATATGGATCGTTGGTGTCATGTCGGAGGCATGCGTTCGCGCTACGGCGCTTAGTGCGCGCAAGCTTGGATTTGAGGTGCTAGTTGCGGAGGCGGGAATAGCGACGAACGCTGCGTGGAAAGCGGGCTTCGCCAGTTGGGCACTTCATCGGGCCGGAGTCACGATTGTGCCAACACTTCCCGCCACGCCGATTGCAACGACCCAACCCTTGCAATCAAGTGGAAATGCCTCCAGCCCGCCGCTTAGCTCGAACAATGAATGGCCGGTTCAGGAAAATCGACCGGCAGCTCGGTCGACACCAGTCTGACGCTGCACGGCCAACCGCGGCGTCGCAGCCGACCCGGTCACTCGCAGCCGCGTCCGCACCGTCGCCGCGCAGTCCTCAGACAGGGGCCTTTGACCCGGTCTGCAATTTCCTGCAGCTGCGAAGGTTCGAAATACTCCCCAAGTGACGTTGGATTGCCGACCCATTGACCGACGTCAAACCGGCACGCGAGCACGGCGCGTAGCGTGTATCGGACGGCAGCACTGCTCGTGCACCTATGCACCGGCGCCACTTCCTGCTGACAGCTCCGCTTCTCATTGTTGCCTGCGCGACGCCGCCACCGAAGGGCCGCGCCGACCTGCTCGACTTGCTGCGGGACGGTCGTAGCACGCGCGAAGACGTCAGAGGTCTACCTGAAGCGCGGTCCGCGCGCACGCGAGTTCGAAACGGGGCGGATCGTCTCCTGGCGTCTGGGCAAGGAGGAGGCAGGATATCTGCTGGTCTCCTCCGCAGCCGCAGGCTGGTTGGGTGCGCGCTACGAGCTCGTCGTCGTGTTCGCTGCCAATGACACCGTGCAGCGGCATCCGCTCGTCGAAGTCCGGGCCCAGTGACATGCGGCGTGCGTTGCGGAGTCTGGTCGTCGTTGTGGCCGTCGCGGCGTCCGCGCTGCTGGCGGGCTGCCCTGTCCCCATTCCTCAGCTCGGCTGTGAAGCGAACTCGCGCGGCAACGTTCCCGGGGAACGGCCGGACCGGCTCGCCGACGGCAGGACCTCGCGCGAGGATTTGCTGTTGTGGCTGGGCACGCCCGACGCCGAGGCGCGGGACGGCAGCTGGATCGGTTTCCTGAGCTCGCGGCACCAGGGCGGCGTCGCCTTCATCGTTCCTCGCGGGGGCGGCGGGTACGCCGCCGCATCGAGCTATACCGGGCGACGGCTCGTCGTCTAGCTGGACCTTCACGGGATCGTGAGCAAGGCGGAGTTTACGGAGAAGGAGTGCCCGCGCACCGGATTCGGTGCGGGATCCACCACCGTCGAATCGGAATCCTGCCCGAGCTTCGCCGACCTCGAAGGGGGCGCGAGCATCCCTCCTAGGACCGCAGCGCCCGATGCGGGCACGCTCGGCTCGTTCGACGATGTGGTCTGGTCGAGCCCGTTCTTCGATCCGGCAACAGGGGAGGCTTCGCCGAACTTCGTCGCCTATCGCGGTCCGCTGTTCGTGACGACTACGCCGCTGGTCGCATCCGGAAGCAGGATGGGCTGGGGAGCAAGTAGCCACGTCCGCATCGAGTTCGACGACGCGGCGGACGTCGCTCGTTTCAACTTCCCGTTCGGGCGGAGGGCAGCACTTGTTCTGTCCACGCGCCGCACATGTCGGGAAGGTGTCGCCTTGCGACCTTCACGACGGTCCCAGTTCAGCCATGTCCGGCCTTCAGGCAGACCGGACGCAAGGCGACGTTGCCGACCGTCTTCACGCCACGCGCAACTGCTGCACCACCTCCGCCAGCGGCCGCTCGCGGAACAGGTCGATTGCCTCGTCGACCACGGAGACTTTCAGCAACCGTTCCTGCACCTGCGCCGGCGACCACCGATCGGCTTCGACCGCATCCGCAAAGCGCGCGGCCGCCGCCACGTCGTCGAAGAACTTGAGGAACATCCGTTCCAGCTGGTCGCGGTCGCACAGCCCGAGTTCGAGTCGGAAGTCGACGCGACCCGACCGGATGGCCGCCTCGTCGATGAGCTGCGGATGGTTGGTCGTCAGGAACACGACCGATCCCTCGTGCGCCGCCACACCGTCCAGCGCGTTGATGAACCCGGAGTAGGACACCTTGACGCCTGAATCCGCCTTGCTGCGCTGCTGGAAGAATGCATCGACGTCCTCGATCAGGATCACCGAGCGCCGCGGCACGCTGGCGAGCAGGTTGCCGATCTTCTCGTCGGTGACATTGGGCGAGGCGAGGCTCAGGACGCAGACATTGAGCGACAGCTCCGATGCGAGCGCGGTGACGAGGGACGTCTTGCCGGTCCCTGGCGGTCCGTACAGCAGGTAGCCGCGCCGCCACGGGATGCCCAGCGTCTCATAGCGCTCGCTCGCGCCGAAGAAGCGGTGGAGGTCGGCCAGGATCGCTTCCTTCTGCCCCGCCTTCAGCACGACCGAGTCGAGCTTGCGGTTGTTGCCGAGCCGCGCGCGCGTCCACTCGTTGTTGTACGGGCTGGGCACGTAGACGGCAATGCGGTTTAGCTCGCGTTCGATCCGGTGCTCCATGGCGGCGTTAACGATCGCTTCCAGCGGCCGCTTGTTGCGGCCGAAGGTCGACAGCGTGATCTTCTCGATGATGGAGACCGCGACCTGCACCTCGCGCTTCATCCACATGAGGCGGCCATCGAGCACGAACAGGTGGAAGCCTTCGCCGGGCGAGAACCGCGCCGCGGGCCGCCCGCCCTGCTGCAGCTCGTCGTGCAGGCTCTGGTAGGTCGAGCTCTGCTGGCGGACGGTGCGCACAGTGAAGTTGTTGATTCGGCGCAGCGCGTCGCGGCCGTCCATGTATTCGACCAGTGCCGGGAACATGATCTCGTCGCGGCTGTCCACGGTGAGCGTCGTCACGAAAAAATGCTTCGCCCACGCGCCCACCTTGCCGGGAAGTTCCCGCAGCCACATGGCGGCGATTCCGACGATCGCGAGTGCGGCGCCGCCGGACAAGAGCTGGTTCGAGGCGAAAACGGACTGCAGCGATTCGAGCACGGCACCTCCCTCTTTGGGCCCATCGCGGGCCAGGCGCCTCTAACGCGCCGAGTGGTCGTTTCGCTGACAAGGTTGTGCGGTGCCGCGTCAACCCGGCACCACGACCCGGTTGCCCGGGGCAATAGGGGGAGCGGAAGGCGGTGTGGGCCCGCTCCGTGGGCAGGGCGGGCGACCGCTTAGGAGCGCGTGAGCGCGTTCGCTCGGCCGTGATCCATCCCTAGATCGGGAGGAAGACGGCCGTCGCGAGGTTCAGTATGACATGCCGTATCAATCTGTTCGTCCGCTGCGCAGCGATCCTGGCCATCACGTCTTGGTAGGCAATCATCTTGCCGAACTCGCGCTCAAAGGAGAGATTGCGCACGTCGCCTGCTGCCTCGTTTGACAGCAGCAATGGCTCGCCCCGTTCGCCGCGAGCATTCGCAAGCTTCCAGGCAGCGATCTCGATATTGCGGGCGGAGTTATAGAGCCTTTGCGGATCGAGGGTGTCGGTGATGTAGAACTCCGTCTTTTCGTTATAGGAGAGAAACACCATGCTTGCTAACCCCACTCCGAATGCGAAGACCCGGTCGCCGGCATAGTCCGGCTTGAGCGCGAGCATGATGGCGTCGGCACCGCGAGCGTTGCCAAGTTCGGCGAAACGGAACGCGGCCTTCGGGTTGAAGGCCCGGGTCAAAGCCGCTTCCATGCTTGGATCCTTGCCTTTGCGCCACTCGCGCGGGTTGCGGCGATAGAGCTTCTCCATCAGGAGGCGCGCCGAGGCGAGACATTCCTGCGCGTGCACCTCGAGAGCGACGTCGATGTCCGATTTTGCCAGATCGGAAGGGAAGAAATCGCGATCGCCTGGCTGCGGCCGCTTGCCCGTGTTCGGCGCGGCGGGTGGAAATGTCGGGGTCGAGCTGCACCCGACCAGCACGGAACATAGGGCGAGCGTGCACTGGATGAGCGCTCCTCGCCGTCCTTGCAACGTCACCATCCTGTCTCCAGCGCGCCGTGAATGTCGGCTATGGGTGACAGCAGGTGTCAAGTGGGACGCAACGCGCTTGCATCGCACATTACAAGTCCGGTCTCGGCCGAGCAGCGATCGCCCGGGCGTGCGCGGCGCAAGGTTGCGCGAACATCAGATCGGCAGCCGATCGCGCCAGCGGTAGAACCGGATCGACGGTGCGAGGAACCACGGGTTGCCCGTGTAGAACGGCCGCGTCGGGAAAGGGAGGCCGTCGAACGCCGTGCGTCCTTCCGCGAGACCCAGCACCTGCTGCCCGATCCGCATCCCGAGATAGCCGCCCATGCCGACTCCCGATCCGCAGTAGCCCGTCGCGAAGTGGACGCCCTCGTGCCGGCCGACGTGCATCAGCTCGTCGAAGGTGTAGCCGACGAACCCGCACCACGAGTGGCTGATGCGCACCCCGGCAAGACTTGGAAAAATCTTCACGAGGTCTGCATGCAGCACCGGTCCGCTGATCGCGGGATCGGTCTCGGTGAGCGAGACGCGGCCGCCGAACAGGATGCGGCGGCGGTCCGGTGAAGCACGGTAGTAGAACACGATCTTGCGCGTGTCGCTGACGATGCGGTTGCGCACGATGAGCTTCGCAACGGTCGCCTCCGGCATCGGTTCCGTCGCGATCACGTAGCTTCCGATCGGGATGACGCGGCGCCGCAACCACGGCTTCAGCGTTCCCGTGTAGCCGTCGGTCGCGATCACCACATCGCGGGCGCTGGTCGTGCCGCGCGTCGTTGTCACGCGAAAACGCGCGCCGTCCTTCTCGACGGCGGTCACCCTGCAGCGCGCGATCACCTCCCCCCCCGACTCGCGCGCGCGCCCGAGGAGCCCCTGGTGATAGCGCGCCGGATCGATCGAGGCGTGCTGCGCGTAGACGACGCCGCCAAAGTAAGCGTCGGTGTCGATTTCGCGGCTCTGCTCGGAGCGCGGCACGACGTGCGCCTCGACCTCGAGGCCCTTGGTCTGATTCTCCAACCTGTTCGCGAGCGCGTTGAACTGCGCGGGGTTGTGCGCGGCGTGAAACCGGCCGACGACGCCGAAGTCGCAGTCGATGCGCTCGGCGCTGACGAACTCGCCTGTCCACTCCAACGAGCGCTGCCCCTCCTTCAGGATGTCGAACGCCAACTGCGGGCCGTACCTGCGCGCGAGCGTCTCGTACGAGGGCTTGACGCTGGTCGAGATTTGCCCACCGTTGCGCGTGCTGCAGCCAAATCCCGCGTCCTCCGCGTCGAATACGACCGTATGCCGGCCGCCGCGCGCGGTCTGCAGCGCGGCATGCAGGCCCGTATAGCCCGAGCCGACGATCGCCACGTCGACGCTTCGCGGGAATTCGACATCGGGCAGCGACGGCCGCGGCGCGTGGTCCCACCAGTACGGTGCGAGCTTCGCGTCGGGTGTGAAGAGCGCGTTGTCCAAGGCCTGCGCTCCCTTCTGAAATTGTTGCGGGTCAGTCATGATTGGCTTGCATCCTCCAGCACGAGGTCCGCGCCCTTTTCAGCGAGCATGATAACCGGCGCGTTGGTGTTGCCCGACGTAATCGACGGGAACACGGATGCATCGACGATGCGAAGGCCGGCGAGGCCGCGCACGCGCAACCGGTGGTCGACGACGGCATCGCGCGGATCCGGTCCCATCCGGCACGTGCCGACCGGATGGAATACGCTCGAGCAGCGTTCGCGGATGTCCCCGATCATCTGCTCGCGCGTCTCGACGCGCGGCCCGGGATGCATCTCCTCCTGGATCGCGGCGGAAAGCGACGGAGTGGCCGCCAGCATACGCAACAGCCGCGCGCCTTCCAGAAGCTCCTCGACGTCGTGCTCGGTGGCGAGCGAATTGGGCTCGATGCACGGCGCCTGGAACGGTGCCGGAGAGCGGATCGCGAGGTGGCCGCGGCTGCTCGGCCGGCACGGTTGCGCGCTCAGCAGGAACCCGGGGAACGGGTCGGGACTCATCAGCGGTCGCTTGCCTTGCGGTGCGCGCGTGTAGGAGAGCGGCGAGAAGTACAACTGCATGTTCGGACGGGTCAGGCCAGGTCGTGAGCGCACGAATCCGCCCGCCTGGTTGACCGACAGTGCCAGGGGGCCGCGGCGTGCGGCGAGATAGCGAAGGCCCGCGCGCAGCTTGCCGTGCCACGGCCGCAGCTGCTCGTTGAGCGAAGGCACGCGCGAGCGATACAGGTAGTCGATGCAGAGGTGGTCCTGCAGGTTGCGGCCCACCGCGGGGCTGTCGTGCAGCACGCGGATCCCTAGCGAGCGCAGGTGTGCGGCCGGCCCGACGCCCGACAGTTGCAGGAGTTGCGGCGTGTTGATGGCGCCCGCGCACACGACGATCTCGCGTGCGGCGCGCACAGTGTGCTTCTCGCCCCGCTGCACGTACGTGACCGACGTCGCGCGCGTGCCCTGGAAGTCGATGCTCGTCGCGTGCGCATGTGTCTCGACCACGAGGTTCGCGCGGCGCATCGCCCGCCTGAGATAGGCGGTCGCGGTCGATTCGCGACGTCCGTCGCGAACCGTGATCTCGTAGTAGCCGACGCCTTCCTGCGACTCGCCGTTGAAGTCGGCGTTGCGCGGAATCCCGGCTTCGAGGCCCGCGCGCAGGAAGACGCCGCACAGCGCATGGGCGTCGGCGCTGATGTCGGCGATGGCGACCGGACCTCCGGCGCCGCGCCACGCGCTCTCACCCTTGGGGCCGTCCTCGAGCTTGCGGAAGTACGGCAACACGTCGCGCCAGCCCCAGCCGGGATTGCCGAGCGCCTCCCACTCGTCGAAGTCTTCGGGCTGGCCGCGCACGAACACCATGGCATTGATCGCGCCCGAACCGCCCAGGAGCTTGCCGCGCGGCCAGTAGCCCGAGCGGCCGGCGAGCGTGGCCTCGGGCTCGGTGCGGTACATCCAGTTGACGCGCGGGTCGAAGAAGCACTTGCCATAGCCGATCGGCACCCGGACCCAAAAGCGGTCGTCGCTGCCGCCAGCTTCGAGCAGCAGGACGCGGTGGCGTCCGTTCGCGGTTAGCCGGTCGGCGAGCACACATCCCGCGGAGCCCGCGCCCACGACGATGTAATCGAATGCGTTCTTTGCAACGGGCATTTGGTAGCGGACGCCCGATGCCAGCGCCACGCCGCAGCCGCAGCGCGCGCTTGACCATGGCGTGAATTCAATGCGACGCGACGGCCAGACGGTATCACGAATTGTTCGGACCGGACCTTCCGGTCGGTCCGCTTCCAGTGGCATCATCGCTCCCTAGGACCGGCCGTACCGGTCGCGACGGGGATTGGATGGAGATCCAGCGCATCGAGACATTCTGCAACCGCTTCGTCGGCTTCGTCCGCATCACTGCCAGCGACGGGTCGCAGGGGTGGGGACAGGTGTCGCCCTACAACGCCGACATCACCAGCGAGATCCTGCATCGGCAGGTCGCGCCGTGGTCGCTCGGACGCGGCGCGCTCGACGTCGAGACGCTGATCGACCTCATTCCTGAGCGCGAGCACAAGTTCCCCGGCTCATACCTGTGCCGCGCGATGGCCGGACTCGACACCGCGTTGTGGGACCTGCGCGGCAAGCGCGAGGGCAAGAGCGTCTGCGAGTTGCTGGGCGGCACGCCGCGGCCGCTGCGTGCCTATGCGTCGTCGATGAAGCGCGACATCACGCCGCGCGACGAGGCGGCGCGCCTGTCCGTCCTTCGCGACCGATACGGCTTCGACGCGTTCAAGTTCCGCGTGGGCGCCGAGTGCGGCCGCGACGTCGACGAATGGCCCGGCCGCACCGAGGAGATCATCCCCACGATGCGCAAGGGCCTCGGCCGCGACGTCGCGCTGCTAGTCGACGCGAACAGCGGCTTTTCCGTCAAGCGCGCAATCGAAGTCGGGCATCTGCTGCAGGAGCATGGCGTAAGCCACTACGAGGAGCCATGCCCTTACTGGGAACTCGAGCAGACCAAGGAGGTGAGCGACGCGCTCGATCTCGACGTCACCGGCGGCGAGCAGGACTGCTGGATTCCGACGTGGAGACAGATGATCGCGATGCGTGCGGTCGACATCGTGCAGCCGGATGTCTGCTACATGGGCGGATTGACGCGGACGCTGCGGGTCGCAAGGATGGCGGAGCAGGCGGGCATCCCTTGCACGCCGCACAGCGCCAACCTGAGCATGGTGACACTGTTCACGATGCACCTGCTGGGCGCAATCCCGAACGCCGGCAAGTACCTCGAGCTGTCGATCGAGGGGCCGGACTATTACCCGTGGCAGGAAGGGCTGTTCCGACGCTCGCCGTACGCGGTGGTCGACGGCAAGGTGAGGATTCCGAGCGAGCCGGGATGGGGAGTCGAGATCGACCCCGATTGGCTGTCGAAGGCGACTTACCAGAAGAGCGAGGCGGCATGATCGAATCGCGCGGACGACAGGGCCACCTCGCGGAAGCGTTCGCTACGGAAACGCTCGCCGGCTTGCCCGAGTTCCACCACCCAGCGCATCGCGGCGCGGTTCTGGCCCCGCGCCGCGCCGCAAAGTAGCATGCCAGCGAGGTTACAATGACGCTTTCCCATCGACCGCGTTCTGCCCGCACCGCCGCGACGACCGGCGCCGCGGCCGTCGTCGCCGACCGAACCCACGGAGGAACCACCATGCTCATGAAACACCTTGCCGCGTCGTGCGTCGCCGTCATGCTCGTTGCGTCCGTCGCCACTGCGCACGCGCAGGAGATCACTGTCGTCTCGTTCGGCGGCGCGTACCAGGAAGGGCAGAGCAAGGCGCTGTTCCAGCCCGCCGCCAAGGCGCTGGGGCTCAAGCTCAAGGAAGAGACGTACACCGGCATCGGCGACCTTCGGCTCAAGATGAAGGCGGGCGCCAACACGTGGGACATCGTCGCGAGCGGCTCGGGCAGCGCCGCGCGCGCGGGCGCCGAAGGCATTCTCGAGAAGCTCGACTACAAGATGATCGACGCCTCGTCGTTCCTGCCCGGGCTCGCTGGCGAATACTGCGTGGGCGGCGACGTGTTCTCGACGGTGCTCGCGTGGAACACCAAGACCTACCCCGACCGTGGGCCGCAGAGCTGGGCCGACTTCTGGGACGTCAAGAAATTCCCGGGCAAGCGCTCGTATCGCAAGGGCGTGGCAGGTGCGCTCGAGCCCGCGCTGATGGCCGACGGCGTGCCGCCGGACAAGGTCTACGAGGTGCTCTCGCAGCCGGGGGGCATCGAGCGCGCCATCAAGAAGATCAAGGAGCTCAAGCCCAACATCGCGGTGTGGTGGGCATCCGGCGCGCAGCACGCGCAACTCATGAAGGACGGCGAGGTCGACATGATCACCGGCTGGAACGGCCGTTTCGACGTGGTCGCCAAAGACGGCGGCAAGGTCGCTTACACGTTCAACCAGGCGCTGCTCGACTACGACTGCTTCGCGATTCCCAAGGACGCTCCGAACAAGGCGGCGGCGATGAAGTTCCTCGCCGAGATCAGCAAGCCGCAGTACCAGGCCGAGTTCACCAAGTACATCACCTACGGCCCGACGAACAAGAAGGCGTACGACCTCGGCGCGATCGACGCCGCCTACGCCAAGCGCCTGCCCTCGTATGCTGACAACGCCGCGAAGCAACTGCCCATCGACCTCGACTGGTACATCAAGTACGAGGCGCGGGCGGCCGAGCTCTACCAGAACATGCTCACCGAGTAGGGCCGCGGACGGCGCGTTTGGGACCCCCGCGGGTCGTCTCCCCGACGGTGCTGGCATGACCCGCGCCGCGTCCGTTCCGATTACGATTCAGGGAGTCGCGAAGGCGTACGGCAAGGTTCTCGCCCTCGACCACGTCGACCTCGACGTCAAGAACGGCGAATTCCTGACGCTGCTCGGTCCCTCCGGATCAGGCAAGACGACGCTGCTGATGGTGTTGGCCGGGTTCATCCGGCCCGACCAGGGGAGCATCCGTTTCGGCGACGCCGAGGTGATCCGGCTCGCGCCACACAAACGCGACGTCGGCATGGTGTTCCAGAACTACGCTCTGTTCCCGCACCTCGACGTCGCGGCCAATATCGCGTTCCCGCTCAAGCTGCGTCGCGTGTCCGCCGCCGACACCGCGCGGCGGGTCGAGGCCGCGTTGGAGATGGTCAAGCTCGCGGGCTTCGGCAGCCGCCGCGTCAACGAGCTCTCGGGCGGGCAGCGGCAGCGCGTCGCGCTCGCGCGGGCGATCGTGTTCGAGCCGCGAATCGTGCTCATGGACGAACCGCTCTCCGCGCTCGACAAGCAACTGCGCGAGCTGATGCAGATCGAGCTGCGGCACCTGCACGACAAGCTCGGCATGACGACCATCTACGTCACGCACGACCAGCGCGAGGCGCTCACGATGTCCGACCGCATCGCCGTGATCGCCGGCGGCCGGGTGATGCAGATCGACGCGCCGCGCGCGATCTACGATCAGCCGGCCAACCGCTTCGTCGCCGAGTTCATCGGGGAATCGACGTTCCTCAAGGTCGAGGGCGAGGGCGGCGTGTATCGCTGCGCGGGCGTGCCGCTGCAGGTCGCGTCGCCGCCGGCCCCTGGCAATCGGCCGCTGCTGATGTTGCGTCCCGAGCGCGTGCGCGTGGGCGACGGCGGGCGACGCGATGGGCACAATGTCCTCGAGGCCCGCGTTATCGACGTCATTTACCAGGGTGACACGTTTCTCGTGCAGGCCGTGCTGCACGACGGCAGTCGCATCAGCGCGCGCGGCATCGCGAGCGCCAACGCGCTTGGTCGCGTGCCGAAGGTGGGCGACATCGCACCGTTCGGCTTCGGCGCGATGGATGCGGTGCTCGTCGCCGACGACGCGGGGTAGCCGTGGCCACGCTCGAGCACGTTCCCAGCGCTGGCGAGGCGGCGCCTCATGCCCGGGGCTTGCGCCGCGACGAACTCCGCGAACGGCTGGCGTTGCTCGGCCTGGGTGCGCCCGCGATTCTGCTCGTGCTCGTCACCATGGCGCTGCCCGTCGCGTGGCTGTTCGGCCTCTCCTTCCTCGCCGACGACGGCAGTCTCTCGCTCGTCCACTATCGGCGCATGATCGAGCAACCCTCGTACGCCCGGATCTTCGCCGCAACGTTCAAGGTGAGCCTGCTGACCACCGCAATCTGCATCGTGCTCGGTTACCCGCTGGCGTACGTGCTGTCGCAGCTGCCGCGGCGCGCGGCGAACCTGTGCCTGATCGCAGTGATGCTGCCGTTCTGGACTTCGCTCCTGGTGCGCACCTACGCGTGGCTGGTGCTGTTGCAGCGGCAGGGGCTGATAAACACCTGGGGCATGAGTCTGGGCCTGTGGGACGAGCCGTTGGCGCTGGTGCACAACCTCTCCGGCACGCTGATCGGCATGGTGCATATCATGCTGCCGTTCCTCGTGCTGCCGGTGCTGGGCGCGATGCGGGCCATCGACCGGGACTATGTCAAGGCGGCCGCGAACCTCGGCGCCAGCCCCGCCCGTGCGTTCTGGTCGGTGTTCTTCCCGCTGGCGCTGCCGGGCCTCCTGGCCGGCGCACTGATCGTGTTCATCATCTGCCTGGGTTTCTACGTGACCCCGGCCGTGCTTGGTGGTGGCAAGGTGATCATGGTGTCGAACCAGATCGCGAGCGACATCGAGCTCTTCTTCAACTGGGGCGCGGCAAGTTCGCTGGGGGTGGTGCTGCTGGTGCTGACGCTTCTGTTCCTCTACGTCGCCTCGCGCCTCACGCGCTTCGAGCACGTCCTGG
>Ga0209048_10001177_pt1 | contig 27199 bp, 20 predicted proteins | sample FrelakmetCRP12CR_FD_187146 | JGI IMG/M metagenome (GOLD analysis project Ga0209048, IMG submission 187146) | Freshwater lake sediment microbial communities from the University of Notre Dame, USA, for methane emissions studies - CRP12 CR (SPAdes)... | ecosystem: Environmental > Aquatic >... | reverse complement strand
GCGACCCCCGGCTTAGAAGGCCGGTGCTCTATCCACCTGAGCTACGGGCGCATGAGGTCGGGCAATTGTAACCCACCGCGACGGCTCCGCCACTCCCGCGGTCAAGTGAACGGTTGAGCTGAAAAAGAGAACAGAAATTCCCTGGAAGGACGACCCTCGCCCCGATTCGCGCCGCTTTCTACATGCGGGACCCGGACAGGACGAACGATCCGTCCCGCGTGCGGGCCAGGAACTGCGCGCTCGTCAGCGTCGTGAGCAGTTCGTCGCAGGTCCGCCTGTCCAGACCCCAGAGCCGCTGGGCCTGCGCGCTGGTCAGTCGCAACCCAGGCATCTCGAGGTACTCGGCCCGAGCCCGCCGGACGATGTCCTCATCGACGACCTGCGCTACCGGAGGCATGACGCATGCTCCCTTGGGGGCACCGACACAGATACTCGTACAATGTAGACCCCGGCCGAACGCTTGTCCAGTGGTGACCGGACCGACGAAAACCGCGGGTCGGACGCCGCCGCGAGCCACCAGCCGCGAGCGACCAGACGGAAGCCGCCAGCCGCCAGCCGCGGGCCGAACGTCGTACAATACCTGCGCCTGTGCCCATCTTCGACCTGACCACCGCCGTCGGCCTCTCGGACCAGGACGTCGCCGACCGGCTCGCCGCGGACGGCTACAACGAACTGCCGGCGTCCAAGCCGCGCAGCCTCTTCGCCATCGCCTTCGAGGTCGTCCGCGAGCCGATGTTCCTCCTGCTCGTCGCCAGCGGGTCGCTTTACCTGGGCATCGGCGACCTGACCGAGGGGCTTCTCCTCCTGGCGTTCGTCTTCGTCGTGATGGGCATCACGCTCTACCAGCAGCGGAAGACCGAACGGGCGCTGGAGGCGCTGCGGGACCTGTCGAGCCCGCGCGCGCTCGTGATCCGGAACGGCGGCCGCAAGCGGATTCCCGGGCGCGAGGTCGTGCGCGACGACCTCGTCATGCTTGCGGAAGGCGACCGCGTGCCCGCCGACGCGGTCGTGCTCGACTCGACGGGCCTCTCCGTGGACGAATCGCTGCTGACCGGCGAGTCGGTCGCGGTGCGAAAACGGGCGGCGCCAGGCACGGGGATGTCATCGGGGCAGGGCTCTCCCGGCCTGAGCGGAGTCGAAGGCAGCCCCGCTCCGCCGGGTGGCGACGACCTTCCGTTCGTCTTCTCGGGCACGCTGGTGGTGCAGGGCCAGGGCGTCGCCGAGGTCCGCGCCACCGGCGTGAACACGGAACTCGGGAAGATCGGGCGCGCGCTCCAGACCCTCGAGCCCGAGGACACGGCGATCGAGCGCGAAACTGGCCGGCTCGTGCGCCGGCTCGCCGCCCTCGGCGCCACGCTCTGCGTCCTCGTCGTGGTGGTGTACGGGCTCACTCGCGGCGACTGGCTGCACGGGCTTCTGGCCGGGATTACCCTCGCCATGGCGACGCTGCCGGAGGAGTTCCCGGTGGTGCTGACCATCTTCCTCGCGCTCGGCGCGTGGCGGCTGTCGCAGCGCCAGGTGCTCACGCGCCGCGTTCCCGCCATCGAGACGCTGGGCGCGGCCACCGTGCTGTGCGTGGACAAGACGGGGACGCTCACGCTCAACCAGATGACGGTGCGCCGCATCTCGGCGTCGAACCTGGTGCACGAGGTCCGGTCCGATCGGCAGGACCTGCCGGAGCCGTTTCACGAGACGGTCGAGTTCGCGATTCTCGCCAGCCACCGCGACCCGTTCGACCCGATGGAGAAGGCGTTCAGGCAGCTGGGCGAGCGCTACCTCGCGCAGAGCGAGCACCTGCACGACGACTGGACGCTGGTCCGCGAGTATCCGCTCTCCGACCGCCTGCTCGCGATGTCGCATGTCTGGAAGTCGCGCGAGACCGAGGACTACGTCATTGCGGCCAAGGGAGCGCCCGAGGCGATTGCCGACCTGTGTCACCTCGACGATCGGCGGTGGCAGGCGCTGTCCGCCGAGGTGACGGCGATGGCCGCCGACGGCCTGCGCGTGCTCGGCGTGGCGCGCGCCACGTTCCGTCCCGCGGCGCTGCCGGGCGAGCAGCACGACTTCCCGTTCGTGTTCCTGGGCCTCGTGGGGTTGGAAGACCCGGTGCGGCCCACGGCGGTCGAAGCGGTGCGCGAGTGCCACACCGCCGGCATCCGCGTCGTGATGATCACCGGCGATTATCCCGGCACCGCGTGGAACATCGGGCGCCAGGTCGGCCTCCGGGCAGAGCGCGTGATCACGGGAGCCGAGCTCGACACGATGGCCGACGCCGATCTGTACGAGTGCGTCAGGACGGCCAACATCTTCGCGCGCGTCGTGCCCGAGCAGAAGCTCCGGCTGGTGGAGGCGTTCAAGGCGAACGGCGAGGTCGTGGCGATGACGGGCGACGGCGTGAACGACGCGCCGGCCCTGAAGTCGGCGCATATCGGGATCGCAATGGGTGGCCGCGGCACCGACGTGGCGCGCGAGGCCGCCTCGCTCGTTCTGCTGGACGACGACTTCACGTCGATCGTGCAGGCCGTGCGGCTGGGCCGCCGCATCTTCGACAACCTCAAGAAGGCAATGGCGTACATCTTCGCGATCCACGTGCCGATTGCCGGGATGTCGCTTCTGCCGGTGCTGTTCCGCTGGCCGCTCGTGCTCCTGCCGGTCCACATTGTCTTTCTCGAGCTGATCATCGATCCGGCCTGTTCGGTCGTGTTCGAGGCCGAGGGCGAGGAGGCGGACGTCATGCGGCGCCCGCCGCGCGACCCGCGCGAGCGCCTCTTCGGCGCGCGCACGCTCGGAGTGAGCCTCGCGCAGGGCGTGGCCGTGCTGGGGATGGTGGCGCTCGTCTTCGCGGTGGCGATGACGCGAGGCTACGGCGAGCAGGAGGCGCGCGCGCTGTCGTTCACGACCTTGATCGTCGCCAACATCGGGCTGATCTTCGCCAACCGGTCGTGGTCGCAGACGATCGTCTCGAGGTTCGGGTCGCCGAACCGGGCGCTCTGGTGGGTGGCCGGCGGCGCCGCCGCATTCATGTTCTGCGCGCTGTACGTGCCGGCGCTGCGCGGGATCTTCCGGTTCTCGCTGCTGAGCGCGGCCGACGTCCTGCTGTGCGTGGGCGTGGGTTCGGCGAGTATCGTGTGGTTCGAACTGCTGAAGGTCGGCAATCGCTGGCGACTCGACCGCCGGGCGTGAAGCGGCGCCGGCCGGCGGGCGACCTCACCCGAAGAGTCTCAGGAAGCGCACCACGATCAGGACGAACAGCACGACCACGTAGAACTGCAACGCGAACATCAGGATCTTCGTGTTCTTCGACAGCTTCATCCGCGGCATGGATTCCCCACTTGGTCGCGGGCCAACAGCCGTAAGCCGCCAGCCGCACATGGCCGCCAAGGCCAGCGCAGTGCGCGAAGGCGGCTACGTGTTCAGCTCCGGCCCCTTCATGATGTCGTTGTACCGGATGACCCCGAACAGCCGGTCCTGATCGTCCACGACCGGGATCATCCCGAAGCCGTACTTCTCGAACATCTTCTCGAGGTCGTCGCGCAGGTCGTTCTCCTGCGCGGCCACCACCGGCGACGCCATGATCTCCGACAGCGGCGTGTCGTCGGTCGCCAGCACGAGGTCGCGGAGATCGACGACGCCCTGGAGGACCGGGGCCTCTTCGGCCACCACGTACAGGTACGAGAGGCTGCGCGGCTCGTGTTTCGAGCTGCGGATCTCCCGGAGCACGTCGGCCACCCTGGCGCTGCCCGGCTTGGCCACGAAGCTGGCCGACACCATGTCGCGGGCCGTCGCCTCGCGCTCCGTGAGGAGATTCTGCACGGCCTTCGCCCGAACGGGCCCGAGCCAGGCGGTCACTTCGCGCATCTTCTCCTGCGGCAGCGACGCGAACAGGTTGGCGAGCTGCAGAACGGTCATCCGGTCGAAGATCGCGCGCCCCTGGTCGGAGGTGAGGTCCTCGATGATCTGGCGCTGCGCCCGCGGCTCGGCCTCGGTCAGCGTCTCGGCGGCCTTCTCGGGGTCGAGGGCCGAGAACAGCGCCTGCTGCTCGGTGCCCGAGAGTTCCTCGAGGGCGTCCGCGAGGTCCTCCCCTGGCAGGTCCTGCAGCTGGCTGCGCGTGACGGACAGCTTCAGCCTGTCGGTCGGAATCGCGTCTTCGAGCGAGAGCGGCTGCACGTATTTCCACGACACGAGCCTGTCGCCCGCCTTCGTCACGAGCCCGAGGCCCCACCGGCGGAGGAAGCCGTTGAACGACAGGTCCACGTCCACCAGGAGGAGCCGCGCGTGCGACTCGAGGAAGCGCACGTCGTTCACCACCTCGATGCGGCGGCCGTCGATGTCGAGAATCGTCCGGCCCATCAGGTGCCTATCCACCATGATCCAGCCGGGCTGGTCCACGAACGGCGGGTACGAGCCTCCCGGCGCCGGCTGGACGAACACCGCATCGTCCTCGATCTTCACTACCTTGTCCCACGGAACGAACTCGGTCGCCTTGCCCCAGCCGTGGTCGATGAAGATCCCGGCGGCCTCCGGGAACGGCTCCATCTGCGTGAATACGAGGTCCGTCACCCGGCCGATCCGATCGTGGATGGACCCGGCGACCACCGGCCGCTTGAGCAGCTGCGAGAAGTGCAGGAAGTGCATGCCGCTGCCGCCAAGGTGCGCGGAGGCGGGCCCCTGCGGCTCGTTCGGACGCGGCGGAGTCTTCGGCAGGCTGACCATGGGCCCCTCCTATTCCAGCAGCTTCGGGAACAGGGTTGTGATGCCGAGCACGGTCGACATCAGGATCACGAAACCGACGATCGTGCCGTTGCCGAGGTTCTGCCAGCGGCTGTTCACGTACTCCCCCATGAGTGGCTTATCGTTCAACAGCAGCAGCAGGAACAGCAGCGCCGACGGCAGGAGCGTGACGGCCACCACCTGCACGAACATCGTGATGGTGACGAGCGGCGCGTTGGGGATGAGGACGATGGCGCCGGACGTCAGGAGCATCAGCAGGTAGAGCAGGTAGAACCAGGGCGCGTCGCGCACGCTGTTGTTGAGCGAGTGCGCCCACCCGAACACCTCGCCGATCGCCCACGACGAGGACAGCGAGATGCACAGCGCGCCCAGGAAGCCGGCGTCGAAGAGGCCGATGGCGAACAGGCGGCGCGCCCACATGCCTTCGCCGTGGGGCAGCAGCGGCGCGAGCGCCTCGGCGGTCTGCCGCGCGTCCTCGATGACGATCGGCGGGTGGTGGTAGTAGAACGCGGCGCCGGTGGCGATGATGATGAACACGGCGACCGCGCAGGTCAGGATCGAGCCGGCCAGCGTGTCCCACTTGCCGAACCCGATGTCCTTGACGTCCAGCCCCTTGTCCACAACCGCGCTCTGCTGGAAGAACACCTGCCACGGCGCGATCGTGGTGCCGATGTTCGCCATCAGGATGAACAGCAGGTCGGCGGAGAAGCCGAGCCCCCGCGGCCGGTAGAACCCCTCGAACACGTGCGACCACGCCGGGGCGGTCGGGGTCCCCATGGCCCAGATGGCCGCCGGGATGTAGACCAGGTTGAACAGGCAGAAGAAGAGCGTGATCTTCTCGAACGTCCAGTACTCGCCGGTCAGCACGATCGCGAACAGGATGGCGGTGACGACGATGACCGTGAGCCAGGGCGGGACGCCGAACAGGCTCATCGCCGCGGTCATCCCGATGTACTCGGTGATAAGCGTCAGCCAGTTCACGACGGCCAGGTCGGCAATGGAGAACCAGCCCCAGAACGGGCCGAACCCGTCGAAGATCGCTTCCGCGTGCCCCCGCTTCGTCACCGCGCCGAGCCGCACCGTCATCTCCTGGACGAAGTACGCCATCGGCACGAGCAGGATGAAGATGAAGAGCAGCGAGAAGCCGTACTTCGACCCGGTGACGGCGTACGTGGAGATGCCGCCCGCGTCGTTGTCGGCGACCATGACCATGATCCCGGGCCCGAGCACGGCGAAGAAGATTACGAGCCGCCGCCGGAACCGTGTCAGGTAGTGAATGAACTTGCTGATCCAGAACATGGGGCGATCCTCCCGGAGTTCATGCGTGCGCACCTCGGGCGTGACACACGCACAACGGCGGGTCGGCGTCCAGCCGGGTCAGGGCGGTCGTGTGCTTGAAGATCGAGCGGATCATTCGGCACATTCCCTTCTGCCAGGTTGTGGCCCGGCTCGGAATGTGCCTGGAGGGTCGACCTAGGGCCGCAGTCTCAGGGCAGCTTCCGAGCGGTCGCCCGGCGCAGCGGAGCGCAGGGCGCGGGCCGGGTCAGTCAGTGAATCACCGCAACTTGGGGGTTCCATTGCACCTTTCACGGTCACCATCCCCACGGGCGTCTTCGAGACCGCCCGATCATTGGCAGTCTAACGGACGCCCGTCGTCATGACAACCAGTTTTAGCGGCTCGCGGCTTGCGACCTGCGGCTTGCGGCTATCCCCCTGAGCCTCGATCCCTCCGCCTTGAGCCTTCGTATCCCAGCCGCTCCGGCTTTCAGCGGCTCGAACGCGCAGTAGCGCCCCTCCTCGTAGACGAGCCGGACCGCCCGGAAGCCGAAGGCGAGCGGCGTTTCACCCGTGTAGGCGATTGCCGAGGAGCCGCTTTCAGCCAGGCCGATCGCGACGCGTCCGCCCGCCAGTTGCTGCAGCGTCGGCACCTGGAGCGACACCGAGACCCCGTCCTCGTCGCGGGCCTCGACCGTCAGCGAGCGGCTCTTGACCACGGCGGTCGTGACATAAAGATCGCCGGTGTCGAGCAGCGCCGCGACGTGCGCCGAGAGGCGGTTGACGCGGGCGCCGGCGAGGTATTGATCGAGCGCCGCCACCTCCACGTCGTCTTCCGCGACGTTCCTGAACTCGAAGGTGATCGTGCGGGCGGCGCGGTAGGCGTCGTCGAGGCCGATCTGCGACCCGCCCATCGCGGCGATGACGCCGCCGAGCAGGGACAGGCCGACGCCGACATCGAGGTCCCCGGTCCGTCGGCCCGAAATGGAAGCCGCAGGACGGTTGCGGGTCACTCGCGGCAGGCCGACGTGCGGGCCTGGGGCGATGACGGTCGAGAGACGGCCGAGCCGCTCGAGGTCGTCATCGATCCTCAGCAGCAACTGCAGCGGCTCCAGATCCGCCGCCGGCAGCCGAACCACGCAGTAGCCGGACGCTTCGAGGCACGAGAGGAACGGGTCGTGACACATAAGACGGCTCCCGGCTTGCGGCCGCGGCGCTCGGCAGCACACACGAGCAAGAGTCGTTGGTTGTCCGCGCGATCGCAAGAAGCCCATCCAGGATTTGCACGCAAAATCACGCGGGACATTTCCGGACGCTGCCGCGAGCCGCGAGCCGTAAGCCGCGAGCCGTAAGCCGCGAGCCGGCGTGATCCTACCCGTTCGGCTGATGTGCGGTGGAACACGGCCGGCTACAGTGGGGTGGTGAAGGGAGCGCTACAATGGACTTGGGACATCTTCTGACTGACTTTTCCGACCACCTGACCTCACTCGTCGAGCGGGCCGGGTCGTCTACGGTCCAGGTGCGGAGCCGCCATGCGCGGCCGGCTTCCGGGACGGTGTCGGCTGCGGAACGCGTGCTGATGGCCGCGCACTCGCTCGACCACCGGAACGGTCTTACGGTTCGGACCGCCGACGGCGCGTCGCTGCCGGCGGAACTGGCCGGCTTGGATCCCGCGACCGACCTCGCCGTTCTGCGGGCGCCCGGCCTGGCGGCGCCCGCACTCCAGCCGTCGCCGTCGCCGCGCGTGGGCGGCCTGGCGGTTTCGCTTGGCCGCACCTGGAGCGGCGCACTCGCGGCGAGCGCGGGTACGGTCTCGGTGGTGGGCGGCCCGCTCAGGACGGGTCGGGGACCGGCGATCGAGCAGGTCATCCGCGCCGATGTGCGCGTGCACCCGCTGGGCGCGGGCGGCCCGCTCATCGATGCCGCCGGCGCCGTGCTGGGGATCGCGACCGGCGTCTCGATGCGCGGCCTGCCGCTGTTCATTCCGGGCGCTATCGCGTGGCGCGTCGCCGTCGCGCTGGCCGAGCAGGGCCGCATCAAGCGCGGCTTCCTCGGCATCAGCGCTCAGCCCGTGCGGATCCCGGACGGGCAGCGATCGGGGACGGCGCCGGACGGCGGCCTGCTGGTGATCGGCGTCGCCGCCGACAGCCCCGCGTCTCGCACGCTGATGGTCGGCGACGTCGTCGTCGGTTTCGACGGCCAGGCAGTACGCCATCACGACGACCTGCTGGCCCTGCTCACGGGCGACCGCGTCGGAAAGACCCTCCCCATCGGAGTGATTCGGGGAGGCGAGTCGCGGACGCTTCAGATCGAGGTGGGGGAGCAGGCATAGCCCGGCTGGCGGCCTGCCGCAAGTCGCAAGTCGCGAGCCGCAGGCCTGATGCATGACCACCGTCTTCATCGTCTCATCGTCGCCATCGGCGCGCGAGGCGCTGCGGCGCCTGGCCGAGTCGCCGGAGGTGCGCGTCGGTGGCGACGGGGACGACCTCGAGGCCTTCGCGGCCTCGGCCACACCCGCCGCGGTCCTCCTGGTAGACGACGGCGAGGCGCTGGCATTACTGCAGGAAGGCGAAGACCGGTTGCCCCCGGCCATCGTCCTCGTGAGCGACGACGTTGACGCCGTCGCGATCGATCGGGTCCGCGCGATCGACCCTCCAGGTTGGGCGATCCTTCCGCGCGGGGCGACCGCCGGCGAACTGAGGGCCGCGATCGTGGCGGCCGGGGCGGGCCTGGCCGTGCTGCCAGCCGCAGTGGCGGTAGCGCCGTTCAGCGTCCGCCGGCACGAGTCTGGCGACGACGGCGAGATGGGTGCGGACGACGATGTCGTGGAGGAGGCGTTGACCGGGCGGGAGCACGAGGTGCTCGAGTGGCTCGGTCGTGGGCTGTCCAACAGGGAGATCGGGGTGCGCCTCGGCATCAGCGAGCACACGGCGAAGTTTCACGTCGCGTCGGTGCTGGCCAAGCTGGGCGCGCACAACCGGGCGGAGGCGGTCCGCCGCGGCATCCGCCGCGGCCTCGTGATGGTATGACATTCCAGGACTCGACATCCCCGGCGATCGGCTCCGTCGATCGCCCCCCGCACGGCATGCCGTCGGACGACGAGGCGCTCGACGCGTATTCGCGATCGGTCGTGCACGCGGTGGACGTGGTGAGCGCGGCCGTCGTGAAGATCGACGTGACGAGGCAGGCGCGTGGCGGGCCGCCGGGGCGCGGCCGCCAGGAGCCGGAGCAGGGCGGTGGTTCCGGCTTCGTCTTCGCGCCCGACGGCCTGATCCTGACCAACAGCCACGTGGTCGACGACGCCGCAGTGCTCATGGTGTCGCTGCCTGATGGCCGGAAGCATGGGGCGGACCTCGTGGGCCACGACCCGGACACGGATCTCGCCGTGCTCAAGATCTCGGCGCCGGACCTGAGCGTCGCGCGGCTCGGCGATTCGTCGCGCCTGCGCCCCGGGCAGCTCGTCGTCGCCGTCGGGAACCCCTACGGCCTGCAGCACACCGTGACGGCCGGCGTCGTGAGCGCGCTCGGGCGGTCGCTCCGGTCGAAGTCGGGACGCTTGATCGACAACGTCATCCAGACCGACGCCGCGCTCAACCCCGGCAACTCGGGCGGGCCGCTCGTCACGACTGCGGGGGAAGTGGTGGGCGTCAACACCGCGATGATCCTGGGCGGCCAGGGCCTGAGCTTCGCGGTGCCGATCAACACGGTGCGGCTCTTCATCCCCGCGCTGCTCCGCGAGGGGCGCGTGCGGCGGAGCTACATCGGCATCGGGGTGCAGGACGTCCCGCTGTTGCGCCGAGTGGTGCGGTTCTTCCACCTGCCTGTCGAGAGCGGCGTGCTGGTGGTGTCCGTCGAGCCGGACGGTCCGGCTGCGCGCGCCGGCCTGAGCGAAGGGGACATCCTCGTGGAGTGCGCCGGCGAGCCCGTGTCTGGCGCGGACGACCTTCACCGGCTGCTGACGGAGGAGCGAATCGGCCAGCGAACGCCGGTCGCGCTGATCCGAGGCACGGAGCGGATGACCGTCACGGTCGTACCTCGGGACCGGCAGGCCTGAGGGAAGGAATCACCTCGGTCCCAGCGGCGGCACCACGAACGCGGCGTCCGACACGTGCAGCGTGAATCGGCCGCGGTCGATGGCGCGGACGATGACGGCCTCGGCATCGGCGGTCCAGGTCGTGTCGATCGTGGGACGGAGCGGGCGGTCGGCGACGCCGAACGTCATGGAGTTTGCGGCAAGGCCGACACCGGGAGTGTCGACGGCCCAGGCCCAGGCCATCGTCGCTTCGCCGCGCGCGCGGTTTCTGAGCACGATGTAGTTCTCGGGCGCCCGCCAGGGCAGCACGAAGCGCGGCAGGGCGAGCCGGATGCCCAGCCGGTCGCCCAGCCGCTCGTCGGTCGAAGCCGGCGTGATCTTCACGACCGTGAATCGCTCGCTTTCGACCGTGGCCCGGGAACCCTCGCGAAGCGGGAACGTGGCCGCCTCGACTACCTCGTATGCCGCGAACTCAATGTCGGCCTCGTACCGTCCAGGGGCGCCGATGTGCCGCCGGTAGACCGCCTCCGGCATCTCGAACAGGGTTTCCACGCGCCGGGTGTTTCTCTTCGAGGGCCACATCATCGAGGCACGAACGACGGAACTCACGGCGTCGGGCTGGAAGAAGAGGTCCGCGGATTCCCAGTCGTACGCGTTGGTGAGCCACGCGAGGCGCCAGGCGCTGCTGACCGCGTCGTTCGACCCGTCGGAGAATTGGATCCGCCCCGATGCCCGGAGGGGACGTATGGCCCAGCCGGCCGGCAAGCCGGACACGTCGAAGGACCCGTAGATTTGCGCCACGCGGTACGGCAGCTCACGTGCGGCGCGATAGGTGGCGCCGCGTCCGGTCGTGTCGAGGGCCACGACGAGCCGCCGCGCGTCGAACACCTTCGGGTCCGCCTGGCCAGGGGTGAGGCCGGGGAGCATCGGCCAGGGCCACAACGCTCGCACACCGATCGCGAGGGCGAGCGCGGCCGCCGCGAGCAGCAGCGTGCGAAGGCGCCGACGCGTGAGGTACTGGTGAGCAACCAGGCTGCTCACCGCGACGAGACCGACGGCCCACGCGAGAACGGCGCCCGCCGACGAGAAGACCGTCTCGTGGGAGAACCTGAGCGCGAGGAAGACGAACGCGACCACGATGGCGACGATCGTGAGCCGAGCCCGATCGCGGGTGATGGCGGCGAGCAGCACGAGCGACCAGAGCAGGAGAGCGTCGAGGGCCATCCACTCGAACGCGAGCCGCGGCAGCAGGCGCCAGTCGGTGCCGTTCGCCGCCGCGACGACGAGCGACGCGACGGCGGGCACGCCAAGGAAGAGGCACGACACGAGCCCGAACTTGCTGGCGAGGAGCGTGCCGCGTGAGATGGGCCGCGTGAGCCAGAACGCGCTCGTGTCGTCGAGCGGGTCGGCGGTCACGATTCGGATGGCGACGAGCCACCCGAGCGCGGCCTGCGCCACCGTCTGCAGTTCGCCAAAGAGGAACCGCGGCAGCGTGGCGGCGATCACGCGGTCGATCGCCAGGATGTAGACGATCGCGTTGAAGCCGAGGATGGCCAGCCAGAGCGCCAGCCACAACCGGTTGGCCCGCACGTCCTTCATCGCCTGGTGCCAGATCGTGCGCACGGGAACTCCCCCTACTTTATCGTCGCCCAGATGTCGTCGATGGTGACGGGCCGCCTGAACGTCCCGAGATCCTGAGCCACGACGGCCACGACTTCCGCCCCGCGCAGCCACCGCTCGTCCACGAGCGCCCGATGGGACCCATCGCCTTCGAATCGGAGCAGGCGGTGGGTGACAACGACGTGATCGTTCAGAATCGTGGTCGTCCCGTAGACGCGGACCCCTCGTGGCTGAGGAACGAGTGCCTGCCGCCGGCTCCGATTCAGCAGGAAATACTGCACGTCCGCTGTCGTCCGGCGGCGGAGCCAGATCGCCGCACCGACCTCGCGCAGCGACACGTCGCAGCCGGCGCCGTCCGGCGAGACACTCGAGGACAGCACCGACACCCGCCGGCCGCCGGCCGTGGCGGAACCGCCCGGCACGAGGGGAAAGGCAGCGGCCAGCCGGTACCCGACGGCGCCAATCGTCAGTTCGCCGTCGAAGCGTGTCGCCCCATGGGTACCCGGCGTCGATGATGCAGGGTCGAGCGCGGCGATCGCAAACGGCTCGCGTTCTCCTCGCCGCGCGTCGTTGCCGTTCAGCATCTCGGCGCCGCCGAGCAGCGCCGTCATGACCTCGGATCGGACGTAGGGCGCGCCCGTCAGGCCCACGTCGATGGCGGTTCGTGAGGCGGCGGTCGGGCGCAGGGCCCCAGGCCTTCCCGCGGTGTCGAAGCGGCCGGCGACCTCGAGCGGCACCAGGACCACGTCGGGGCGCGGCGTCGGCGTGGTGAACCGGGCGAGCAGGGTCCAGGCGCGCCCGCCGTTCAGTCGAGGCGTTTCGCCCACGCGCTCGGGCACCAGCGTCGCCTCGACCCGGCCGGCGTCGAACCACCCGGGTTCGAGGGGCGGCGGTCCAGGCGACAGGTCGAGGCTCCATCGATTTCCGACCAGCAGGAAACCGATCACGCCGATCGCGAGGACCCCGACCGACCTCCGTGTCCGGCGCGTATAGACCTGGTGAAGCACGCCCAGAACGCAGCAGGCCAGGAACACGGCAAGCCCGACGACGACCGCGGTGTCCGTCGCGCCAGCCGGCCGCCGTAGTTCGAGATGCAGGAACGTCTGCGCGACGAACTGCGTGATCCCCGTGAACATCGCGGCCGCGATGGCGGCGATGGCGAAGACGGAGAGGTCGGACGTGACGGCGGCCAGCGCCACGAGCGGCAGGAGCACTACCAGGCGTTCGACGATTATCTCGCCGGCGGCCCAGGCGACGTCGTTCACGGGAATTCCGTTGCCGGCAAGGACCACGATATCGACCACGACCGGGAGGGCCACGAGGAACAGGAGCAGGCTCGCGAGCTTGGCCAGGACGAGTTGGCGCCTGGCGATCGGACGGGAGAGCCAGAACGCCGTCGTGCCGACGAGCCGATCGGCCTGGACGACCTGCGCGGCGACCACCACGAACAGAGCCAGGTGGAGGATGCTGAGGACGAAACAGACGATCCCCACCGGCCCGGGGGCGAAGGACGCGAATGGGTCGGGCGTGACCGGGTCGGGTATCCGCGCGTCGAGGCCGGTCCCGATGACGAGGGCGCGCAGCAGGACGACGGCCGTCCAGGCTCCCAGCAGCGCCGGGTGCTGCCGGACGTCCTTGCGCACCAGGTGAACGACGGCGCCGTTCATCGCTTCGTCTCCGTCCAGCGGTGGGGCAGGGCTTCCCTGGCCTGAGCGGGGAGGAAGGCAGCCTTGCCCTGGTCGCCGGCCGCGTTCGTGCGAAACGTCCGGGCAAGGGCCATGAAGATGGCCTTGAGCGGCATCGGGGCGATCTCCACCCGCGTGGCGCCGGCCAGCGCCGCCCGCACGCAAGCCTCGTCGTCCTCGCCGCCCGCGCTCTCGACGAACCGCAGCGTATGAGCCGCGCGCTCGACGCCGAGCCACGAGGCCGGCAGCGGCGACGGAATGGGCGCGTCGCCTTCGAACGTGGCTTCGACCCTGCGGAAGCGGCCGGTCAGCGAGGCGACCGGCTCGGCGAGGTGCAGCCGGCCCTCGTTGATGACCCCGATCCAGTCGGCGAGCCGTTCCACTTCGTCGATGTCGTGCGACGAGATGAACACGGTCCATTGCGCCTGCTCGGCCAGTTCGAGGATGCCCTGGATGAACTCGTCGCGGACCAGCGCGTCGAGTCCCGCGAACGGCTCGTCGAGCACGAGCAGCCGGGGCCGGTAGGCGAGCGACGACAGCAGCGCCGCCTTCATCCGCATGCCGCGCGAGAAGTCCTTGATGCGCCGGCTCGACGGCAGATCCAGCCGACGGCGAAGGTCCTCGGCGAACGCCGTGTCCCAGGCCGGGTAGAGCGGCCGGCAGTAGGCGAGCAGGCCGTCGAGCGTCATCCAGCCGGGCAGTTCCTGGTTCTCGGACACGTAGCCGATCTGCTGGAACTCGGTCGGGCCGAGGCGGCGCGAATCGACCCCGAGCACCGTCGCCCGGCCCGACGAGGGCTCCAGGATGTTCATGACCGTCTTGATCGTCGTCGTCTTGCCGGCGCCGTTCGGGCCGACGAACGCGAAGATGCTGCCCTCGGGGACAGAAAGCGTGAGGTCGTGCACGGCCTCGGTGCGGCCGTAACGCTTGCTGAGCGACTCGGTCTGGATGACAGGATTCATAATCGGTCTCATCGGTCGAGGCGTTCCCACCGATCCTTCACGGCGTCGATCACCTCCTGCAGGTCGAGAGACAGCTTGCGCGCCTCGACCACGAGGCGCTCGGTCTCCTCGTTCAGCAGGGTGCGGCGCTGGCCGCGCGTGGCGGCAGGCGCGCGCGAGACGACGGTGCCGATGCCCGGGCGGACCTCGAGCAGCTTCTCGGCCACGAGCGTCCCGACCACCTTGTGCGCGGTGTTCGGGTTGATACGCAGGTCCTGGCTGAGGGAGCGGACGGAGGGGAAGGGGTCACCCGGGCGGAGCTGACCGGCCACGCAGGCCTTCTTGACCGCGTAGACCACCTGCTCGTGGACCGACAGCCCCGGTTTGAAGCTCACGCTGAATGGCAGCACGCTGTACTATATATACTAGGACAGCTAGGACAGTCAACAGGAAAGAATCCAGAAGCCAGAAGCCAGAAGCCAGAAGCCAGAAGCCAGAAGCCAGAAGACGGTCAGGAAGCGATGACGGTCTCGACGCGCCCCACCTCGGCTTCCGTGGTGTGCTGGGAGGCGAAGCCGTAGAAGCCGAGGCGATCGGCGAGGATGCCGAGCCCGAGCAGGCCCGCGGCGCCTTTCGGCAGGCCGGCCAGCAGGCAGCACCCGGGCAGGATGTCCACCAGGGCGAACCGCGCCGCCAGGAGCCACTGCCGGCGGTCGAAGATCGCCGGATACCGGGGCGCGAGCGGCGCGCGCGGCCACATCAGCGCCAGGCGGCGGACGATGAGCAGCGCGGTGTCCGCGGCCAGAGCCACCGCCGCTACGGCTCCAATGGCGACCACCGCTCCACCCCAGATCCCGCTCAGTGCCACCGCGGAGAACCCCAGGCCGCTGCTGAGCGGCATCCACACGACCGCTCCGCGCCACGTCTGCTGTCCGGGCAGGGCGTAGACGAAGCCCAGGGTGAGGAGGAATGCGATCGCCGCGACGGCAGTGGCCAGGTCGAGAACGGGCGACACGAAGGGCAGCATCGCGGTGACGATGCCGAGGAGCAGCGCGAGCGCCGCGGCGACAATCTCCGCGCTCAGCCGGCTGCGACCGATCCCGAGCGGGGCGAGCGGCGCGCGGGCCGGCCGGCCGAGGTGCGCGAGCGAGACCACCAGGCCGGTGCCGAGCAGCAGCGCGCCCCATGGAATGGCAGGCGCAGCCGGGGCTGGCGTGCCGGCGGCCAGCCACGCGAGCAGCGGGGTGGCCAGCAGCCCGGCCCCCATGATCGCCAGCGTGGTGAAGACGACGAGCGGCCACTCGTGAAACGGACTCGCGGCCGGGTTCGGCGGGTTGGTGGTCATCGCGAATTCCTCGCGAGCATGATACCGCCAGTCGAGCTGTCTCGCGCCGGGACGATGGCCAGCCGCCGGGTTCGCGAGCCATCCCGCCCCCGTGCGCCGCTGAAGTGAGTCGATCTACCGTCGTCCGGCCAGGCGATCGGAGAGCGCGTGGACCAGGCCGGCGCGGCGCCGACCGCGCGGTTTGACGAACCGGATGTTCGGCCGGCAGCCAGCCGGATCGGTGAAGCCGGGGATGAACGGAGCGATGGACGCGGCGGGCCCCGTCATCGGGAGCGCACGCAGCGCTTCGGTCGGGCACGCGGCGACGCACGCGGGAACGTGGGGATCTGTGGCAGCCCTGAAGGGTCGTCCTGCGCCGTCGTGCTGACAGAAGTCGCACTTCGACATCACGCCCTTCGCCGCGTCGTACTTCGGCGCGCCGAACGGGCAGGCCATTTCGCAGTAGCGGCACCCGATGCACCGTTCCTCGTGGTGGATCACGACGCCGTCGGCGCGTTTCTCGTAGGCGCGCGACGGGCACGCCGCCAGGCACGCCGGTTGCTCGCAGTGGTGGCAGGCCACCGACAGGAAGTACGTCGGCCCGCCCGGGCGCCGCCGCAGGTTCAACGGCAGCACGCGGCGCCACGGGCGTTCCGACGACCAGCCGTTTTCCAGGCGGCAGGCCAGCACGCACGCGCCGCAGCCGACGCAGCGTCCGAGGTCGAGGAGGAATCCCGACCGAGTCGAGCAGGGCTGAAGCCCTCCTCCGGCCGAAGACTCAAGGCAGCGGCGCAGGTCTCGGCGTGCGGGAGATCCGACTGATTCCGTCAGTTCCGACCGAGACGAGTCAATCCCGACTGAGACGGATCCAACCTGGACCAGGCACTCGTAGAACGTCGCCCCGTGGTTGATGTCCGTCACGCCAGCATCGGTCAACCGGTTGATGTCGGGGTCGCCCTCGTGACAACGCCCCTCGAGCACGTGCACGACGCCCGGGCGCAGCCCCTCGTCCAGGCGCACCGCGAGGGTGATGCGGCCACGGTCGTTCCACACGTCGGCCTCGTCACCTTCCGAGAGACCGCGCGCCGCCGCGTCGGCCGGGTGCATGTCGAGCCGGTGCGGCCTCTCGATGTCCCGTACCCAGTCGAGGTTGCCGAACTGCGAGTGGATGCGATCGCGGGTCTTGCACGACAGCAACTGCAGCGGATACCGCGAGGCCAGCGAAGATTCGTGCCCCTCCTCGAGCGGCACGTAGTCCGGCACCGCATCGACGCCCCACAGGCGTGTCGCCTCGTCGGACGCGAACTCGACCTTCCCGGAGGGTGTCGGGAATCGCAGGTCGGCGAAGGCGATGTCGCCCGCGCCGGTGGGGTCGACGGGCTGGCGGGAGAGCTGGGCGTAGAGAAGAGCAGGGCTGAAGCCTTGCTCCACCGAACTCGAGCCCTGCTCCACCGACCCCGGCAGCATCCTGAGCAGCAGTTGCCGGGTCTCCGCGTCGTCGCGAGGGAAGTACGTCGTGTCGAACGCGAAGCGCTCCGAGAGCAGCCGCCAGATCTCCGTCTCCGTCTTCACCTCGCCTGGCGGTTCCCACAGCTTCGCGCGGAGCTGCAGGTACGGATGCCAGTAGGCCGTGACGAGGTCCTCCTCCTCGAACATCGTCTTGGCGGGCAGGACGTAGTGCGCGAGCCGCGCGGTGTCGGTCATGAACTGGTCAACGACCACCAGCAGGTCGAGCTGCTCGAACGCCTTTCGCACGGTCGCCGACCGCGGGTTCTGGCTGACGGGGTTCCCCTTTTCCACCCACGCCGCCGCCACTCGCGGCGCGGCGATCTCGCCGAGCGCGGGCCCCAGGCGCGAGACGGGGATGCCGCGACCGAAGCCGGCCGGCTCGGGCGGGAGCAGGGGGTCCTGCAGGCAGTGACTGTTCAGGTTCGCATACTGCCATCCCCCGCCTCGCACGCCGATGTTTCCCGTCAGGGCCGCCAATAGCGCCACCGCTCTCATCGTCTGGCCCGCGTGGTGATGGCGCTGCAGGCCGAAGCCGGCGATGAGCAGCGCCGGCGCGTGGCGAGCGTAGTCGAGCGCGAGCCGTTCGATCGCCGACGCAGGAACGCCGGTAATCGACGCGACGCGCTCGAGCGGGTACTCGCGAAGCCGACTGAGATAGCGATCCACGCCCGAGCCGTGATCTTCCAGGAAAGCCCGGTCGTGCAGGCCCGCGTCGACAATCGCGCGCGCCAAGCCGAGCGCCATGGCGGCGTCGGTGCCGGGCCTGGGCTGCAGGTGCAGGTCGGCCGCGTCCGCGGTATCGGTGCTGCGCGGGTCGATCAGCGCGACGATGGCGCCGCGTTCCTGCGCCTCGTGAATCCACCGCATCTGGTGGACGTTCGTCTCGGCGGGGTTGTGTCCCCACAGCAGGATGAAGCGGCTGTCCGCCGTGTGCCGCGGATGGTTGTGCAGGTTGGCGCCGTACGTCAGCCGCGTGGCCTCGAGGCCCGCCGGCCAGCAGAGATCGCCGTAGGTGAGCGTGCACCCGCCGAACTGGCGCCAGAAGGTCATCGCCAGCCGGCCGAGCGCGCCGTGGCTGCCCGAGGCCTCGTAGTACAGCACGGATTCCGGGCCGCGATCCCTGCGCAATCTCTCCAGCCGCGACGCGATATCGCCCAGCGCTTCGTCCCACGACACCCGCGCGAACGACCCGTTTGGCTGGCGCTGCATCGGGTGGAGCAGGCGCGACTCCGTGGTGACGCGGCGCGCGTAGCTGATCCCCTTCAGGCACACGTGGCCGCCCGTGGCGGAGTTGAGCGGATCGCCCTCGATGCGCGTCACGCGCCCGTGGTCGAGCGTCACGACCATGCCGCACGTGCAATAGCAGTTGCGCGGGCACACGGTGCGCACGGTCGTCACACCCTCGGGCAGGCACGCTTCCGCGGGTCCGTCAGGGCTCGGCATGGCCGGAAAGTGTATCATTCCGCGCGCGGAGGCATCTGTGATGAAACGGCAGGGGTTGGCGCTCATCCTGACAACGATTCTCGCGGGCACGGCCGCGCCGGCGCAGACCGTGAAGCCGCGGGTGGACGGCGCAGCGATCCACGGCTACGTCACGACACTGGCGTCCCCCGACTGGCAGGGGCGCCGGACGCTGACACCCGGATTCGATCGCGCGGCCGACTGGGCTGCAGGCCGGTTCAGGGAGTGGGGACTGCAGCCGGCGGGCGACTCGGGCACGTTCGTTCAGGCCGTCCCGATTGTCGGTCCGCGATCGGATTTCGCCTGGACGACGGGCATGCCAGCGCTGGTCGCCGGCGGCCGGGCGTTCTCGTTCAAAGAAGCCGAGTTCGTCGTCGATTTGTCGTCAACCGGGGCCACCGACCTCGGCGGGGAGGCCGTATTCGTGGGCTACGGCATCTCGGCGCCCGCCAAGGGGCTCGACGAATACGCCGGCCTCGATGTGACGGGGAAGATCGTCTTCGTGCTGCGCGGATCGCCGAAGGACGCCCCGCCGGAGGTCACCGACTTCCCGTCCGACCCGCCGGCACGGGTCGGTCCTCCCGAGGCATGGACCGAGGAGTCGGCCGAGCACACCAAGGTGATGACCGCCTACCGGAAGGGCGCCGCGGCCATCGTACTCTGCGACGCGAACCCGGCGGCGCGCGAGGCCCAGCCGTGGCCCAGGGCAAGGCTTGCGCCGACGCCATTCTCTCGGCCGTTTCTCGTCGTGGCGGCCAGCGACCCGCGCATCCTGCGTGCGGTGATGATGCGCGACCCGCTCGAGTCGCTCGTCGGCTTCATCGATCGCATCAACCGGATGAGGCGAGCGGTGCAGCAGGGCAGGGCGCAGTCGGAAGCGACCGGCGTGCGCGTCCGCGTGAAGGGCTACGACGAGGTGGCGCTGTACGGTGAGTCGTTTGGAAACAACCAGTCCCGGAATGTGGTGGCGAAGATCGACGGCACCGATCCGGCCCTGAAGCGCCAGGCGGTGGTGATCGGCGCGCACCTCGACCACCTGGGCTTCCGGAGCGGCCTGGTTCACCCGGGCGCGGACGACAACGCGTCCGGCTCGGCAGTGGTCCTCGAGGTGGCGCGGACGATGGCCGCGGCCGGGATCCGGCCGAAGCGGACCGTGGTGTTCGCGCTGTGGTGCGGGGAGGAGTACGGCCACCACGGGTCCAGGCGGTTCACTGCCGCGCCGCCTGACGGTCTGTCGATCGACCGCATCGTCGCCTACATCAACATGGACATGGTCGGCCTGGGCAACGGGGTCGAAGCCGCCGGTGCGCGCGACTTTCCGTCGGTGTTCGGGATCATGATGCGCGACCAACCGCCAGCGATCGCTCGGGCCGTCAAGCCGGAGGTCATCGGGCCGGGCGGCAGCGACTACGCGCCGTTCATCGAACACGGCGTGGACGCGATCTCGCTCGACTCGATCGGCGGAAACGGGCACCCCGACTACCATGACGCGGCCGATGTCGCGTCGAAGGTCCAGCCCGAACTCCTCGCCACCGTCGGCCAGTTCGTGCTGCAGGCCGCGGTCAACCTCGCGAACGAGACCACGACGCCGCTCCCCGTGCCGGGCCGGCGCGAGGTGTGCGACGCCCTGCGGTTCGTTGTGCCCGACATCGGCGGCCAGTCGCCGGATGGCTGGCGGACGCTCGGACCGCGGACGCCGGCCGAGATGCGGACGGCGGTCGTGAGTGCAATCCGCGCGGCCAGGAAGGGTGGCGACGCCGGCGCCGACTCCACCGATCCGCGGCCGCGGATCCTCGTCGGTGCGCCGGCGACGGCGATCGCGGGCAATCTCGTGCTGCTCGAGGCGGCATCCGCCGCGTTGGACCTGGCGCGGCTCGACATCGGGGGCGACGATGGGGTGTGGGTGCGGGGCGGCCTGACGGCCGCAGGCAAGGCGGCGATGACGGCGGCGGAGGAGATGGGCATCACGCCAAACCTCGTGCGGCCGACAGCCACTCTCGCGGTCGATGTCCTGGCCGTCGCGTCCAGGCCGGTGCTGGTCAGCGGCATCACCACGCCGGACGAGAGCATCGCAAGCCGGGTCGCTGCGAAGAACGGGGCCTTCGCGCTGGACTGTGCGGCGAGCGGCGTGGCCTCCTGCGCGGCGGGACTCCACGCGCTGCGCACCGCGCTCGGCGGCAGCGGGAACCTGCTCGTGTCGATGCGCGTGGCGCCCGCAGACGCCGTGCGAGTGCACCGAGCCCTCTACCTCGAGCTCGCGAAGAGAGGATGGAACAAGGGCGAGATCTTCGCGATCGCCGGCCTGGCGCCCGACGGCACCCCCGGCGGCAACCTGACGCGATTCACGCCGAAATGAGCCCACGTACGGACAACCACAGGAGGGCACGGAGAACACGGAGGAAAGACCCGAACGAGATCACGCGCGCGAGATGACGGAGCGAACGGGAGAGTTCGACCGCGGAACGTAGTGCAGATCCGGCCCCTTCGGGCCGGCCCCGGTCGAAGCGAGCGGCCTGACTCTGACTTTCCTCCGTGCCCTTGGTGTCTTTGTGGTTGAGACTTTGGCAGCGCGGGGCTTCGGCCCCGCGGCGGTTGAGGAGTAGGATCGCTGACATGATCAATGCATCGCACGAGGCGCACGACCACCGCGAGTTGCTGAGACAGATCGCCCGCCAGGCGATGGTGGACTACGGGCTGTGGCCCGACTTCTCGCGGGAGGCAGTCGGCGAAGCCGAGCGGGCCCGGCCGGCCGACGGCGCCGCCCTCGGTGATAACGCTGCGGGGCCGTCGCCCTCGCCGGCGCGCGATCTGCGCGGCCTGCTCTGGTGTTCGATCGACAACGACGACTCGATGGACCTGGATCAGCTCTCGGTGTCCGAGCCCGAGGCGAACGAGGCCGTCCGCATCCTGATCGCGATCGCCGACGTCGACGCGCTCGTGCGGAGCGGCAGCGCCGTTGACGCGCACGCGCGGCAGAACACGACCTCGGTCTATACACCGGCCGAGATCTTTCCGATGCTGCCGGAGCGTCTCTCGACCGACCTCACGTCGCTGGCCTTTGGCGAGGAGCGCCACGCAGTCGTCGCGGACCTCGTCATCGATAGCCAGGGCTCGACGACCGAGGCGACCGTCTACCGCGCGCTCGTGGTGAATCGCGCGAAGCTGGCCTACAACAGCGTCGCGGCCTGGCTCGATGAGCAGGGCCCGATGCCGCAGGCGTTGGCGGCCGTCCCCGGAATGGCCGAGCAGGTCCGCGCGCAGGACGAGGTGGCACAGCGGCTGCGCCGGTCTAGGCTCGAGCGCGGCGCGCTCGATTTTCAGACCATCGAGGCGAGACCGGTCTTCGAGGGGAACGCGATCCGCGATCTGTCGGAAGAACGGGACAACCGCGCGCGCAACCTGATCGAGGATTTCATGATCGCGGCCAACAGCGCGACGGTGAAGTTCCTCGAGGCGAAAGGCTACCCGTCGATTCGCCGCGTCGTGCGATCCCCCGAACGATGGGACCGCCTCGAGGCGCTGGCCGCCCAGTACGGCGTGCGCCTGCCGACGGAGCCCGATTCCCGCGCGCTGGCCGGCTTCCTGGCCGCGCGCCGCGCGGCGGACCCGGTCCGATTCCCCGATCTCTCGCTGGCCGTGATCAAGCTGCTCGGGGCGGGCGAGTACGTCGTGGACCGCCCGCACCAGGACGGCGAGGGCCACTTCGGCCTCGCCGTGAAGGACTACACGCACTCGACGGCGCCCAACCGGAGGTTCCCCGACCTGGTCACGCAGCGGCTGCTCAAGGCGGCGCTGGCAGGGAGCCCCGTGCCGTACCCCGCCGACGAACTCGACCGCATCGCGGCGCACTGCACGGAGATGGAGGACGAAGCCCACAAGGTGGAGCGCCTGACGAAGAAGGCGGCCGCGGCGCTCATGCTCGAGTCGCAGATCGGCACGGTGTTCGACGGCATCGTCACCGGCGCCTCGCCGAAGGGGACGTGGGTGCGCGTGTTCCGTCCGCCCTTCGAGGGGAAGGTCGAGCGCGGATTCGAGGGCATGGATGTCGGCGATCACGTGCGCGTCCGGTTGATCCACACCGACGCCAGGCGCGGCTTCATCGATTTCGCGAGGGCATAGCAATTCGTGGACACGGAACTCGTCGTCGCGTCCGTGAATGCCGAGGGTGACGGCGTGGCCACGGTCGAGGGCCGTGTGGTGACGGTCCCCGGAACGATCCCGGGTGAGCGGATTGCGGCCCGGCTCCGCCGGGCGCGGGATGGCTCGCTATCCGGGGAGGTCACGCGGATTCTCGTCGCGTCGCGGCACCGGGTTTCACCCCGGTGCCGCCACTTCGGGCCGTGCGGGGGCTGCACGTGGCAGCACATCGAATACGGCGAGCAGCTGCGGCTGAAGCGGAAGATGGTGCAGGAGTCGATTGGGAGCCTCCTGCAACGCATCCAGGTCCGGCCGACGCTCGGCACGCCGTCGCCTGACGGCGGCACGCCGTGGGGGTACCGGGACAAGGTCAGTTTCGTCTTCGGCCCTGGCCGTCGAGGCCGGCCGCTGGTGATGGGCCACTACCCGCGTGGGTCCGGGACGGTGCTCCCCGTCGAGGAATGCCCGGTTCACGCCGACGCCGGCAACCGCGTGGCGTTCGTTCTACGCGAGGCGCTCGACCGGGCGCACATCAGCGGGGCCACGCCCGACGGCGACTCTGGCGTGGCGCGGCACGTGGTCGTTCGCGTGTCGGAAGGCACCGGAGAACTGGTCGGGACCCTCGTGGTCACCGAGACCGTCAGGGCGCTGCGCCGCGTCACCGCGGACGTGCAGGCGCAGCTTGCGGCAGGCGGCCCCGGCCTGTCTCATGTCGGTTTTCATTTGAACATCCACGACCGTCCCGGCCCCTATCTGTTCGGCCGGGAGACGCGGCGTCTGTTCGGCTTGAGCGAGGTGCGCGAGCAGGTGGGCCGCACGTCATACCTGGTGTCTCCCACCGCGTTCTTCCAGACAAACGTCCGCGCTGCGGACGTGCTGGTGCGCGAGGTGCTCGACGCGCTCTCCGACACGAGATTCCAGCGGGTCCTCGACCTGTACGCCGGCGTCGGATTGTTCGCCCTCCCGCTCGCGAAGGCCGGTCGGGCGGTCACGGCTGTCGAGGAGAACCGTGAAGCCGTGGCCAGCGCGGCGGCGGCGCTCCGCTTGAACAAGGTCCCCGAACGCGCCTGCCGGCTGATTGCCTCGCGTGTCGAGGACGCAATCGGCCGGGTCGGGGCAGGCAGGGCTGGGAACGATCGTCGCGGCTTGAAGGCCGCGGGTCAGGAGTGGGACGCCGTCGTCCTCGACCCGCCGCGTCAGGGTTGCCCGCCCCGGGTGCTGGACTGGGTACTCAACACGTTGCGTCCCCCGCGCATCGTCTACGTGTCGTGCGACCCGGCGGCCATGGCCCGCGATCTGGCGCACGTTCCCGGAACCGGCTACGATTTCGAGCGGGTGCAGCCCATCGACATGTTCCCCCACACCGCGCACATCGAGACCGTCGTCGTCCTTGGGGTCAGCTGACCCCGTGTAACCTCCCGGGATTTCGTGTTAATTGAGCAGCAGCATGGCCAACCAAGCCGTCACCGGCAAGTCGGGTCTCACGCGGCAGGCAGCGGCATATGGCCTGGGCGTGATGACGCTGCTCAATTTCGTCAACTACATCGACCGGTACGTCCTGCCGGCCGTTGCTCCCCGCATCCAGGACGCGCTGTCGCTCACGGATACCGAGGTCGGCTTCCTCGGCAGCGCCTTCCTGTTCTCGTACTTCCTCACGTCGCCGATCTTCGGCTGGCTGGGGGATCGGCTCTCGCGGACGAAGCTCATGGCCTTCGGGGTGGCCATCTGGAGCCTGGCGACGGCAGGCGGCGGCCTCGCCGGCAACCTCTGGCACATGCTGTTCGCGCGCGGCGCGGTGGGGGTCGGCGAGGCGTCGTACGCAGCCATCTCGCCCGCGCTGATCTCCGATTACTACCCCCCGGAACGGCGCGGGCGCGTGTTCGCCATCTTCTACCTGGCGATCCCGGTCGGCAGCGCCGTCGGCTACCTCCTTGGCGGCGCCATCGAATCCCACTTCGGCTGGCGCGCGGCGTTCTTCGCCGTCGGGCTGCCCGGGCTCCTGCTGGCCCTCCTGACCCTGACCGCAGCCGATCCGCCGCGGGGGATCAACGACGAACCGGCGGCGGCGGGGGAGAGAGCGGGAAGCTACGCGGAGTCACTCCTCCTGCTGGCGCGCAACCGCGACTACGTGATGGCCGTGATGGGCTACGCCGCCTACACCTTTGCCGTTGGCGGCATCTCGTTCTGGGTGCCGGGCTATCTGATCCGCGAGCGCGGCATGTCCCTCGACCAGGCGAACTACGTGCTGGGGACGGTGACGGTAGTGGCCGGCATCGGCGGGACGTTCCTCGGCGGCTACATCGCGGACGTGCTGGCGCGTCGCATCCGCCAGGCGCACCTGTGGGTGTCCGGCGTGTCGATGGTTCTGGCGATCCCGTTCGTGTGGATCGCGTTCACGACGCCCAACGCGACGGTCTTCACCGCGTCGCTGCTGGTGGCCGAGTTCATGGTGTTCCTCAGCACGGGACCGATCAACGTCGTGATTGTGAGCGTGGTGCCCGTCGCCATGCGCGCGACGGCGATGGCCGTCAGCATCTTCCTGATCCACCTGCTCGGTGACGCGGCGGCGCCGCCGGTGATCGGCGCGGTATCTCAGCGGGTGGGTCTCTCGAAGGCCGTCCTGATCGTGCCCGCGTTCGTCGCGCTGTCGGCGGCCATCTGGCTGGTTGCCGCCTGGAAGCCGGCGCGGCGGCGTTGAATGGGAATCAGGAGTCAGGATTCGGGATTCAGTGACGTGCCGCCGACGCCCCCTGATTCCCGAATCCCGACTCCCGAATCCTGGACTACCCCCGCTTTGCCGGCAACGCCACGAACAGGTCGTTCCCCTGCCGGTTCAGCAGCAGCAGGGCCGGGCGGTCCGAGCTGGAGTTGACCGCCTCCTGGAACTGCGTGACGTTGCTCACCGGTTTGTGATTCACCTCGACGATCACGTCGCCCGAGCGAATCCCCGCGTCGGACGCCGCGCTGGCCGGCGCGACGTCGTCCACCACCAGGCCCAGCTTCGCCCGCACGCCCAGTTGGCGGGCCACGTCAGGCGTGAGCGGCGACACGGTCAACCCATAGTGGCCGCCGCCGCCGCCGCCTTCGCGCTCGTTCGACGCCATCCGGCTGCCGGCCAGTTCTCCCAGCACGACCTGCCTGGTTTCCTCGCGGCCGTTGCGCAGGAACGTCACCGTCGCATGGCTGCCGGGCTGGCTGCTCGCCACGTGGTTGCGCAGCGAGTTGCTGTCGGCCACTGGCTCGCCGTTGAAGACCAGGATGACGTCGCCGCGTTCGATGCCGGCCATCTGAGCGGGGCTCCCGTCCTCCACGGCGCTGACCAGTGCGCCCCGCACGTCCTTAAGGCCGAGGCTCTTCGCAAGCTCCGAATTCACGCCCTGCACCGTGACGCCCATCTTCGCCCGCCGCACCCTGCCGGTCTTGATCAACTGCTCCATGACGTTCTGCGCCATGTCGGCCGGAATCGCGAAGCCGATGCCGATACTGCCGCCCGACGGCGACAGGATCTGCGAGTTGATCCCCACCAGTTCGCCGCGGGTATCCACGAGCGCGCCGCCGGAGTTCCCCTGGTTGATCGGCGCGTCGGTCTGGAGGAAGTCCTCGAAACCTCCGTCGGACATCCCGGTTGCCCGGCCCTTGGCGCTGATGATCCCCATGGTCACCGTCTGGCCCACGCCGAGCGGGTTGCCGATCGCCAGCACGACGTCGCCGACGCGGACCTTGCGCGTATCGGCCAGCGGCAGGCTGTGCAGCCCGTTCGCCTCGATCTTCAGCACCGCGAGATCCGACGGCTGGTCGGATCCGACCACCTTCGCCACGAACGTCCGGCGGTCGGTCAGATCGACGCGAATCTGGCTCGCCCCGCTCACGACGTGAGCGTTCGTCAGGATGTACCCATCCGGGCTGACGACGACGCCAGAACCGAGGGCGCCCTCCTCACGCGGCTGCGGCTGCAACCGCGGCCCCTGGCGACCGAAGAACTGCTCGAACAACCGGTCGTCGCCGAAGTTGGTAACGGCATCGCGGACGACCCGCTCGGCACGGATGGTCGCCACGGCCGGCGCCACCTGGCTGACCAGGTCGGCGTACGAGTTCGGCGCGCTCAGGCCGGTCGCCTGGCCCTGCTGCGGTTCTGACGCGGGCGCCGCCGCCATCGCCGTCGATGTCCCTACTGCGGCATTGACGGCCGACCCTGTCAGGTTCCAGCCGATCGCGACGCCGGCCACCAGTACGACGCTGGCCAGCACGGCCAGCCTCACGCTCATCGGGAGCATGCGTCGGAGTGTCTCTCTGTTCATGTCTCATCCTCGCAAACGGGACCGGGTGGCGGGCATCTCCCGCCCCGGTCTGGGTTCACGTCTCAGTTGGATAAGACGAGGAAGGCGATTACACGGGCGTTTCTGGAGGATTACATTCGTGTCATGAACAGAATTCAGTAATCAGAATTCAGAATCCAGAATCCGGAATCCGGAAGCCGCGAGCC
>Ga0209048_10001176_pt1 | contig 27237 bp, 35 predicted proteins | sample FrelakmetCRP12CR_FD_187146 | JGI IMG/M metagenome (GOLD analysis project Ga0209048, IMG submission 187146) | Freshwater lake sediment microbial communities from the University of Notre Dame, USA, for methane emissions studies - CRP12 CR (SPAdes)... | ecosystem: Environmental > Aquatic >... | reverse complement strand
TGCACTTAACTTATTTGGGAGCCAAATATGACAAAACGCTACAAGGTAGTGGTCCTGATCGGCCGCTTCGAACCCGCCCACAAGGGCCACCTCGCTAACTTTATGCAGGCTGCAGAGCTTGCTGATAAAGTCCAAATTCTGGTTGGAAGTTCTTTTCAACCACGCACTCCAAAAAATCCGTTTAAGTTTCCCGAACGCAGGGAAATGATCCAGAACGCGATCTATGAAGAGAGATGCAACGCAAAATATGACGAAGAAACTCAAGATTATGAGATTCTTCCCATCCGCGACTTCAAATACAGCAACAATAACTGGATCCGCCAGGTTCAAGTTGTTGTCCAGAATGCTAATCCTGGCGTAGATGATAGTGAAATTGCTATCATGGGCTACGATAAGGATGATAGCAGCTGGTATAACCATGCTTTCCCTAGTTGGAAATTTATCCCGTTAAAGGGATTTGTTGAATTTGGTTCTAATCCCATTGATGCAACCAAAATCCGCGAATTATTCTTCGAAGGGCACATAGATTACATCCAGGGTGCTGTAACTCCTGCGGTTTTCCAATATTTGAAAGAATTCGCCAAGCGCGATGAATACAAATGGTTGGCGGCTGAACACAAATTCTACAAGGATTACAAGAAGATGTGGGAAGTTGCTCCATTTCCTGTGATTTTTCACACAACTGATGCAGTGGTTGTTCAGGGAGGACACATTCTTCTTATTCAACGTGGTTTTTCTCCGGGTATGGGTCTTTGGGCACTCCCAGGCGGCTTCTTAAACCCAAAGGAAACATTGGAAGATTGCTGCATTCGTGAATTGGTTGAAGAAACCAAGATTAAGGTTCCGGAAATTGTGCTTCGTAAGGGTATTACCTACGATAAGGTGTTTGATTATCCGGATCGTTCATTGCGCGGCCGTACTATTACCCATGCATTCCTGATTGAACTGGATGGTGGAGATGGTTCACTTCCGAGAGTGAAGGGTTCTGATGATGCGAAGAAGGCACATTGGTTTTCTCTCGCGGAAATTGCTGATATGGAAGAGGCAATGTTCGAAGATCATGCTCATATTATCGACACAATGGTTGCGAGAGCAAAGAAATGACCGTATACGTTAAAATCGAAAGGATAAATGGTAGGCATGACCTGGTTATGCTTGCTGCTAAACTTGAACCAAAAGGTTTTGACGATAGAGTTGAATATAATTCGGGTGGGTGGGAAGATAGACACATAGGAACTATTGCCCCACACCTAAAATTTGAAAGTGAAGATGATGCCATTGCCTATGTATTGGCACACGGTGGAGAAGTTAGTAAAGATCTTCCGGAGATGGCTCCAGGCGATCATTTTCTACCAAGAGCATAACTTAAGGAGATTAATATGCCCTGCAGAGACTATTATGATGACCATCCACAAGAGTATTATGGTCCTCAACTGAAATCAAAAGACGCAGAAATTGACAAGCTAAAGAAGCAGGTCAGTTTTGCTGAAAGTGCCCTTTGCCAGACGATCGCGGCATTTGAAAAGGCATTATTGAATGTCAGAAAGGATTACGATGACAAGGTTTTTGTGAATCCGCTGGATTACATTGACTATAAGGAAGCTGGCATTACCAAGCCTCAACTTGAAGAATGGCTTATTCATCATAAAGAACTTGATGCCAAGCATCGCGCCTCTGAAGCTGAGAAGAAACGCAAAGCTTCTGAAGAACGTAGAAAGAAAATGGAGGTTGAGCGTAGGAAACAAGAAGCTCTTTCTAAACTTTCTTCTGAAGATAGGAAGATTCTGGGCATAAAATGATTTTTCTGGAATTTAATGAGCAGAGAGCTGAAGAAGCAGGGGTTCCGACCCTAATTCAAACTAATCTCTCTATGCTTAATATGCCAGAAGAATGGAGACATTGCGCAGAAAGAATTTTTGATATTAAATTTGGAGTTACTGGATATTTTAAGGATCGATACGGCACAAACTATCAATATAGCTCAGAAGAAGAGGTTGTTTTGAGACTAAGGGCAGTGTTAGTATAGTACAAGTCCCGACAGTGAGTTGGGCAATTAACGATAAGGAGTTTATCATGAAATTTGCAAAGAATATTATTCTAAATAGCGATAGTTACAAGTACAGCCAGTGGGTGCAATATCCCGAAGGCACCGAATATGTGTACTCGTATATCGAATCACGTGGTGGAAAGTACGACAAGCTCGTGTTTTTCGGTCTGCAGGCTTTCCTGCGCGAATATATGACCATCCCAATTACCCGAGAAATGATTGACCAAGCCGAACAGGTTATGCGATTACACGGTGAGCCATTTAATCGCTCAGGCTGGGAATATATCCTGAATGTCCACGGTGGTGTTTTACCAGTTGAGATCAAATCCGTTGATGAAGGTAGCGTTATGTACCTAAAGAACGTTTTGGTGTCGATTGTGAATACCGATCCGAAGTGCTTCTGGTTGACCAGCTTTCTGGAAACTGCATTGCTTCGCGCAATCTGGTATCCTACCACTGTTGCAAGCAACAGCTATCATAGTAAAGAAATCATCATGGAATTCTTGGAAAAGAATGGTGATCCAAGCTTGATTGATTTCAAGCTACATGATTTCGGCGCACGTGGTGTATCAAGTTTGGAAAGTGCAGCACTTGGTGGTGCGGCTCACTTGATTAACTTCATGGGCACTGATACTGTTTCGGGTGTTATGGCTGCAATGGAGTATTATGACGCAGAAGTAAGTGGCTTTAGTATTCCTGCTATGGAACACAGCACTGTTACTAGTTGGGGTCGTGAACATGAGGTAGATTCATATAGAAATATGTTGAAGCATTACGCAAAGGAAGGTAAGATTCTTGCTTGCGTTAGCGATAGCTATGATATCTACGAGGCCTGCAAGTTGTGGGGAACCGAGCTCAAACAGGAAGTGATTGATAGCAAGGCAGTTGTTGTTATTCGTCCGGATAGCGGTGATCCTGTTCAGGTTGTGAGTGATTGTTTGGCCATCCTTGACAAATATTTCGGTCACACTATCAATGCAAAGGGATTCCGCGTTCTTAATAATGTTCGTGTTATCCAAGGCGATGGTATTGATCATTCAATGATCCGAGCAATCCTCACTATAATGCATCTAAAGGGTTATAGTGCCGATAACATTGCGTTTGGTCAGGGTGGTGCATTGTTGCAAATTGTTAATCGTGATGATTTGGAATTTGCAATGAAGTGCTCTGCCGCAATGATTAACGGAAAATGGGTTGATGTATATAAGGATCCGGTTACCTCTTCAATGAAGAAGAGCAAAAAGGGTCGTTTGATGCTTACACTAGATGAAGATACCGGCAAGTATGTTACCGGACCGTTAGAATACAGGTCAGGCCGCGATGATCTTCTGAAGAGTCGCTACATGGATGGCAGGATGTATAACGAAACAACCTTTGTTCAGGTTCGTGAGAAGTCCAGAGAGGTTGCCCGCTAAATAACCGCATACTTAATGCGGAGTTTATATGACAAAGGTAGCAATACTAGGTGCAGGACAAGTTGGAAGAGCAGTATATAAGATTATCACTGATCTTAGGGAAGATTCCGATACCTATGCCGGCATTGATGCCTTTGTAGTAGATTCTAGTGAGGATAGTATCCATAAGTTGGTATATGGATCACATTATGTGGTGGATTTAACAGTTTCTACTCAGGAAGAAATTACAAAATTGTTAGTTGATGGGAAGGTAACGCATGTAATCAATGCGTTACCTTTCGTTTTTAACGTAAAAGTGGCGTCTGCTGCCGCTGCTGCGAATTGTTCGTACATTGACTTCACTGAAGACGATGTTATGGCGGATAAGGTTCAGGAAATTTTCAAAGGTAGTAGTCTTAATTGCGCTGTGAAGTGCGGATTAGCGCCAGGCTTTATTAACTATGTCGGATATGACTTAGTTGGCAAAATGGATACACCTGACTCACTATTGATTAGCGTTGGTGCGCTACCTAGGACAGTTTCTTATGATAGAGCTCATCCAGAAAACTCTTATAATCTAAGTTGGAGTGTAGATGGACTTGTAAATGAATATATTCGCCCTTGCCGAATTAGAAAAAACGGTGAGGAGATGGAAGTTCCGGCCCTAGGAGGTTTGGTTAAGGTTGTTCTAGACGGAATTGAATATGAAGCAGCCTATACTTCTGGTGGTATAGGTAGTCTTGCCCGTGATCTAACCAATGTGCCTAATGTTCACTACATGACACTAAGATATCCAGGACATTACAAATATATTCGCGGAATTGTACAAGATAACCACTCTAACTTCGATACAATCAAGAATATTTTTGCTAAAACATTTCCATTCACTGATGATGATGTTATTGTTGTATATGCGAATGCACAAGGTAAGGATAAGGACGGTGTTCCTGTCCGCAGAAGTTATTCCAATAAGTTTTATGGAGTAAACGGATTAACCGGCATTCAATCGACTACAGCTGGTTCCGGTGTTGCTATGTTGGAACTGATGTTAGAAGGAAAAATGACTGGTATTGTAGATCACTCTACAGTCTGCCTCAAAGACTTTACTGACACAGAGGCTTTTGAAAAATACTACAAAACATGCAAATAAAAAGGGCCCTAAGGGCCCTTTTTTAATTACCTGTTCCCTTAGGATATGCTATCGTTACCCCTGAGTCACCCATTGGGATAATTTCCCCCGGATATACCTCACTATGAAATACCAACGGATATCCTACGACTCCTTCTGTATATGTGAATGGTTTTCCTAATGTATAACGTGCATGAGTTAACCCAGCTGCTCTTGCTTCTGCACCACTCATAGCAAATGCTTGTTGTCCTATCTTTCCTTCTCTTCTATTTACGGTTGCTGTTCTATCTTGAGCAAGTTTCATTCCACCTGCATCCTGCGAACTCAATAGAAGTGTAGGTTCTCCATCGATCTTTGAAATTTCAGCATATATATCACCACCGTGTCCAATTATATCTTGTGCTATCTGTGCATTGAAATCGACCGTTACTCTTGGTGCTGTAATCTGTGCCGAACCACGCATATTATCTATCTGTGATTTGATATCTGTAATAACTTCTTCTGCGGAACTACCTTTTGCCTTAATAGGTTGCATTTTTTCAGATTTTGAATGAACAGCCATCCCTTCGAATTCATTAGATCCTTCGCGTGGTCTTACCTGATAACGTAGATTCCATCCTTTATACTTGTCATCTTTGGTTGCACCAGGTCTAGCTGGTTGTTTCTTGGCCTTGCCTTCTTCAACATCGAGAAATTCAGAGAGTTTTTCTTCGTATGTATTACCTACTCTGTTACCTGTCTTTACATTAATCTTCTGAGTCGCTTGGTTAACACCTTGTGCTGATTTAGCTAATTTTCTTAATGGACGGGTTCTAAAACTATCTGAAGATGCGGCCTTCTGTTTATATGCCCTCATCTTATCAACACTCAGTTCATTTACATGTTGCCACTTTTCCATTACATCATTTAGGATAGTATCTTCACCCACAACTCTTGAATGAGCGGTCTTTGGATTTCTATCTAGAACTTTTTCATAACTGACATCTTGAGCAGGTCTTGAACGGTTGATACCACCCATCGTACCTTCTGTTTTTGGTTTGGCATCATTAGCGAACTGTTTCTTTGTGGCCTTTATAATACCACTGAATCTCTTATCACCACGTTTATAATCACCTGCCTTATCAGCAGCCGATGCATCTTTGCCCGCCGCGGTCTTATATTTGGCTAAAAGTTCTGTAGAAACTTCATCGATGATTTCTTCCATCATATCTTCATCTTCGTCAGCAAGCTTTTCGACAACAATTACGTTGTCTAGTGGAGTTTTCATTAGTCTGCCATCGGCAATACGGAAATAGACTTCAGTATATCCTCCACGGCTCATTCCGAGCTGTTCGACCTTTCCGTCTACTCCCGACTTATTGGTTCGAATGGTGTCACCTACCTTAGGGGTATCGCTTTCATCCTCTTCCATAGGCTTAGAACTCTTCATCCATTCGTCGTGATTGAATGGTTTCTTAGGATAGTTAGGATTGCTTGGTGGTTTATTTAATGGAGCAGCATCTTTTCTCCAAGGTCTGTCACCAAAGTCGTCATTTCTTCTTTGCTCTGACTCGAACTGATGTATCTTCATTTTAGAATCCTTTTCCGGTTGTGCTATTTATCCATTTATTGACACTAGACTTCACTTTGTGTATAATGACATATGCCATTGGGCTAAATAACATCTACCTGGAAATTTCAGGTGGAAAATTTGGGAGAAAGTAAGATGATAACAGCAAAACTTCTCCTTGCGTATTTTCTAAGCACAGCTAACATTGTCGGAATCGACATTGACACATCAAAGATAGATCCAGAACAGGCTTATTGCCTAGCTGAAAATATCTACTATGAAGCTAGAAACGAAGATATACAAGGTCAATTTGCAGTTGCTTCTGTTACCCTAAATCGTGCTAATGATGCACGGTTCCCGAATACTATCTGTGGGGTGGTTAAACAGACTGCCCTATCTAGAGTTAGTAAGAAGCTTGTCTGCGCGTTTTCCTGGTATTGCGAAAATGACAAGAGGGGTAAGGAAATACCTGTTAGAAACAGAGACGGATCCGTTAACCAGCAAGTGGTTGATCAGTTTCAGATTGCAAGTATTGTAGCTATTACGGTACTTGGCGGCGATGTCGAGGATAACACACACGGGGCAACCCACTTCCATAATCCTTTTACAAGTCAACCGGCTTGGAGAAGAGAATTAACGAAGACAATGCGAGTGGGAAACCACGATTTTTACAAATTACCTCCTCCGAAAGAGGAATAACTTGGATGGGGCTTCGGCCCCATTTTTCAATATGTCAATTATACCATCAAATTGGAGAGATGAATTGATTTCTTATCCATTATATAAGAAGCGTTTCGCTATTATTCCTACAGAATGCTCAGATGGTACAAAGTTATGGTTCAAATTCTATTATTCGAAATATGATATTTGGACAGTTTCACACGGACACAAAATTTATGAAGATGATAATTATTATCATCATACTGATTTTGTTGAACGTATTACTGAAGCAGAATACATCTGCAGAAGATTAATAGAAGGTACTTGACTTTCGTTAGAAGTTCTTGTAACATTGGGAAATGACACAAGAGCTTGGCAAGTATTACCTCCGGTTTGCATGGTTTCCGAAAACCCTTAGTAGTGGTGAGAAGATTTGGTTTAAAGACTACTATGAAGTGCATCTCGATCTACCTGTGATCGATCCGGTATATACAATTAGACTCATCAGCACCATCGATTATATCATTGAATCTCTAAAAGGGAATATTATCAATGGTATGGATCAGGGACACATAGATGATGCATTTGAACGTATGTTGAACGCTGCCAGGGCTCATAACTTTGGGCTTAAGGATGCAGAACTACATTGATTTATTAAAAGACATCATAGAAAATGGTGTAGACAAACCAGATAGAACTGGTATAGGGTCGAGAGCAGTATTCGGGAGATTGCTGCGATGGGATTTAGCGCAAGGCTTTCCCATTCAGACCACACGCAAAGTTCCTTTGCGTATTGCCTTTGAAGAGACAATGTTTTTCCTCCGTGGAGAAACGAACACAAAGTTACTAGAAGAGAAAAGAATCAATATCTGGAAGGGAAACACATCTCGTGAGTTCCTAGATAAGCGTGGCCTCACCTATTTGCCAGAAGGTGATATGGGTAAGGGTTATGGTTATCAATGGAGACATTGGGAAAAGTTTGATAAGCTTGTAGAATATCAAACTGAAGATTGCGGTGTTGTATCAGAGGTTGATCAAATTGCTGAACTTCTTTCTGGTATGAAGAAAGACCCATATGGTCGCCGTCATGTGGTTACAGGTTGGAATCCGGGACAATTAGATGAAATGGCATTGCCTCCATGCCATATGCTTCACATGTATTCTGTGGAGGGAGATTTTACTATAGGAAATGGTAAACTAAACAACTGTTTCGTTATGCGTAGCAATGATGTACCGTTTGGTCTACCATTTAACATTGCATCATACGCCCTCCTAAATCATATTTTCGCAAAACACCTTGGATTAACTCCGGGAGAGCTTGTTTATATGGGTTGGGACGTTCATATCTACCAAAATCAGATGGCTATGGTTGATGAAATGATGCCACGTATTCCGCGAGCATTGCCAACACTTGTTATTAAGAAAAATCTGCCTACTTTTAAGGATATTCTGGCCTTAGAATGGGAAGATATTGAACTTATTGGTTACGATCCATATCCTGATGTACAGAATAAGCCGGAGATGGCAACATGATTACCATGACCAATGAGCAATTGGAAAAGATTACCTTATTAGATAAGCTCTTTGGTGCATTTAGTGTCCAACAACTAAAAGAATTTACAGAATCGGAACAAGTTGTTGCTAGATTAAAGGGGACTGATCAGAATCCAGAAATCTTTAAGCGTCTAATTCAAGAACATGATATCTATTCTTTAGATCTTACGAATGCGAAGACTGAGATATTAACGTTGAAGAATGATTTTCAATCCTTGATGAAGATATTGAATCAAGTTATTTTCACACCGACATATAATCAGGATTTTCAGAATCTAAAACAAAAGCACAATGTCTATTGAAACGCATAAATACATTTGTCACACAAAGGTGACAACGTTTCAAAACTCATATCCGCTTAAGGAAGGATTCTATATGTCATACAATAAAACAAAATGCGACCCCATTCTGGGTCAACAAGTTCACGCTCACCTCGTAAAATGTGGTGTTGAAACTCCTGTAATTGATAATGGAGTAGATCGTAAAGATAAGATTGAAGCCATAGAATATCATTTTGCAAAAATTATGGAAAAATTGGGCTTGGATCTAACTGATGATAGTTTAGAGGAAACACCAAAACGTGTTGCTAAAATGTACGTCAATGAAATATTTTGGGGTCTAGACTATGATGCATTTCCAAAATGCACAGCAGTAGATAACAAAATGAAATACGATGAGATGGTAATCGAAAGGAACATCAATGTCCAATCTAACTGCGAACATCACTTTGTTGTCATCGATGGTGTTGCAACAGTTGCTTATATTCCTAACCAGAAGGTATTGGGACTTAGTAAAATAAATCGAGTGGTTGAATATTTCAGCAAGAGACCACAAATCCAAGAACGATTAACAGAACAAATTTATCACGCATTACAATATATCTTAGAAACAGATAATATCGGTGTAGTGGTACATGCTCAACATTTCTGTGTTAAGAGCCGAGGCGTAGAAGATACAGGATCTAGCACTGTAACAAGTAAGCTAGGTGGTGTTTTCAAGACAGATCCAAATGTTAGAACCGAATTTATGAGATTAGTATCGGTTAAGGAATAATCATGGCAAAATTTATCAGCACAAAAGAATATAAACAAATTGGTCCTGTAGCATACCGTCAATGGCGTGCAGATTCTCATTGTAATCTAATCCATGGATATGCAATGACATTCAAATTTGACTTTGAATGTGATACATTAGATGCACGTAATTGGTGTATGGATTATGGTGGATTGAAACCACTTAAAGGTATGTTAGAAGAATGGTTTGATCATACTTTACTTGTAGCACAGGATGATCCGATGCACGAACATTTAATCAATCTCGGTAAGCTAAAGTTAGCTAAGATTGTGGAAGTTGAGAAAACTGGATGTGAAGGTATTGCAGATTTCTTATACGAATATGTCAATACAATATTTTTACCGAGTTATGGTGCCGATACAGCCGAGCGTGTATGGTGTTGTAAAGTAGAGGTTCGCGAGACTGATTCTAATATGGCAATGCGAATAGGACATAGGGAAGATAACGAATTCAAGGATTGATATGTCTAAAATCACTGAGGTTGTTAGTCCAACACGTGGTATTGTTGGCTATCTACACGAAGTAGAATGCAACGAACCACGTAGTATCCTTATTTTTCAATTACCGCGTGAAACAAAAATGTTGAGTGATAGCTATGTTAAGGGTGCAATGGATTCTGTTAGAAAATCTTTGCCAGAAGGAAGATCCGCACTTGTAATTGGATGTGACGTCAATGTTTATGAATTAGCTGAAGCAGATTCAATCATTCTAAAATTGAAGGGGCTGATTTAGGGCTAAATACTAAATGATATTTGCACTAATAACTCTTTTGGCGGCCTTATCTTTGGCCGCCATTGCTGACTGGTTTTCAATAATTGGATTTATAGCAATTTATGCTGCCGCCCCAACACATGCCCTTATTATGGGTATAGTGTTGGCATTAGCCAAACTGGTAACAACCAGTTGGGTCTATCGAAATTGGGAATTCGCTGATTGGAAACTTAAAACCCCGCTTATTGGTTTCATATTAGCACTTATGATTGCAACAAGCATTGGGACATTTGGTTTCCTTTCAAAGGCACACTTAGAACAAGGTGCCAGCACTATAGATAACAGTGCCAAGGTAGAAAGATTAGATCAGCAAATTACACGAGAGAAATCTACTATCTCAGACGATGAAAAAGTTATCACTCAATTGGATGCAACTATTAATTCTTACATTGAAAAAGATAGAACAGATAAATCTTTAGCAGTTAGAAAGAGCCAGGCCCCACAACGTAAACAATTAAGAGATGATATTGATGCTTCGCAGAAGCGAATTGATGCATTTAGTGATGAAAAATTAAAGTTGCAATCTGAAGTTAGAAAACAACAACTGGATGTAGGTCCAATTAGGTATATTGCTGAACTATTTTACGGTGTAACAGAGGATGCTTCTAAGAATATTGAGGCAGCGGTAAGGATATTCACGCTTCTTATTGTATCGACTCTTGACCCACTTGCTGTTATATTGTTAGTTGCGGCAAACCATACTATAATGAGGCGAGAGAATGAGAAAAAGGAAAAACTTCCGCCACAAGGAATTTATAGACAGAGTGAACTTCACGAATCTCCCACCATTGAGGAAGCGCCTAGCGAAACACCTAATACGATTGCAGAGAGTGATGGGGTTGAAGACATCGAAACTGGGGATACAATCAGCGTGGAGGACACAAGCCCGCCACCAGAAGAAAACACGGTACATGTTCCGATATTGCCGGAAGCTGTGGGATTATTAGATGAAGAAAAAGTGCCAACATTGGAGGAATTTCAGCAACATAGGGCCAGTGTGTCGCTCCCCATCATACGTCAACCAAATCTTTCAAGAGTTATGCGGGAAGATTCCACCCCGATTCGACCACCTGTTGCCAGCATATCGCCGCCGGTACAAGATAAGATTAGGGAGATAGAGAAACCACGAATGCAGGATGCTATAATGAGAGAAGTATTTGGCTCTTCTCCACATTTTATACCACAAAAAGTACATGAAGAAGAAAAGCTTGCACAGGTGGAAACACCCACCACCACCGCCGAGGCACCGCCGCCCGAGACCCGGGGGCAAGCGTCGGAAATTAAAAAGATACAACAAGAAGGACAGGGAGAGAATGTTACTCCGCCGGAAGTTCAGGGAGTCCTTATCAATAGCGTTTCCCGGGGTTCCGATCATAAGTATCCCAAAGCCTTAAGCTGGTTAACTGAATTCAAGAGGACCTAAAATGAATGAAATAGAAGACGATGGCAACGTAAAGAAAATTATCAATTGTTCATTCTGTAATAAAGGCCGCCACCAGGTTGAACAGATGATCGAAGGTCCAGAATTCAATGGTAAGATTTTATATATCTGTAATGAATGTGTAGATGTTACTCATGAAATTCTTCATACAGAAGCTCCAGAAAAATCTATCAAGAAAAGAAGGGAGAAAATCCCTACTCCTGAGCAAATTAAAGCAAGTCTTGATGAATATATTATAGGCCAGGATGATGCTAAGATTGCAATATCTGTTGCGGTATATAATCACTTTAAACGAATGCATAGTAAGTCAAAAACAGAGATTGAAAAATCTAATTTGTTAATGATAGGGGAGAGTGGATGTGGCAAAACACTCACTGTTAAGACTATTGCCAAGTTATATGACCTTCCATATGTAATTGCTGATGCTACTACATTAACCGAAGCAGGATATGTTGGAGAGGATGTAGAAAATCTAGTTAAGCGTCTATTATTACATGCAGAAGATGATTTGGAAAAGGCACAACACGGAATTATTTTTATTGACGAGGTTGATAAGAAGAGTCGCAGGAGCGAATCTGCCACAGTCAGCAGAGATGTATCTGGTGAAGGTGTACAGCAGGCATTACTAAAACTTATCGAAGGTACCATATTAAAACTTGATGATGAATATGGTGATACCATTGATTTTGACACTAAAGATGTATTGTTTATATGTAGCGGTGCATTTGTAGGACTTGATGAGATTATTAGGAAGAATAGATCCAAGACCAGTATAGGTATTGGTGCTGTATTAAATACAAAGAAAGCATTCTCTATGGTTGCCAAGACAGCATTACCTGATGACTTCATTAAATATGGTCTCATTCCAGAGTTTGTTGGACGTTGTCCAATTACTGTTGTTTTTGATGATCTAACTCCAGACATGATGATTAGAATCCTCAAAGAACCAAAAAATAGTATTGTTGATCAATTTAAAGCCCTATTTAAGTTTGAAGGCGTTACTCTTGACTTCGATGATAAATACCTACAGAATGTTGCAGAGGATTGTTTGAAGCAAAAAGTCGGTGCAAGAGGGTTGCGTTCGATTATGGAAAGAGATCTCCAGGCCACACAATATATTCTGCCAAGACTTGCAAAGGAAGGCGTCAATAAAATCCTTGTTGACGAGAATGGTAAAATTAAACATGTTCATAAGGCAAAGAAACGAGCAAACAATGACAAATAGATATAAAGATGGCAGAAAACATCGAGGGCTGACCGTGGAAGTTAGGGGCGACGATTTTGGTCGTGCATTGCGTACATGGTCTAAGAAGGTCCAAGATTCTGGTATCTTGAAAGAAGTTAAGGACAGAATGGCGTATGAGAAGCCAGCTGTATTAAGACAGCGTCTAAAAAAGCAAGCTCGTAAGCGTTGGGAAAGAACGGTTGAAGAAATGATTGAGACCGGATTGTGGCATAAAGATAAGAAATATTGATAGTCTGTTAACTATCGCACATAAAGGGCCGCTTGTCGGCCCTTTATCTTTGAATGCTTGAATAATGCTTGACCTTTTCAGCTCAGTTTGTTATAGTCTGGTCATGCACTAACACACAAGCTTTGTAAGTACGGTGCATCGGACTACAAAGTTCGTTAGTTCAGAAAAATTGTGTGACAATAATTAGATAGGCTAATTAAAGCTACACATAACGACAATAAGGTCGTTTGATCAAATAACTTAAAGGAAATTTAAAATGAAGAAGACTCTTATCGCTGTTGCCGCTCTTGTTGTTGCTGGCGCATCTTTTGCTCATGGTTCGAGCAACACTGTTACCTCGACTACTTCCACTGGCGCTGTCGGCGGCGGTGGTACCTTCGCTGCTGGCCAAACCAGCAACCGTACTCCGGTTGTTGCTTCTGGTGCCGTTCTGCTTGGCGGTTCGGGCGCAGTTGCCGGTTCGGAAGGTAGTTCGAATGGTTCGGGCACACAAGCTGCTTCGGGTGGTTTGAATGCTGCTGCTACTGGCGGCCTGGCTGGTGCAACTCGCGGTGCAACCGCTGGTTATGTCGGTGGTAACGCTTCTGGTTACGTCACCAACGTTACCGTTACCAACTCTGCTCCACAGAACCACGGTAACTAATCTAATCAGCGCAAGCTGAGAAAGTGTTAAGTAGGGGAGAAATCCCCTACTCTAGTAACAAACAAACAAACAAAGGAAATATATGAAGAAAGTAATTCTCGCTATCGCAATGTGCGCAGCTGGTTTCAGCGCATTTGCTGATGACACCACTGCTGTCTCCGGTTCCTCGTCTACCGCTATTACATCATCCACTTCCGTGGCTGGTGCTGCTGTTAATAAGTCGGGCAATTCTAGCTCGACTTCCGGTGCTTCTGTCTCCGGAACAACTGCAACTGGTGGCTCGGCGACTGGTGGTGCAGTTAGTGGTGTAACATCCAGCGGTACCAATACCAACAATATCGGTTGTTTGGTAAATTGTACCGATACTACTGCAAGTACCAAGGCACTTGCCGATTCAACCGTCCAGGCCGCTGCTATTACAGCACAAGCTATGCGTGATGTGGCCGCTACTACCGTCACTATCAAGAACACACCGGCCGTACTTGGTCCTAACTTAGTGTCGTCTAACGATACTTGCATGGGTTCAACATCGGGTTCGGCTAACGTTCCTGGTATTGGTATTGGTTTCGGTACAAGCTGGGTTGACGAAAACTGCAAGATGTTAAAGAACAGTCGTGAAATGTGGAACATGGGTATGAAGGCTGCTGCATTGGCACTGATGTGTAACGATAAGGCTAACAAGGAAGCTCTTGAGCTGACTGGTTTTGTCTGCCCGCAAACTGAACGTGACAACAAGGCCAAGGCCGCTGCTGCACAACCTGCTACCAATGTTCAGACATCATCGACAAGTGACTATACTGGTACCGATCCGGTTGTTCGCGCACGTCTAGGACTCGACGCACAAGTAGCCGCTAAGTAAGTCAACTGTCTAAAGGAGACTTATATGAAGAAAGTAATCTCAACCTTGGCACTATTGGTGCTTACAGGTTCGGCGATAGCTCAGGTGAGCGTAGGCCGTCAAGAACTTGGTTCTGGTACTCCCGGAACACAAGGTGTTGAAAATGCTACAAAGTGGAGTAATGATATCTATCATGCCCCACAATACATGCCGGGTTACCCAACCGCAGCAACGCTCTTTCCAAGAGTAATTGATGTGGAATGTGTTAAGACTGCAACAGGTCTTCAATGCAAGGGTTATAACTGGTTACCTGAGTTGGGCCGTGGTGAATATCTGATGATCCGTCCGGTTGTCAGAGAAGTTCCGAAGCCTGTTGTTGTAACGGTAATTAAGGAAGTACCGGTTGTTATTGTTAAAGAAGTTCCTAAAGAGCTTCCGTTGGTAACAAAGAAGATTGGCGAGTAATATCGTGCAATCAACCTAGAAGCCGGGATGATACCCGGCTTCTTAATGAGTAAAAATATGTCAATTTTAGTCACCATAGCACTTGCGACGATCTGCTTTACCAATAATGGTACCGAGGAGTGTCATCCGGTGCTTTTAGGTAAAAATATACCTACACCTGTTGGGGAATATACATTAAAACACGTTAGAACAAATGCTCGAGGATATGGCGGAGACATATTGCAGTTTCATGAAAATAAAGATATGTTATATGCCATTCATCGAGTATGGTTATTAAAACCTGAACAGAAGAGGTTGGATCGGTTGAAAAGTTTAGATATCAAGGACCATTTCATTAGTTCTGGATGTATCAACGTTGAACCAGAAGTCTACAATAAATTGGTAGACTGCTGTACAAAGGAAACATTAATTATTAGATAAATATGTAATCCCGGAGGATTACATATGAAACGCGCACTACTTGTTGGAATTAATTACGTTGGTACAGATCATGAATTGCATGGTTGCATTAATGATTCAAATAATATGAAGGCTTTATTGACAGGCCGCGGATTTACAGATGTCAAGCAAATATTAGAAGCCGATGCTACCACTGCTGGTATCACTGCTGGTCTACAATGGCTTATTTCTGGTACAACACCGGGCGATGTAATTGCATTTCACTATAGTGGACACGGTTCACAAATGCCACGTGCATCTGCACCAACTACATTCGAAGAAATTATTTGTCCCATAGATCTAAACTGGATGGATAAGATTATTACAGATACCACATTGCGTGATATTTTTAATAAGGTTCCTAATGGTGTGAATACAACGGTTATTCTAGATTGCTGCCATAGTGGAACAATGCTAGAACAAACCCAACATTTTGATACAGCAACAAAAGATTTAACTCCTGATGTAGAAACAAAAAGTGATAGATTCTTGCCGCCACCTGCCGGAGTTGTAAGTCAAGATTTAGTCCATGCCACATGGAGCACTTCAAAGGATGTTAATGCAACTGCGCTATTGATTGCAGGATGTCATTCAGACCAAACCTCAGCGGATACAACTATAAACGGACAACCTTGCGGTGCTGCCACAGCATCACTCTTGCAAGCAGTGGCCGCAAATTCGGCGATTTCGTACAAAGAACTCATAACATCAATGGATAAATTTATGCTTGACAACAAGTATACTCAGGTACCAGAGCTTGATGGCGACTCTTCGTTGTATGATCAGAAATTTCTAGAACCGTTTAGTTTTGTAATTCCACCATCTGTTCTTATTACACCGGATGCAGTGGCCATGCCACAAAATAATTCGAAATCCCTACTTATTGTTCTTGCGGTGGTAGTAGTAGCTTTGCTCATTTTCTTCTTGCATTAAAAAGATCTGAGATAAATAAATTTGTAAGGTGCTCATTGGGAGGCCTTACACTTAAACTTGCTTTATGGAGTAAATTATGTCTAGAAACGACTTTCAGCGCCTCTTTGACCAGCTTGAGGCTTTATCAATTGGTTTTGGTCCTGTATTTAGAGACTTTCAGGTCCCTACTACAAATTATCCACCACACAATATTGTTACCCTTTCCGACAATGAATTCAACCTCGAACTTGCTGTAGCAGGCTTCAAGAAGGGTGAAATTCGTATGGAAGAACATCAGGGGTTATTAACAATTAGTGGTGCTAAGGAAACAACTTCCGACTCTGATTATCAATACCGCGGAATCGCAGCACGCTCTTTTACTAAGAGTTTCCGAATTGCTGAATATTTTGAGGTAAATAATGCTACAATGGAAGATGGTATCCTTACAGTAATGTTTGTAAAGAATGTTCCTGAAGAAGCCAAGCCTAAGCTTATTGCCATCAAGTAATATTCCTTGACAATCGGCCCCAGGCAGTGTACACTAGACGTAATAGTGCAAACTCCTGGGGATTTAAAACATGCCAGATATTGAAGTTATTGAAAAAATAGATGAGACTATTAAGGTAGCCATCCCTAAGATGTATAAGGTGTTGCTTCATAACGACAATACTACTACCTTTGATTTTGTTATCATGGTCTTAACTCAGATCTTTCATAAGACTGCTGAAGAGGCAATAGAGGTAACAAAACTCATTCATGTGCAAGGGCAAGGTATTGCTGGAGCACCATATACACATGAAGTTGCTGAAGAAAAAACTCTGGAAACAATCCTGCTTGCAAGAGCGAATGGGTTTCCATTAACTCCTACATTTGAAGAGTTATAACCATAAATATCTCGTAGTGATACGGGAAATAAATGTCAGAAAACCTAATACCAATTAAAGCTTTCCTAGGAAAATATTATCCAGAGTTGCATTATGCATCTGTTCAAGACAAGTATAAGAATACAAAACTTGATACATTTTTCGAACAAAGATTTTATATCCAGAATAATAAAGTACAGATGATAGTAGATCCTACTATGTCTGGCCTTACGGTTTTAATATCGGGTAATGAGATTCATATCAGTAAAGAATTGTATGATCATCCTAATGTATTAATTACAAATTCTTTAGAGAACCCGGATCAGAATAGTAATCCACGTAGTTTATATAATCCGGAAACATTCCCTACACTTGCATACCTTGTATGTCAAAATCATACAATGTTCCAAGTTACTGGAGGTGTAGATGAACCCATCTATCTGAAATATAAATCCGACTATGAAGCATTCTATAGTTCGGTTGTTGTATTTGAAGTATCAGAAAATATTGAAATTGAGATTGTTGAAGAAATTGAAAGCTTCAGTGCATTGAATGCTGTAACGAATTATATTTTACATCCTGCTTCAAAGCTCAATCTTACAACCTTCTATCAAAATCATATTTCTGCATTGTCTTTTGTTTATAGAAATATTATAGCACAAGATGGAGCATCCTATAACCATATGTTATTTGGAAAAGGCTCATCGAATGTAATTGATGAAAACAAAGTACATGCACATAATTTATCTAAATCAGAATTTCTTGGAATTGTAAATTCTGGTTCTAGAAATTTCCATTCTATCCTATATGTCCAACCTGCCAGTGAAGATTATTCGGTAAATGTTGACTATAGAGATGTTTTATATGGTAAGGCAAATGTTACATTCTTTCCTATGATTATGGGACAACTTCCGGGAGAGAAAGCAACCATTTGTGTATCTAATATTACATTAGAGGGTATGATGAATGAGGCTGTAGAAATTGAGATCAAAAAGTATATAAATGATCTCACAGAACGTGCCACACTCGATAGAATGGTTGGTGTAAAGAGGTTCTATGACAATAAGATCAAGTTCCTCCATTTTCCATAAATAATAATGCGGACAAGCCGCACCATCTCAATCCAGCCGGAGAAACAAAATGTTTAAAATTACAAGTATCGATTCATTGGGCACAGATTACACTGTTGCAGATCAAAATGGGAAGGTTTTAAAAGTTGTACAGGTTATTCCACAAACAGAAATTTTAGAAGCTGCATTGGGAAAGTATACAGAAGCATTCGGCACACTTCAAGAGTATATTGAAAAATCAGTTGCTGTATTATCTGGATTTGAAGAAGTAAATCCAAATACAGTTTTATGGTATGCAACAACGGATGATGAAGTTGTTCTGTCCGAACTCATCGAATTTGCAATCAAGAATGGATATGACAAAATCATCCTTGAACACCTTGAAGATTTAGAATAAATCTGTTACATTTACTGCTGCACTATAGCTCAGAAAAACGAACAGCCTCTAGACACAAGGCGGCGCCGCCGGCTCAATGTTGTCCTAGTTACACTGTAAGAGAGCAGCTAATTGATAATTAGCAGGTCGGTGGTTTGAAGTGTTCCATCTAGTGCAACCACTAAAGGGAATATGGAAGAAAAGAATGTGTGTATTTGGATAGGAGACGGGGAAGGTTGCCGCCATCCTACTATGTATGGCAAAGCCTATTGTGAACAACATCACGATAGGATGTATTTAACTCTCCTTCCAGAAATGGCCCAATATATTATAGACAAAGAGCTAAAAGACACCGATTGACATAATCGTTCTGTTGTTTTACAATAGTAACAACAAAGGATATTTATGAGCATTCTGCAAATTCTGGAATCGATTAACAGTCAGTCAGCTCGCACTGCAAAGATTGCACTCATCGAACAGAACAAGGGTAATCAGTTGTTCCTTGACGTATTGCAGGCTGCACTGAATCCGTATACAAATTATCACATCAGGAAGATTCCCGACTATGACCCAAAAGGCGGAAAGACCCTCGACTGGGCGCTGGTTGAACTTAAGAAGCTGTCGGATAGACAACTCACCGGCCACGCAGGTATTGAGCATCTGCGCAGTATTCTTGGTAGCATTTCCCTTGATGATGCTGTTGTTGTTAGCCGCATTATCGGTAAAGATCTACGCTGCGGCGCAGGCGATGGCACAACGAACGTAGCACTTCCTGGCTTTATTCCCAGCTATCCCTGCCTGCTTGCTCGTCCATATGACGAGAAGAACATCAAGAACATCAAGTATCCTGCCTACAGCCAATTAAAGGCCGATGGATTGCGTGCAAATGCAATTGTCGAAGGCCACGTCGTGAATTTGTTCGGTCGCAGTGGAAGAGAAATCGACTTACTTGGGGCACTGGACCAGGCAATGATTTCGTTAGCCTCCGAATTTCCGTGGCCAGTTGTTTTTGATGGCGAATTTGTTGTGGCGGATAAATTCGGCCGCGTCATTGACCGCAAAACAGGCAATGGCATTATCAACAAGGCCATTAAGGGCACAATTTCCGAAGAAGAAGCAAAGATGATCAGGTTCCAGATCTGGGATGCGATTCCTCTTGCTGAATTTAAGGAAGGAAAATCAGTAGATAGTTACAAACACCGTTTTGAGAGGCTTATTCAGGCAGTTGATGCCAGGCCTCAAGCAGATAAGTCTTACTGGGTTATTCCATATAAGACTGTTGGTAGTCTCGAAGAAGCCGTTGCTCACTTTGAGCAATTATTGGCAGAAGGACACGAGGGCACCATCCTAAAGAACTACTGTGCCCTCTGGGAAGATTCGCGCAGCAAGCATCTGGTGAAGATGAAGGCGGAAAAAGACGCAGATATGGAAATTATTGGCTTCAACCCCGGTGAGGGCAAGTTCCTCGGTATGGTTGGAAGCATGCAAATGGCATCTAGCGACAGGCTTGTTGAATGTAACATTAGCGGATTCCCAGATGATTTGCGTTTGGAAATTACTAAGAATCAGTCTGGATTGCTTGGCACAATTGCCACAGTCATCTATAATGAACGCATTAAGAGCAAGTCGCGCACTGGTGTTGATTCATTATTCCTGTGCCGTTTTGCTGAATTCCGCACCGACAAAACTGTTGCAAATAGTTCAAAGGAAATTAAGTAATGGAAAAATGGTATTATGTTGTAATGGGTATATTCCTGGTTGCTATGGCCGGCTCTTTTGCAGTAGACTCTTATATGAAGGGGCAATGCAGAGAGACAGCGATCAAGGCGGGGAAGTCTGCCGAGGACATTACAAGAATCTGTAGATAAATGGTAGCTCCTGTGCTACCACAGGAGTATATCATGTTTACAAAATATCCGCGCACACCACATCTCCCCTGGAGTCCCGGTACCACCGACGACGATAAGGTTCTCCACGACCTTTCGCACTTTGAAGGTAAGCGTGTTGTCATTACCAAGAAAATGGATGGTGAGAATACAACCATGTATTCAAATCATATTCATGCTCGTAGTATTGATAGCAGGGGCGGTATAGACCGCGACTGGGTCAAACAGCTATGGGCCGGCATTGCTCATAATATCCCCGAAAATTGGCGAATTTGCGGTGAGAATCTGTGGGCACAGCACTCGATCCACTACACAAATCTGCCATCATATTTCTTGGGTTTTTCCATCTGGGACGAAGCTAATATCTGTTTGGGATGGGACGATACTCTACAATTTTTTGAATTGTTAGGGATCAATCCTGTCCCTGTTATGTATGATTTTATTTGGGACGAAAATAAGATTAGAAAAATACATACAGAATTATCAAACGATAAGGATGAAGGTTTTGTAGTCCGCAATGCTGATAGATTTCACTATGATCAATTTAACCATAATGTCGTAAAGTATGTTAGAAAAGGTCATGTGCAAACCGGCAAGCATTGGAGAACCCAAGAACTTGTTCCAAATGCATTAAAAGAATAAAAGCAACAACAAAACCTCTAAGGGCGCCCAGTGCGCCCTTTTTTAATGACCGCAAAGCTCTCTATCCTTGATAAATAAGTATATTGAATAATAAGAGGCTTCCGATGTCAGACATTAGAAAATGGATTAAGATTATGGAGAGCGTGCCTGCTGTAATCATCAAGAAGGATGCAACTGTAATGGTAAATCCTAGAGTTGGTGGTGGCACAGCAAGATATATGCATAGCACTCCAAACGGAGCTATGGTCGATATCAAAGGTATTGCAAGAGAATTAGGACACGATGATTTTTCATTGCCAGAGCGTGATTACGAAGATCCTTATCAGAAAGGTAATGATTGGTTTCACGTTAGTGATCAAAATGATACTCCTGGTTCGATGAAAGACAAGCCAGAATTTCGTCCAGGTGATATGGTTAAGATTGCTGATGTGTATGGATCAGTTATTGGGCCCGGCTTCGGTATTTTCGTCGCCTATGGAACAACAGGCAAAGATTGTATTATTAGCTTTGATAATAAAGAAATTGTAGTACCTACAACAAATGTAGGAGCGGTATTAGAACAGAATTCAAAAGACAATTTTGATGAAATGGACAACGATGGCAACCTATCGCCTATGTCACTTGGATCAGAAAATGTAAAAATAGAGCAGCCACAGAATAGTGGAATGCAATCAAGGGAGCCAGCGATGGATCAAAGAGACGAATTTTCAAAATGGATGGATACAGTTGAGGAAGCAATGACAGACGAAGGTAAGCCAGAGCTTGAAGAAGACTTCCCAATGAATGAATGTGGTTGCGATCAATGGGATTGTCCTGTTTGTTTCCCTGATACAGGAATGGGTCATCCAGAGATGGGCGGTCCAGAAATGGGTGCCGAGGTTGTTGGCATGGGCGGAGAAGGAGAAGCTTGCCCAACCTGTGGTCATGTGCATGGTGGTCATGAAGAACATGGTGAGCTGGAAGCAATTCCTTTTGAAGTAGAGTTTGAAGACGGTTCTTCGGGTGGAATTGGAACTGGCGGAATGGCACAAATGGCCGTAGGTGAGGATGACGCCGCAGTTGCAGCATTTAAGGCTAAAGGTGGACAAGTTCAAAAACTTCCGTACATGAATCGTCCACGTAACCCAGCCCTTGCTTTTGGATCTAAACACATAGGTTCGGCAGCAGGTACAGGTAATAGATCTCAGCAAAGAGGCGGCTCGGCAAATGTCAATGTGCCAGGTAAGAGCAGCAGAATAACACCTGATGTTGCAGGCGGGCAGGGAAAAGTTGTGAGCGATCCAAATAAGAGATTATTCAATCCTAAGCCACTAGGTGACTTAGAAGAAGAGCCAATGGACTTCACCGAAAAACCAAAATCTGGTAAGGGTGTTAAGCTAGGCGATATCGTTAAGAAAACAGAATTCAGGAAGACAGGTGGTCAGAATTCTCCAATGACACACGGAGAAGAAAATCTAGGTGAAGAAGATTTCGATACCATGGGTGATAACGAAAGTTCTGGTATTATTGATCAGATTATGAACATGCAAGAAATGGGATTAAGTAAGTCTTCCAAGATGTATGATCGTGCAACACTAGAACAGATGTCCCAAACTAACCCAGAAAGTATCAGTCAAATTCAACAAGAAGTTATGGGTGATGTCTCTGAAGAACAAGGTGCTCCAAAACCTACCAAGACAAAGAAATCACATTATCTAGATGACTTTGATGATATCTTAAATCCAAAGCAAGATCATCTGCCAGCAAATGTAGAGCCAGAAGGTGACGATGATGTAGAAGGTGGTAATCAATCACCAGCATCGTTACCTACATCTTCTAGAGCAGATACACAGGCAAGAACTCGCAGCATGAATCCGTCTGATCAAATGAGAGATTGGATGAGTCGTATTAATCCCGAAGTAGGCGCAGATGAGCCTGCTATTCCAGACGCACCACAAAATGAACTTGTGGTAAGAACTGCAAGAGATGTACCAGCAGTTATTAGCAATGCACTTCAGGCAGCAGGTATCCAATCTCCAGAATGGCACACAGTTAATAATCTACCAGGGTATAATCAACAACGTACAAGAGGTATGGGTCGTCAATTGTTTAGTATGTTCACTTCTACTCCGTTAGAGAATATTAAGACAATTGCAAATGTAGATGGCCAGGGTCCAAATAGTGATGCAGAAATTCGTGCTGTAGCAGGATTCTTAAGAGATAATGCAGAAGACTTAGGTGAGGTTGATGTAAGTCACGGAATGGCAATCCCCGGTTATCATCCCGATGTTAAAGAATATAGAGCAAATGGTATTAGATTCCAGATTGTAAGAGATCCAATGGGTCAATATATCTATGCATACCCTGATGCAGACGCAAGAATTCAAGGGGGTGGCCAAGGACAGGAACAATTACCAGGTGGACAACCCGGTCGCGGAAATCCACCAAGATTACGCGAATCTGATGAGGAATCAAGTATGAAGTCGTTTATGAGACCTACACTGTTTGAGCAGCTAAAATGGGATGAAGAAATCTTTGCTGTATTAAAGGAAACAGCAATTGAAGAAGAAGTGCTCGATGAGAGTTCATTGAGTAAAAAGCTCGGTAAAGAAAAGGGTGGTCAGAACTTAGTTCGTTGGATGCACAATAAGCATAAACTTAGCAACGAAGCTGATCTACAACCAGCACCTTTTAGTGAAAGACTTCTATGGAAAGAATTTAAATCCAATCCAGATAACTTTGTTGTTGTTTCAGCTGAGAATGGTGTAGCAGGTGTCAAGCCACATGAAGAATTCATTAGAAAAAGAACTGAAGAATTTAGAAAGAAGGGCAAGACATATAATCCAGCGGGCGATAGTACATTACCGTATCAGATTATTGCTTTTACTGACGATGGTCAACAGGTTGATCCTTCCTTATTCAGACAACCAACAGAACCGGGCGAAGAGCCAGAACAGCGCCATCCAGATCCAACTGTTATGAGAGCGCGTATGGGTAAGATTAGTGGAAGGGATATGCAAAACCCAACCAATACCTTTAATCTGCTTGCAGATCAAATTGGTGCTCTAAAGACTGTCTGGGTTGCCAGTGGTGCTGTTGAAAGAGAAAAGATGAAAGGTCGTGCTGATTCGAGAGTTACCACAAAGATGCCCGAACAGGAAGCAACACAGAAAATTTTCAATAGAGTTCGCCCTGTATTAAAGACATTGGCTAACCAGGCTCTTCTACAAATCAATAATAGAGCAAAACGCTATATTGAGGGTGGTAATTTTGAAGGTGCGCAGAAGGTTGCAGCGAGCGGACAAAAGCTAAAGCAATTCCTTGCTACTATTGATAAATCTGGTGAGGTTGCACTTCCAGGATATGGAACTATTACGCAACAGATTAGAAAGGTAATTGCAGATGCTTCAGGATCTCCAGCAGGTTCGGAAGGTTTCAGGGATTATTTGGATTCAGCTGCTAAAGGTAATTCTGCGCAACTCAAGCCAATTCTTGATGCATTAAGAGATAACCTTGTTAATTTAGCATAATGAATTTACTCCAGGACCTAATAGAAGCATTTCTTATAGAAGCTGCTGCCTTAACAAAAGGCAGTCAGCGTGTAATGAATGACAAAAATTTGGTAGCTGGATTAGCTGATGCAGTGCGCGACGATGCTCGTTCACATCCGCAGAACTTTCCATCGGGATTTAGTAGAACTGCTCAAAAGACACCCGATCCAGAACTTGCTCAATGGTTCTTAGAAAATATTGACAAGATTGAAAAAGAAGGTTACGAAGGTACTGTCTATTCTAGAGATGGTGTGAATAGTGAATGGATTGTTAGACGTTATATAGCGGGAAGTCATAACTGGGAAGATTTAACCGGTGTTATGAATATGAACTTGCGTGATTGGTATCTATTGAAAAATAGAAATATGCTAGATGCAAATCACAAAGATATTCAGAAGTTTAATAGTGTGCGTGATATTGGTTATTACATGACCACGCATTATAAAGATCAATTAGAGAAAGTTAGAGATGCAGCAAAGAATGCAGCCAGAAACAAAATGGCCAAGAGTGTCAAACTTGTCGATAACGATGACTATAGAATTTATACAACATTAAATCGTGCGGCAAGTTGCGCACTAGGATTAGGAACTCAGTGGTGTACAGCTAATTCTAACTATTCAGGACACTATCATACCTATAGTAATAGGGCTATGTTATTTCAGATGTTTCCTTATGCTAAAGAAAAAGATGCAGAAGGTGATAAGGTAATTGATAACAATCAAAAATATCAATTTGATGCAGGCGGTCCACATTTTATGGATGCTACAGATAAACCTGTGCCAGCTAAAGTTATACACGAAAGATTTCCGTATCTATATTCTGATTTAACCCATGCATTGAAAACTAATAAGAATAAGATAGAAACAGCAATAAAAGAATTAGATGCTGATCCTACATTGCAAGGCGAAGATTTCAAGGTTAAGAAATATGATATCAGTAAAGAGATAGAAAAATTACATACATTTGTTGATAAAGGATATATGACAGATGAGGCGCGTCCAAAGGCAGTTTCATCTAAGGATGATTCTGGACAGGAACAACCACAAATATCACCTCCAACAGAACAGCCACAACAACAGGCAGCACAGGAACAACCACCTATGGAAAGTATTAGAGAATTAGCCAAGAGAATGCTCGAAGGGCGTGACTTAGATCAAGAAGAATTAGAAGAAGACGACGTCGAAGAAGACGACGAATTAGGGGATGCAGGTATAGCACCACCATCACAAACAGGTGGCGCTGGATTAGGATCAATGGGCGGCGGCGCTGGCCCAACAGGGGGAGGTGGACAATATCCACCAGGTACAGCGCCAACAATGCCGGAATCATTAAATCATAAAGGAAATGAAATCATGGAAAATGTAGATAAAGACGTAGCAGCAATGCTCGCATCTCTTAAGAAGTATGACGTTCTCAAGGAATCATGCGCACCAGTGCTAATGGCTCGTCCAAAGCCTTTCGTGGCTGAAGAAGAAGACAAAAAGGAAGGTAATCCTTGGGAAAAGCTCGCATCTGATAAGAAAGATGATGAGAAGACTTCTAAGACTCATAAGGGCGGAACTGTTACTAAGACTGAAAAGGGCTTAGTTCACAAAGCTGCTGATAAGAAAGATAAAGTTGATGAGAAGAAAGAAGTCGAAGAAGATGACAAGGAAAAGGTTGAAGAAGGTGCCGATCAAGAAGTCCTAACATGGATGAAGCGTTTCGCATCTCTTGGCAACATGAAAGGTTACGGTCGTTAATATGAGACTTGATGAATTTTCAAAAGGTAATCCTCTTGTTGAAAAAGACGAAGGGAAGCATAATAACGGAAAGACTACCGGATTTAAGGTTGTCGCTAAAAAAGCGGCAGCAGAGTATGGTAGTAAAGAAGCTGGCCAGCGTGTTGCTGGTGCAATCCGTAACAAAATGAAGAAATAAATCGTGCGGCTTGGTGATTTTAAAGAAGACTCCGAGCCAACACGGAAAGAAGTTCCGAGTCTGCCCGATAAGAAGGCCTTAGAGGAGGCTATGTATGCTTTACATAAGGCATATATAGCTGTTGATACCTTATTAAGAAATATGCCCGATAAAAAAGAAAATTGATGTCAGTTTTCTTAGCTATAAACTTGACTTTCTAGTAAGTAATTGTTATACTCTAACTTACTGGAGAGTTTATGTCTCATAAAGAAGATTTTTTACAGAGTTGTTTAGTATTAGATACTGAAACTAACTCTGATGATTACAAAATTGCAGAAATTATCGAATCAGGCTTTGTTATTCGTGAAGGTAGTGACTGGACTATTTTTCAAGAATTGCATAAGCCTGTTGATCGCCCCATCCCTCCCAAAGTAGAATCTATTTGTTATATTACAAATAAGATGGTTGAAGATAAACCATCGTTTCTTGATTCTAAAGAAGTTTTCCAAGAAGTAATAAATGGTTATGCCGCTGGCTATCTAGTTGCGCATAACCATTTCTACGATATGCGTGTATTAGAA
>Ga0209048_10001175_pt1 | contig 27247 bp, 22 predicted proteins | sample FrelakmetCRP12CR_FD_187146 | JGI IMG/M metagenome (GOLD analysis project Ga0209048, IMG submission 187146) | Freshwater lake sediment microbial communities from the University of Notre Dame, USA, for methane emissions studies - CRP12 CR (SPAdes)... | ecosystem: Environmental > Aquatic >... | reverse complement strand
CTTCGTTTTCATTTCATTGATCCACAGGCGAGCCGCCGGTCTCCTGTTGTTTGTCTGCCTCCCTGAAATGCAACCCGCTTCATCGCATGCATATTTTCCTTCTATTCATTTTGTTACCAGGAGCTTTTTAACATCTGTGAAGCTTCCTGCCTTGAGCCGGTAGAGATAGAGTCCGCTCGCCTCATTACTGAAATCTGCGCGCAAGGTGTAAGAGCCCGCCTCAAACTCCCCTTCTGCAACGGTCATGACCTCGCGCCCGAGGATATCATAGACTTTTAAACTAATCGGACACTTTACGGGAATGTCAAAACTTATCGAAGTCGACGGATTGAACGGATTGGGATAATTCTGCCCAAGGGCAAAAACGGAGGGCACACCTGCTGCTATTTTTAAAGCTAGAGTGTTTTCATCCCCCGCTCCGATTATAATTTTTCCTTCATCTTTCATCGGATGGACTGCAATTGTTCTGCCCTGCCTTTTCTCCTCCAGCGTAAATCCATTTCCTGAAACTTCATTCAAAGAATAAGAAATAATGAGCGGATAAGCGGGGGACTGCAGTTTCACGGGATACTGGAGAGATCCTGCGTTTTGAGGCGGATATGTTTCAATCATCCGCCCTCCTGCAAAACGTGCGTCGAATATTCCCTCGGGCGGAAGCGGGGGCATTTCATAAATTTCAGGGCTGATCATGCCGCTTTCTTTTGTGAAATAGAGCGTTTGTGCTCCTCCGTTCCTGTCGGTTATAACGATTTTGCTAAATGCCTTAAAATCATCAGAGATTGCTCTGGAAGCCGCGGCGGGTCCGAGTTCAATTGATCCAGCCTCTTTCGCATTCACCCAGTAACCCTTGCCCGGCAAAATCATGGTCGCTGGGGAATAACCGGTGGAATACTCAAAAAAAGCACCCGAGATTATGCCGCCCGTGGGCACCGAGACAGGATGGCCGACTGAGCCGATCATATTCCAGCCCTTTTCAAGTGTTACTGTTATTGCGGGCACCGCAGATCCTGAAATTAACTGCGTGCCGGGAGACTGGAACTTTGCCCAGTATCCCTGGCCCACTCTGAGTGTGTCAACCGCCTTATACGAGCCTGAATATGCATATGTCAAGCCGCCGGAGGCTCCCGGGAATATTGAGCGGACGGAGTAATTTATTCGTATCATCGGCACCGACACCATATTCCAACCCCCGGCTAGCACGGCCGAGACGCCGTCTGGATTTGTGTTGATGTGGTAACAGCTGTCGGCTCCCGGCCAGTCAGTCAGGGGATTCAGGTCTTTTCGCAATTCGCCCGCCAGGCCGACGCCTCCCCCAGCAATATCAAAATACCTGTAATCGCCGCCGACGAAGTCTTTCAAGGCGATAGTTGCCCCGGCATTTGGGCCGCCAAATGACCCGCTTGCAACCTGGCCGTAGCAATAATCGATTAAATTCGTGGATTCATAGAGGCGAACCTGGAAATTAATGCGCGCGGTGGTGGCAGCCGCGTCATTATATGCGCGCATGTTTTTCCATTGAATGATAAATAGCCTGTCTGGTGAGGACCCGAATGTCGTATAACTCACCTCCCCGGTGGTTCCGGAGTAATCTGTCGTCAAGCGATCCCACCAGGGTCCAAGGGCTTTTGTAGGGTGTTCCGTCGCCGACATCCGGCTTTTTTCACCCGCCCCGGCCGTGCCGATCTGGGCCTCTGTGGAAAGACCGCGCAGCGAACCCGCAGAGCCGGTCCCAAATTCCAGCCACCCGTCAGTGCTTATCTGAATTGAATCGTATGTGTAGCCGTCGTAGCGGAAAGGAAACGGAAGAGCAGCGCGCAGCTGGTTGTCAGCTCCGAATGGGCCGGGGGAACCCCCTGAAATTTCCGCGTAGGGACTGTAAATCTTGCTGACAAGGAAGTTTGACACGTCGGGCCGAGAGACTATTGCAATCGATCCGGTCAGCGTATCGTTGCCGGGATTTGAATCTCCCGCGAGCGCTATCGCCTGAAGCGCATAAATGGCTGTGTCAGTGGGGATAAAGCTGCCGTCGAATATAACCTGTTTGACTTCTCCCGAGGCAAGGCCTGCGATCCGTTTGGTGGTCGAATAAACCTCCTCTGTGCCCCGCAATATTCTGTATTTGACGCTGAACGAGTCAACCCTCGCCTGATCGCTTATATTGCGGAAGGATGCCTTTAATGTAATGCTTGAGCCCAGCTGATAGATCCCGCCGAGTGAAGGGGAGTTCAGCGCATAGGCCCTGTAGTCGAAATAATTGGAGGGGACTTCAAAAAGCATTTTCCGCTCATAAACCCCGTTGCCGTGAGTAGCGACCCTTATGGCGCGGTTTGAGGGCGAGACCACCAGATCTGCCACTATCACCGCATCCGGCAATCCTCCGCTGAAGTTCGACCAGTTGCTCCCCCCGTCGGATGAAACGTAAACTCCGAAATCATTTCCGACATAAAGGATGTTCGAGTGAAGAGGATCGATGGCCACAGCGGTTGTCGGAATATCAGGCAGGGACCCGGTGATATCTGTCCAGCTGGTACCTGCATCCGCCGACTTAAAAATATGCCCCGTTCCGAACCCCCCGTATGCCGTCAGCACGGTTCTTGAATCCTGGGGGTCTACTGCCAGGTCCATGGGGTAGCGGTTGGGTAAAATCCCCGAAACATCCGTCCAGCTTATTCCGCCGTTCGTTGTCCTGAAGATGTGAGCGTTGGAATTAATCGGCGCCATTCCAACAAAAGCCGTATCGGGATTTGTGGCCGCCACCGCCATCGAAAGGGCCGGGTTGCCGTCAGGCATATTGTTGCCGTTGGTTACCGACCAGCTTAAACTGGCATTGGTGGTTTTATATATCTTGTAAGTCCCGAAATAAAGAATATCCGGATTTGAACGGGATATAACGAACGGGGAATTCCAGCTTCCCTGGATGAAACTTCCCGAGTAAATGAACGTCCCCCCGCGGTTGACAGACTTGTAAATTGCTCCTCCGAATCGGCTGCCCGCGTACATTACATTGTCGTTCGACTGGTTGATTGCAGTCCACCCCACCTCATCCACGGCGCTTATCCCCCAGTCCGGGCTTCCCTGATAAATGTATCCCGGAATATGGTCCTGCGACTGCCCAAGAGCCAGGAGCGAATCGGTGGCCGAGCTGGAGAAGCCGTTATACAGCTGCCCGCTCTGCATTCCAATACCTACATTTGTGAATGTCGCTCCGAAGTCGTCTGTTCTATAGACGCCGTCGTCGTCAACCACATATAAAACATTTGGATCTGTGGGATGATGAGCGTAACCGTGATTGTCGGCGTAAATTCCGCTGCTTCCTGCAAACGTCCGCCCGCCGTCGGTCGACTTGAAAACAGGCACACCGGCATGAACAACCTGGTTTGAATCCGCGGGATGCACCGCAACAAAGTGGGAGTACCATCCCTGAACCTGGTAGACGTTGTGGTTTGTGTTGTCGCTGAGTTTTACCCAGCTTGCGCCGAAATCGGTTGACCGCCAGAGGGCGCCCTCGCCTGTGGTACTGTCGGCCGCGCTTGCATACACAACATTGGGGTGTGCAGCGTAAATTTCCAGAAGCGTCTTGCCGGTATAGCTCGGGATGGGAGATGCATCCCAGGTGTCTCCGCCGTCACTTGTCAGTATGACAACGCTTGCCGAAAAATTCCCTATCGAGCACATGACCCTGTTGGTGTCAAGGGGATGAATCACGATGTCCTCGGCCATGGGGAAAGGGATCATGCTGTTCCAGGTGACTCCTGCATCGATCGACTTGTACGGGCCCTCGGATGTTGCCGCCCATATTGTACGGGGATTCAGCGGATTGAGTTTGAGCGCCTGGATGCCTGTTTGCTGGTTAAAAGACCAGTCAAGACTTTTTGTCCAGGTTATCCCGCCGTCCGTTGTTTTCAGAATACCTACCCCGTAGCTTCCCCGCGTCGTCCGGGTCACCAAACCCCCCGTAGAATTCTGATAGCGGTAAACTTCCCCGGTTCCGACATACATCCTGGTGGTGTCATTAGGATCGATGGCAATGGCAGAGACTCCCAAAGCCGGGTACCCCAACCAAAGTTGCTGCCAGTCACCGCCAGTACCGCCCGTGTAGGAGCGCCACAAGCCGCCGCTGGCAGTTCCAACATACATCGTAGCGGGATTCTGCGGATTGAGCGCTACGCTCAGCGCCCTTCCCTGAAGATTAGTGGGTCCTATCGCTAGCCAGCTGCCGCTTGCGTTTATAGTGCGGAAATTGTCCTTCTTCCTGGCCTTCTCGGTTTGAAATGCCTTGAAATATTTGCTCTCAGGAATGTCTTTATCCGGATATGCGCGTGACCTTGTCCAGAAATCCAGGGCCGCCAGTGCCCCCGAGGTACCCCCGGGGCGCTCCTCTCGAAGGCCGCATGTCAGAGAAGTATCTTGATTGATCAGGATAATTGCCAACACCGCGCAGAAAACGACGACCGCAAGAAGGGTATGTGTTATGCAAACGCGCATGTTGTCTCCTTGATGATTATTTCGGCTGCTTTATACAAAAAGTCCGACCCCGTGTCATTTGCCTCTGCCGATCTCCAGGGACGCTTTAACAAAGTCTCGGAACAACGGATGGGGATTGGTGGCGCGGGATTTTAGTTCGGGGTGAAACTGCCCTGCCACAAACCAGGGGTGATCGGGCAGTTCGATAATCTCGACAAGATTGTTGGTCGGACAGATGCCGCTGATAACCATACCGTGCTTTTCGAGTACATCCTTGAAGGCATTGTTGACCTCATAACGGTGGCGATGGCGTTCGTGCACCATTTCTTTCTTGTAGGCCCTGAAAGCTTTGGAGCCCTTCAGCACTTTGCAGGGATATGAACCCAGCCGCATTGTTCCTCCGTACGCCGTCACCTTTTTTTGCTCAATCATCATATCTATGACATTCTGGTCTGTCTGTTTGAATTCAGTGCTGTTTGCCCTGGTCAGGCCGCATACATTGCGCGCAAACTCAATGACGGCGCACTGCAGGCCGAGGCAGATACCTAAAAAAGGAATTTTGTTCTGGCGGACATACCTTACTGCCGTTATTTTCCCTTCAATCCCCCGCTCGCCGAATCCTGGAGCAACCAGCAGCCCGGAAATGTTTTGCAGATGCGCTTCCGGCCCGTCCCGCTCTATATCCTCCGCCCGGATCCACGAGAGATTCACTCTCACGTCGTTTGCAGCTCCGGAGTGAATGAAAGACTCGGCGATGCTTTTGTATGCATCCTGATGATCCGTGTATTTTCCGCACACGCCGATGGATACCTGCTGTTTGGGGTTTTTAACGCACTCGACAAATTTTTTCCACTCCTTCAGGTTCGGCTTGGGACACGTCAGGTCCAGTTTATCAAGCACGATTTCGTCTGTTTCCTCCTTGGCAAACTGCAGCGGCACTTCGTAAATTGTCGACACGTCATGAGCATCCACGACCGATTCCACCTCGACATTCGTGAAGAGTGCTATCTTCTCCCTTACCTCTTTCGTGACGGGGGTCTCGGAACGGCATATCAGGATGTCCGGCTGGATGCCTATCTCAAGAAGGGTTTTGACGCTGTGCTGCGTGGGCTTGGTTTTAATCTCCCCGGCCGCCTTTATAAACGGGACGAGCGTTACATGCACGCTTATGGCGTTCTTGTGCCCTTTGGCGAACATGAACTGGCGCATGGCTTCCAGGAACGGCAAGCTTTCTATGTCTCCCACGGTCCCGCCGATTTCAGTTATTATCACATCGTAGTTCCCGGTTTTGGCGAGAACTTCGAACCTGCGCCTGATTTCATCTGTAATGTGAGGAATTACCTGCACCGTCGCCCCCAGGTAGTCACCCCTGCGTTCCTTCGAAATGACCTCGAAATAAACCTGGCCTGTCGTGGTGTTGTTGTTTTTTGTCATGTCCACGTCCAGGAAGCGCTCATAGTGGCCGAGATCGAGGTCGGTTTCGGCGCCGTCCTCTGTGACATAAACCTCGCCGTGCTGGAAGGGGTTCATCGTGCCGGGGTCCACGTTTATGTACGGGTCAAATTTCTGGATGGTCACGCGCAGCCCCCGCAACTTCAAAAGTAGGCCTATCGACGACGCCGCAATGCCCTTCCCGAGCGAGGAAATCACGCCGCCGGTTATGAATATATATTTGATTTTATCCTTTGGCACATTTTCCTCTCATTTTATGGAAATTTCCCCTGAGGTTACGATGCCCCCCGAGAGCACGAGCTTCAATCCGTCTTCGACAGTTATGTCGAGAGTCCTGGCGCTTGAGCGCGGCAAGAATAAGAGTATTCCGGAGGTAGGATTGGGAGGATTCGGGATATAAACGCTAAGCATCTCGTTCGAGGATTTGCCCTCGCTGAAAGTGACCAGATTGGTCACAAACCCGATTGTCATCAGCCCCGGGCGGGGATATTCGATCATCACCACTTCGCTGAACGACTTCCCCTTCTTGCCGGGCTGAAACGCGTTGATCACATCCTTCATTGCTGTGTATATCGTTCTTGCAAGGGGGATGGTTGATATCACCCTTTCGAATATCCTGAATAACGTGCTCGCAAAGAGGTTGCGAGACAAGCCCCCCACAAGCAGGATCAGCAATATCATCGAAACGAACCCCAGGCCCGGAATATGCCTTCCCAGGATTTGGTCGAACAACGGAGAGATTATTCCATCTACGGCGCTGAACAAAATGTTCAGCACCCAGGCTGTGATAACCAGCGGAACAATGACAACTAGTCCGCGGCCGAAGGTTGAACGGAGAGCGGTTAGCAATTTCGGTTCTTGGCCGTCATTCATAATACACCAGGGGGATTCTTTTTATTCATCATTTTCTGCACGCGTACCACGTCTTCCGCCACGTCTACCGGGATGCTGTCAAACTCTGTGACTGCGGTGATGATCCTGAAGCCGTGTTCAAGTATGCGTAGCTGTTCGAGTTTTTCGATCCTTTCCAGGACCGATTCCTTCCAGCCGGCAAAATCCAGCAGGAACTTTTTCCTAAAAACGTACAATCCGATGTGCTTGTAATATTCATGCACAAGATGCCAGTCTCTCACCTGAGAACCGTCGCGATTATAGGGAATTGGAGACCGTGAAAAATAAATAGCGCAGGCGTCAGAGTCCAGGACAACCTTTACGATATTAGGGTTCTCAAGCTCATCCTGCCTTGTTATTCTTTTTACCAGAGTTCCCGCATGGACTTCAGGCCTCAGGAGGAGGGGTTTGACCGCAGCTTCGATCATCGAGGGTTCCACGAGCGGTTCGTCCCCCTGGATGTTCACGATGATGTCCGCATCGGGCAGATCTTTAGCTGCATAGGCTACCCGGTCGGAGCCGGACCGCAATTCAGAAGGCGTCATCATCACTTCCCCCCCGAAATCGTTCACGGCTTTTGCAACATCCTCATGGTCGGTAGCGACAATCACCCTGTTCAGGATGGCCGCCCCGCTGGCGCGTTCGTAGACATGGCGGATCATTGGTTTGCCGCAGAGCATCACCAAAGGTTTTCCGGGCAGGCGGGTGGATGCGTACCGCGCGGGTATGATGCCGACTATTTCGGGGCCCCCCTTCATGGCTTTAATGCCCGCGATGCCTTAAGAGCCTGGATGATACATCCGAGGTTCCGGCATAATTATTTTCATGATTCCGTAAAGATTCCATGAATCGCACAGATAATATATTTTTATGGTTCCTGCGTGTGCTGCTGGATAATTTTATGAACTTTGTCCCTCAGCATTAATTCGACATCCTTGCCGTTTGAGTTCGGCGGTTCTATGGGCTCATCCAGCACCAGGGAAATTGTCCCCGGCTTGATGCGCATCGAATGCCTGGGGAGGATTCCGTAGCTACCTTTGATAGTCAGCGGAACCACGGGTATGCCCGCTCTAAGAGCCAGGTTGAAAGCCCCCCGTTTGAAAGGCTGGAGCCTGCCGTCGGGGGTCCTGGTGCCCTCTGCAAAGAGAATCACCGATGCGCCCCGGCGGATCTTCTCTGCAGCCATATCGAGGCTCTGGATCGCATTCTGACCCTTTTCCCTGTCAATGCTTATGTAAGTTTTCCCAAACTTCAGTCCCCAGCCGAAGATGGGGATTTTTTCCAGTTCCTTTTTGTAAACAATGCGTATCTGGTCTGGAATGCCGGCTATTACTGCCGGAATGTCAAAGAAGCTCGCATGGTTCGAAACATATATGTGACTTCTGGAAAAATCTACTTTCTCCAAGCCGGTTACAGAAAGTTTGACTCCGCATGCCTTCAGTATGCCGCGCGCATGAAACCTCGCAAGTGCGTGGAATAATCTCCCGGTGCGGTCCAAGGGGGAAACCAGTATAATTACCGATGAAACGGCTGCCGAAAACAGAACAGAAAACAGAATTTTCAGCAATGAAAAAATCATGACTTGCCGGAGAAGTGGAGGGAGTGGCCCGTTGACTTGAATGTTTCGCGGGAAGATCTGATCGGTGCCACATTAATCCTTACAGTAAGTTAACTACATCGTGGTTTACAAAAAATACAAAATACCGGCCTGAAAATCAAGGCTCTCGTCCCGGGGTCAAAGCGTCCCTGAAGGATAACGTTTTCTTGCTTCAAACTCTATTTTTACATATATTTTTAGTTGAATTTCACACAATCCAGCGGCAATAATTGAGAAAATTTTTCGGTTTTGTCAAAATCGAACATACGCTTTTCACTCTCCCGTTGATTTACAGCGGCCTGATACTCGGAACGCGCGAAACCCCCACGGCATCATTGCTGGTTCTTGTCCTTCTGGCTGCGGTAGGTGCCCGCACGACTGCTTTCGCTCTGAACAGGATAATCGACAGGGATATCGACCGCCGCAACCCGCGGACAGCAATGCGCCATCTGCCGAGCGGCAGAATGTCTCTGAAAGAGGGGGTGGAAGTTTTGCTTGTCGGGTGCCTTGTTTATTTCGGCTCTGCGTATTTTATTTCGCAATTCTGCCTTATGCTTTCGCCTATCCCATTGATAATCTTCGTGATATATCCGTACATGAAGCGCTTCACAGCCATGGCCCATTTCGGGGTTGGCCTGGGCATGTCCATGGCTCCTTTGGGGGGCTGGTTTGCAGCTTCCCCGTCTTTTGAAAATATCTACCCGGCCGCCCTGCTCTGCCTTTTCACGATATTCTGGGGGACGGGTTTTGACATAATTTACTCAACGCTTGACGAGGCGTTCGACAAAAGGGAGAACCTTTATTCCTTCGTGTCCAGGTTCGGAAAAGACAGGGCGCTTACATATTCCGGGATTTTTCATGTGATCGCTTTCGGCTGCCTTGTGCTGCTTTTCTTTATGACAATACGGACATGGTATGCCCTTCCGTTCCTGCTGCTGACAGGACTTCTCTTGTGGATCGAGCAGCATAAGGCTTCGAACATCGAACTTGCGTTCTTCCGCATCAATGCAGGGCTGGGATTTGTTGTCTTCGCAATGATCATCACGGGGGCCGTGCTTAAATGAGGCTGGTGCTTGGAATAACGGGTTCTTCGGGTGCTGCCTTCGCCGTGGATTTCCTGAAGCGCTGCCCTGGGGACAAGTACCTCATCGTCAGCAAATGGGGGAAATCCCTCCTGAAGGACGAAATGGGAATGACTGATAAGGATTTAAATCCTTACATAAAAAAGCAGTTTTCCGACGATGATCTGCACGCCCCCCTTGCATCAGGGTCGAATAAATTCGATGCCTACGTAATCCTGCCCTGCTCCACTTCAACCCTCGGCAGGATAGCATCCGGTATCGGCGACTCACTCATCACGCGTGCTGCACAGGTTGCGTTGAAGGAGAGGTACAAACTCGTCTTATGCGTCCGCGAGACGCCCTTATCGACCATTTTCCTTGAACAGTGCGCAAAGCTTTCCCGTGACGGTGCAATCATAATGCCAGTCAGCCCCCCACTGTACTTTAATCCCCGAACATTGGAGGAATACATCGGCGGTTTCTCCGAAAAACTGCTGGGCGTCCTGGGGCTGAAGGAAACGCGGGGCTGGCGTGCGGCTGAACTGGATTAAATTGCATTTCCCCGCTCCAGAGCGAACGTTTTAGCAAGAGCAGCGATGCCATTCTCGGATTTTCAAACATACCTGAAAGCTTTAGAATCCGCGGGGGAGCTCCACCGGACGAATATTGAAATCAACCCGGAACTTGAACTCACCGAAGTTGCAGTCCGTTCAATCAAAGAAGGTAAGCCGGCTCTGCTAGTGGAAAAACCGACTGGATCGGCATTCCCTCTTGTCATAAACCACTATGCAAGCTCAAGGCGGATAGAGCTTGCCCTGGGGAGGCATCCCGAGGAGTTTGGGGAGGAGCTACTTGGATTTATGGAAAACGCTTTCCCCCACCCGTTGAACGCCATTCTGAGCAGAAAATCCACTTTCAGGCGGTTGCTTAATACCAGACCAAAGTATTCCCGCAGGGCCATCTCGCAGCAAGTAACCGCGCACTCCGACATCGGAAGGCTCCCGGTCCAGATGTGCTGGCCAAAAGACGGCGGGCGCTTCATAACATACGGCCAGGTCGTTACCTACGATCCCGCCAGCAGGAAGCGGAACATGGGAATCTACCGCATGCATGTATTCGACCGGGCCACGACCGGCATGCACTGGCAGATTCAGAAAGGGGGCGGTTTCCATTACCACCGCTCCCTCAGGCTTGGAAAAGAGTTTGAGATCGCCGTGGCTCTGGGTACTTCCCCCGCCTTGTTGCTTGCCACGATAGCGCCTTTGCCTGAGGGATTGGACGAGGCTATGTTCGCCGGGTTTCTCCAGAACAGCAGGATAAAATTCACAAGAGGAAAAACGGTTTCCATAAATGTCCCCTCTGTTGCCGAGTTCATACTGGAAGGCACCGTGCCTGCCAACGAGACCAGAATTGAAGGACCCTTCGGAGATCATTTCGGACATTACTCGGCGGCGGCGGAATTCCCCATATTCCGGATAAAGGCGATCACACACAGAAGAAATCCCGTTTATCCGGCGATAGTCGTAGGCAGGCCTCCGATGGAGGACAAGTTCCTTGGCGATGCCACTCAACAGATGCTCGGCGGGCTGATAAGACTTATACACAAGGAAGTCAGGGGCCTCTGGGCATATTACGAAGCGGGATTCCACAACCTGCTGGTAGCGGCCATAGAGCAAAGGTACCAGAAAGAGGCAATGAAGGCGGCGCTCGGGCTTATGGGAACCGACCAGCTCTCACTGGCAAAATGTATTGTCACTGTCTCGGAGGGCGTCGATGTGCACGACTTGCATGCGGTCTTGCGGGAAGTGTACGATAATTTCGATCCTCGCTACGACTTCATCATGATCCCTAAGGTTCCACTGGACACGCTGGACTTCACGAGCTACAGCATGAACCTGGGCAGCAAGATGATTATCGACGCCACAAAAAAGCAGGGCAAGATCAGAAGAAAGGCAAACAAAGAGGAAATAACATCGAGGATCGGAGGCCTCCTCTCCGAGGATCGGCGCATCTTGGAACTGAACCTCGTCGACGATGCATTGCTTCTTATAAAGGTTTCCTCCGGCGGCAGAGAGATCCTGGAAAAGCTGGTGAAAGATTCCCACCTGCAAGGCCTCCCCATGATTGCCGCAGTAAGCGGGGACGTGGATATTCATGAAAAAGAGAGCTACATTTGGGGGATGTTTACACGCTTCGACTGCGAGAGGGATGTCGTATTTACTGAACAAAAGCTTACGGGAATATCACCAACATACGGCGGAGTTATGGGGATTGACGCTACCTGGAAACCGGGCTATCCGGAACCGCTGTCAATGACAAGAAAAATCATCACTCAGGTGGACGAAAAATGGGGAAAGATCTGGAAATGACCAAATCCCTCAAAACCAATGCGCTGTTGGCGGTTCTCTTTTCCCTCATCATGCTGCGCTGCGGCGACGAGGGCCAGAAGAAACACTATAAGTTCATTTCAGCGGCCGAGCGGTCACCCACCGCGCCCAGTTTAATGGCAATTTCGAAAGAGGAATACGATATCGTGGAAGGTGCAACCAGCGGGTGCGGTGGAGTCACTGAACCGAATTCCCCTCCCACGCAGACTTTCGAACTGTATCTGGCCGATACCTCCGGCCTGATTCTGAGACAGCTTACGAATAATTTGGAACTAAGCACGCTGGCAAAAATCAGGTTTTCGCCGAAAGGTGACAAAATAATGGTGTGGGACACACGGGTCGCGGGGATCGTAATCGTTGACACACTGGGCAGTACGGCCCTCGGCGATTCCTTGACATACACAGCCGATGCAGAATGGAGTCCAGACGGTTCGAAAATAGTATGCTCGGCCTCGACAAGGTCAAACATATTCACGCGCCTGGCCACGATCAATTCAGACGGAAAAGGCTACAGGCGTTTAATAGACTCCGTTCAGACAGGCTCGGTTGCCTGGTCGAGCCAGAACAAAATAGCATTCGTATTTTCTGCACAGGGAAAAACCTATCTGGCAACCATAAATCCGGACGGAAGCGGTTTAAGAACTTTGGACAGTCTAAGTTTGTTCTATAACACAAGATGGTCTCCCGACGGGGCAACGCTGCTTTATTCGGCAAAGGATAGCTCCTCCTGGACGGTTTACAGAATGGACATTTTAACTGCCCATAAACAACCGCTCGTCCAATACGTGGACGATACAAGGATCCTTTCCCTGCGGTATTCCCCTGACGGCACGATGATAAGTTACTATGTTTATCTGAATCCGAACCAATTCGATTTGTATGTTATCCAGGCAGACGGATCCAACGCCAGGCACGTAGCATCCCTATCAACGGACGGAAGCTGGTCTTCGGATTCACGCAGCCTGACCTACGTATATTATAATAATGTGCTTACGCAAACCGTAAGGTGAAATTCTAAAATACTGCAATGTCAGAATACTTCATAAACTTCCGCGATAAGCAGCTTGCCGAAATCTGGGAAAAGGTTCGGAGCTCAACGAGGCTTTCCCTGGACGACGGTCTGAAACTGTACAAAACCTCCGACATCATATCGCTCGGCAAAATGGCCCACTTCATCCAGCAGCAGAAGAGCGGAGACGCTGTTTACTTTGTGATGAACCGCAAAATCGAACACACGAACATATGCGTACTTTCCTGCAGGTTTTGTGACTTTGCAGTAAAGAAGGGAAGTCCGGACGCATACGAAATGAGCACAGAAGACATACTTTCAAGTCTTACGCCGGATATTCACGAAGTCCACATAACGGGCGGCATGCCTAGTGACTGGCCCTGGGAACGTTATCTCGACATCGTAAGCTCCATACGAGGCAAATTCCCCCGGATGGATATCAAGGCCTACACTGCAGTGGAGATAGACTTTTTCCATAAGAAGTTCAAGCTGAGCGTGGAAGACATACTCCGCCAGCTGAAGGCGGCCGGATTGAGTACCATGCCCGGCGGCGGCGCGGAAGTTTTTTCAGAGCGGGTCAGGAAGCAGCTCTTCAATCAGAAAATTGGTGAAAAAACCTGGCTTGAAGTGCACAAGACCGCCCACAGGCTGGGTATTCCCACAAACAGCACAATGCTTTACGGCCACATCGAGACTCTCCAGGAGAGGCTTGACCACATGATAAAACTTCGTAATGCCCAGGACGAAACCGGCGGCTTTCTGACATTCATACCGCTTGCGTTTCAACCTGGCACGACCGGAATAAAACCCTCTGGCGCCTTCACTTCGGCCATCGACGATCTAAAGACAATAGCTGTCTCCCGGCTGATGCTCGACAACTTCCCGCACATCAAGGCATACTGGGTGATGCTGACCGAGGAGGTGGCATCGGTGGCCCTGTGCTTCGGGGCGGACGATATTGACGGCACGGTGGGGCAGGAGCGCATAGCGCACGATGCCGGCGCAACGAGTCCGATGAAGCTTGCCAAAGACCAGATAGTAAGGATAATTACCGACGCGGGCAAAATACCGGTTGAGCGCGATGCTTACTACAATCCGCTCAAGCTGTACGCTAAGAACGTAATCGGCAAAATTCCCTATCTGAATTCTCTCCCCTTTTTCCACAATTTCGACAAACGGGAATTCGGTCTGATTCCGGTGGTTCCCAGGCGGATGGGAATGCTCTTAAAGAACAATGAGATATCTGCCGGCCTGTTTTCACTGATGGATTATTTCGGGGAGGAAGAAAATCTTGAATTGCTGAACTATTGCATAGCAACGCGCGACCAGGTAAAGAGCGTCATGCTGTTCAGCAATCACGGCTGGGGAGACCTGGAAGGGAAAAAAATAGGAGTCACGGACGAGTCGGCAACATCTGTCCGCCTCCTGCAGGTCCTGCTGCAGAAAAAATACGGCGTAACGGCCCTCTATGAGCGCCTGTACTCGGGGGTGAACGATCACTCGAAATACGACGCGGTTCTCCTGATCGGGGACGAAGCGCTGCGCCGGAATAAAAGCGGCCTTGAAGGATTCGAGCTTGTGTATGATCTGGCTTGGGAATGGTATGAATGGAAGAAAATGCCCTTTGTCTTCGCAGTCTGGGCTGTCAACAAGTCGGTTTCCCCGACAGCCCGGCAGGAGCTCTGCCGGGCCATTGAAAATTCCCTCAGCGCCTCCGAAGGCCGTCTAGCGGAGATCGGCTCACCACGCGGAGTCCTCCTCGGTCTGACCCCAAAAGAAGTCGAAGAATACTTGGAAGGCTTCAGCTACCGGATCGGAGAGCGTGAGCGCGAGGCAATAAAGGAATTCAAGATACTTGTCGGCCAAATCGGCACGGCTGTCATTAAATGAGCTGATCATGCTTTTATCCTCAATATTCGATAAAATCCAGAAAGGCAACCGCCTCAGTCCCGAGGAAGGGCTGTTGCTTCTGGGCAACGCTGCGCTTCTTGATCTGGGCGACCTGTCGAACGAGGTGAGATTTAAAAAGAATCCAAAACCATATATAACTTTCGTCGTTGACACAAATCCCAACTATACAAACATTTGCAATATAGACTGCATATTCTGCGCTTTTTACAGGCATCCGGGAGAGAAGGGCGGATATGCATATAGCGTCGAGGAGATGATCGGCAAATTTAAGGAAGCAGCTTCCGGCGGTGTCACAACCGTGCTTCTGCAGGGGGGCGTGAATCCGGCCTTGCCTTTCAGCTATTACCTGGAAATCGTCGAACGCACAGTCAGGGAAGTGCCCCAAATCCACCCGCATTTCTTTTCAACATCGGAAATCACAGGGATGTCTGAAGTTTCCGGATTGACAGTCACAGAAGTGCTACAAAGGCTCTGGGACGCCGGACTGCGGACAATCCCCGGAGGCGGAGCCGAGATTCTATCCGACTCCGTCAAGAAAAAAATCAGCCACCTCAAAGGAACATCCAAGGACTGGCTGGACGTCATGCGCCAGGCACACAGGCTGGGCTATAAAACTACCGCCACCATGATGTACGGGCACCTTGAAAAGGATGAGGACATAATCACGCACCTGGAGTCTGTCCGGAGCCTGCAGGATGAGTACGGGGGTTTTACTGCATTTGTCCCGTGGAGCTTCAAGCCGGGGAACACCCCTCTTGAAAAAATCATCCCTCATTATGCTACCCCCGTCAGATACCTGCAAATTTTAGCGCTATCCAGGATTTATCTGGATAACTTCGATCATATTCAAGCTTCGTGGTTTTCCGAGGGGAAGAAGACCGGACAGATTGCGCTTCATTTCGGGGCCGACGATTTCGGGGGCACACTCCTTGAGGAGAACGTACATGCGGCGGCTAACTTCATCAACAAATCCAATACCGGGGAGGTAATAAGCCTTATCCGCCAGTCCGGATTTGTTCCGGCACAGCGGTCGACCCTGTACGAGATTTTAAAGGTTTACGGGGAAGCCGAAGCTGCCTGATGATGAAAGCCTGCCTTTCAGAATAAATCTATCTCGGGCACGACCGGAATTATCCCCTTATCGTATCCCATCCGGTACAAAACTTCAAGCGCCCGCCTCCCCGCCTCTCCCATATCAACAGTCAGCTCGCTCACGTACATCTTCACAAATTTCTCGCCGAGTTTCCTGTCGATCCCCCTACCCCACTTCAGGGCGTAAGGTATAGACTCATCCTGGTTGTTATAGGCGTAAGCGATGCTCTCCCTGAGGCCGCGGGAGATCTCCCGGGCAAGATCAACCCCCAGATCCTTCCTCACAACATCCAGCCCCAGCGGCAGGGGGAGTCCGCCGGTCTCTTCTTTCCACAGTTCGCCGAAATCAAGGATCTTGTTGTAACCGAGCTCCGCATATGTGATCTGCCCCTCGTGGATTAATAGCCCTGCGTCAACTGTTCCGCTGTCAACTGCATCCATGATCCTGTCGAAAGGCATGTCGGCGTGAATTATCCCTTGGGTGAAAATCCTGAAAAGCATAAAGGCCGTAGTGAGCGATCCTGGGGTACCGACAACCTTCCCCTTAAGCTCCGCAAGCGTTCTGTATTTGCGCGATATGATAACCGGTCCGTACCCTTCCCCGAGGCTTGCGCCTGTCTTCATTATCCAGTACTTTTCCGACACAAAAGGGAAGGCGTGGGCGGAGATGGCTGTGACTTCAAGCTCCCCCTTTTTCGCCCTTTCGTTTAATGACTGAATGTCTTCGAGAAAGTGTTCGATCCGGATGCCACTCAGCTTTACCTTCCCGGATGCTAGTCCGTAAAACATAAATGCATCGTCTGGATCGGGGCTGTGGCCAATCCGGATGACTCTGTCCGTCATAATTCGGGTTTCCTTTATAATATTCATGAAGATACAAATTTTGCGGTAAATTAGAAAGACTTGCTGTTGACAGTTTAAGCATTAATCAGTACATTCTTGCCCTGGGATCAGGTCGAATCAGCGCAATAATTTTTTCGATGGCTTCGATTAAAAACATCTGGGAGAATATCAGTCCCCTTACGAAGGGGCTGGCTGTGTTTGCACTGGTGAATTGTGCCATCGTTAACCTGGCGATACATTTTCTGAGCAACGATAACCATACCCTCCATTACAGTTCGGCTTTTGTGAAACAAATAGCCCACGATGATTCCTGGGTGCCGATGCGCCAGGCACTGCAATACCTTCACGATCCCGGACTGAGAAAATTATCCGACGACAAACCGCTTTACGACGCATTGTTCTTCGATCAACAGGTCAAATTTCAATACCCTCTCACCAGCCTTCTTTTCCTGGAGCCGCTCAGACTTCTGGCGGGCGGCGATCTGATTCCCGACGCTTATATGAACTTCATCTCCTGGCTCATGATTATCGCGACCGGATATTTCGTCTACCGGATATTTGAACTGAGCCTCATGCGGTACGCACCGGCCGCTTTTGGGCTGCCCCTAGAAGACAGGTTCGCCCGGGCCGCACTGATTTTCTTTTTCTCATTTACATTCTACCCTTTGGTGCGCTCCTTCGTCCTCGGTCAAGTCCAGACCTGGATTGATTTTCTTTTCGCTGCAGCCCTATTTGCCTGGATCAAAGACCGCAAATGCTTGACCGGAATACTGGCAGGCATTTTCTGCGTCATCAAACCACAGCTATCACTGCTCCTTCTCTGGGGGATCATCCGGAAAGAGTTTCTTTTTGTCAAGGCTTTGACGGCAACGATTGCGGTTTTTATACTTATTTCTGTGGCCGCATACGGTTGGGAAAACAATTTCACTTACCTGAAAGTGGTGTCTTTTATCGCAAGGCACGGCGAAGCATATTTCCCGAACCAATCGGTCAACGGCTTGCTTAACAGGATGGTTTTCAACGGAAACAATCTGGGGTGGGAAGATCGCGGCTATCCCCCGTATAATCCCTGGATATTTTACACAACGGTTATAAGCTCGGCGCTCATAATCGGGGCTGCTTTGTTTTGGAGAAAGGCAGAACACCGCTATACATCTGTGATAGATCTTATGATCGCGGTACTTAGCTTCACGATCGCATCACCCATTGCCTGGGAGCATCATTACGGCATTTTGCTGCCCATCTTTGCCTTTGCGCTGCCGGCGTCTCTTGATAATAAAGTTGGGCCTATAGCTAGCCTTGGAATACTGGCAATTTCTTATGCCCTGTGCAGCAATTACTATCAATTTACAAATGCAAGCGCCGATACTTGGTTTAATTTCATTCAGTCCTATCTTCTTTTCGGCGCCGCCTTGCTTCTGATTCATCTCTACAGGTTAAGAAACGTTCAAACAATGGGTGAAGTCCGGGCCATACCTGGCTGAATGTTTGTGTCAAACCCGCTTTTTCTGATGTGAATTTGATTATTACAGCTCATTTAAAGTCTTTACGGCCAGGGGGAGATTCACTCATAAAAGCGACTGCCGATGCCCCACCATCCAAACAACCAAAACAACCATCCCCGGCACCGGCAGTAAATATCTTTATCGATCAGGCCTTTATTGTATGGTCCTGATACGGGTTTATTTCTTTTTTTCGACGCCGGCTTGCTTGAGCATCTCAATATTAATCGTGACCTCCACTTTTTCGCCGATGAGCAGTCCGCCTGTTTCAAGAGTTTTATTCCACTTCACTCCGAAGTCGGTGCGGTTGACCGTGGTGGTAGCCTTAAAACCAGCCCTCACATTACCCATCGGGTCCTTTAACTGGCCATTGAATTTCGTATCCAGCACAACCGGTTTTGTCACTCCCTTCATTGTCAGGTCGCCGGTAACCTTATAGGTGTTTTTTCCCGTCTTTTCAAAAGATTTGCTGACGAATGTAATCTCCGGGTTTTTCTCCGCATCAAAGAAGTCGGGCGACTTGAGATGTTTATCCCGTCCCTCGTTGTCCGTATTGATACTGTTCACCTTGATGGATGCGTTGAGCTTGGAGCCGCTCAGATCATCGCTTGTCTGGACGAGCGATGCATCGAAATCGTTGAATCTCCCGCTCACCTCGCTGATGACCATATGGCTTACCGAGAAAAGAACCTTGCTATGTGCTTGATCGACTTTCCACGAGGTCTCTTGGGCCTTAACCGGCAAAGCCATGATAAAGAGCGCGGTGAGTGCAAACATTATGTTTTTCATACGATGTTCCCTTTAATTGGTTATTGAATGGTGGTTTTTAGGTTAATCTTAAACTTTTCGCGGCTGACAATACTTTTCGGAAAGCGATAGTCCCAATTTTTTTAAAAGTACAGAAAGTGTTTCCTGTTCGTTTTCGTTCAGCACTGATGCTATTTTCGATACATATTCGGCGTGCGGGACAAAAACACTATCAAATAGTCTCTTTCCCTTCGAAGTAAGTCTCACATTAATTGACCGCCTGTCGTCCTTATTGTGGACCCGTTCGACACAACCATCCTTCTCAAGGTTGTCTACTACACATGTCATGTTGCCTCCGCTAACCAGTCGCTTTCTGGATAATTCTCCAAGCGTCATAGGACCCAGATGGCCCAGTATCTCCAGCACTCCGAACTGGGGCTCTGTCAATCCGAAAGTCCTAATATGTTCACAGGTAAGCTTGCCGAATGTGGAGGAGGCTCTCGCCAGTTTAACCCACATGGTGAGGGCAAGATCAGCTTTTTTGCCGTATTTATAAGTGGTTTTCAAGGTATTGATTTAAGTTTAAATATTTTAAACTTAATATAATAAAATATAAGATGTCTGTCAAGCAAATAATTAAGAAGCCTTTACCTGTCCCGGCCACCCGCATAAACTCCGGAAAAGGTGATCCCGGTCTAGAGGAACTCCCGCTGCAATGTTTCTGTTTTCATTGTTATAGATTGGAGCCATTAATATGCATGACACTCATAGACAAACACATAATGATATTATAGATCTCGGTTTAAAGGAGATCAGTACAGCCGAAGACGCAGATGCTTTGGTTAATAACATGCGGGGTACCGCGCTGATTTTTATCAACTCTGCATGCGGTTGTTCGGGAAGGGTTGCACAACCAGCCCTAAAAATGGCAATGGAACATGAGTTAAAACCTGATATGATCGCAACTGTCTTTGCGGGTGTCGACAGGGAAGCTACCGCCAGGGTGAGATCATATTTTTCCGAAATACCCCCATCTTCCCCGGCATTTGCTCTGCTTAAGGAAAGGCATCTCGTTCATATGATTCACCGTTCCGATATTCAGGCCAGCAGGCCGAAAGATGTTGCGGAAATGCTGACGCGGGCATTTGAAAAATACTGTGCATAGATTAACTGCGGGGGTAGAATAGTCGCCATTCAGGCTCTGTCTACGCGTTTGAACTTCGGCGGTTAAATCCGCTCCGGCGGAATTTCCCGCCGGAGCGTCATTCTCCATCCATCTAATTTATTCCTCGGCCTCCGGATCTTCATCCAGCATGCCCATCTTACCTCCGTGCCCGCGCTGAGGCATACATGGGGGTTTACCACCCTCGCGCAACATCGGCCTCTCCTTCCATATCTTCTGTTGCTCGGCCGTAAGCATCTTGTTTACGTCAAACCACAACGCCACCATGTTCAGCTTCAGCTCATTCTGGAGTTTGCTAATTTCGCTTATCTGAGATTCAATTTTTGGGCGATCTGGCTTGTCGCTCTGGAATATCTCTCTCAGATCCAGCCTCATCGTCTTAATCTTGGAGTGAAGCCCGATCTGTTTTTTTTCAAATTCAGTATGAATTTTACCGAATTCCTTTTTCTGATCCTCCGTCAGGTTTAGCTTCTCTGCGAGCATTTCTCTCCCCATCTCCCTTCCCATCCCCCTGGCTCCTTGGTGGCCTCTGTTCATAAACCGCGGCTGCGAAAATGCAACGGTTGCGGCCAGCAGAAGCAACAATACTGTGCTTTTCATGAATGTTGTCTCCTTTGAATGTTTATTTAACATGACACCCGGCATACACTTCTTAGACATCCGATTCCGCCGAAGGTTTATTCGGTCGGAAACACCCCTTTTTATTCTCATAAAATTATCTTATCTTAGTATACCGAGCAGGGCAAAAACAGCCGTTTACCCTGAAATTCAAGCGTTTTTAAGCCGCCCCGGGTTGAGTTTTCACACCCGAGGCTTTTTTGTCAATATCTCCCTTTTTCACCCTAAATGCAGCTCAGAAATGACATACGCAATATAGCCATTATTGCTCACGTGGATCACGGCAAGACGACTCTGGTCGATCATATGCTCAGGCAAACCGGTGTATTTCGTCAAAACCAGGAGCTCGTGAAGCGCGTTATGGATTCCAACGAACTGGAGAAGGAAAAAGGCATTACGATACTGGCTAAAAATACCGCCGTAAAATACAACCGGAAAGCCAACGGCGATGCCTCGTCGAACAGGACCGAGACTATCAAAATAAATATTGTAGATACACCCGGTCACTCGGATTTCGCCGGCGAGGTTGAGCGCACTCTCAAGATGGTAGACGGAGTGCTGCTGCTCGTGGATGCGGCAGAGGGACCGCTTCCCGGAACTAAATTCGTGCTGAAAAAGTCTCTCGAACTCGATCTGAAACCCATTGTCGTAATCAACAAGATTGACCGCAAGGATGCCAGGCCCCACGCGGTTCTTGACGAGGTTTTTGAACTTTTTATTTCCCTGGGGGCAAACAACAGGCAGCTGGATTTTCCGACCATCTACTGCATCGCAAAGCAAGGCATCGCAAAGTACGAACTTGAGGACTCCGGCACAAACCTTGAGCCGCTTTTCGAAACGATTGTCAACGAGATCCCGCCCCCTCCCGGGGATGCCAATTCCCCGTTTCAGATGCTCGTTACGACCATCGATTACAGCGACTACCTCGGCAGGCTTGGAATCGGACGCATAGACCGCGGGACCATAAAACTTGGATCCCCGATGAAAATAGTCCACCGCGACAGGCAGGTCGATGATGCAAAGGTCACCAAAATATATACCTTCGAAGGGTTAAAGAGGATCGAGGTGGATCAGGCCTCCGCGGGCGAGATAATCGCAATCTCCGGGATGGAGGATGTGGACATAGGCGAGACGATTGCCGACGCAGCCGACCCCACCCCCCTCTCTTTTGTGACTATAGAAGAACCGACAATATCCATGAATTTTGTGGTCAACAAATCGCCTTTTGCCGGCCTGGAAGGAAAATATGTCACCTCGAGGCACCTTGGAGAGAGGCTGACAAGGGAACTCAGATCCAACGTAAGTTTGCGCGTAGAGCTGACTGACAATCCCGATACCTTCAAGGTCAGCGGCCGGGGGGAACTGCATCTTGCCATCCTTATAGAAACAATGCGCAGGGAAGGTTATGAGTTCCAGGTATCAGCCCCGGAGGTCATTTATAAATATATTGCCGATGTCCTGTCCGAACCGATGGAACATGTGATTATTGACGTTCCGGATGAATTTTGCGGGATTGTAATCAACAACCTGGGTTCGCGAAGGGGAGAAATGCGCAACATGGTAAAAACCCAGGGCAATACCCGTTTGGAATTTGTAGTTCCCGCGCGTGGATTGCTGGGTTTCCGGTCCGAATTTATGACTGAAACAAAAGGAACCGGCTTGGTTCACCATAACTTCCACGGTTATGAGCCCTACAAAGGGGATCTAAAAACAAGGCACAGGGGGGCCATCGTCCAGCTGGAAGAGGGGACTGCGACGGCATACGCAATGTTTAAATTACAGGAACGCATCACTTTTTTCATCGAACCGGGGACAAAAGTATACGGTGGAATGATAGTCGGGGAAAATTCCAGGGAGGAAGACGTCATTGTAAACGTGTGCAAAACCAAACAACTCTCCAATATGAGGGCCAGCGGTGCCGACGAAGCAATCCGCCTGGAACCTCCGCACATCCATACGCTTGAACAGGCGATCGAGTGGGTTGCAACTGATGAGTATGTCGAAGTCACACCCGAATCTCTCCGCCTGAGGAAAAAACACCTGGATCATACGGAGCGGGTAAGGGGATCCAAGCAAAAAGCAGACACACTTCAAGCAGGGTAATGAAAACAGTTGAATCCTGCCGCCCATCCAGGAATTATCATGAAATTCTCACACCGCACAAGCTGGCAGCTTCACCCCAACAGGATCAGCTCACTCCTTGAACAACGAAGGCAGAAAGGTCAGGTTGTTTATGACCTGACGCTCTCAAATCCGACCATATCCGGCATAAAATATCCCTCAGGAGTTATCCTAGAGGCCATTTCAGATAAAAAATCGCTGCATTATCAGCCGGATCCACGCGGACTGGTGACTGCGCGTGAGGCCGTTTCAGCTTATTACCTCTCAAGGAAGATAGCTGTCGACCCCTCATGCATTTTCCTTTCTGCCAGCACAAGCGAATCATACTCGAATATATTTAAACTTCTCTGCAACCCGAGCCAGAACATCCTAGTACCGAGGCCCTCTTATCCTCTTTTCGATTACCTGGCGCGCATCAATGACGTCGAAGTCAGGCATTACAGCCTGGTCTATGAGAGAGGATGGCTCGTTGATCTGTATTCCCTCAAGGGGGCGGTCACAAAATCGACAAAGGCAATTGTACTGATAAATCCCCACAACCCGACGGGAGTGTTTATAAAAAAAGGAGAATTTCAAAAAATTGTAAGGCTTGCCGAAGAAAAAAAACTGGCTATCGTAGCAGACGAAGTTTTTTCAGACTATTTCTACGCCGAGGATGCAAGCAGGCTTACTACCACAGCGAGTAACGGTGCCGTGCTTACATTTACGATGAACGGGCTCTCAAAAATGGCCGGCTTACCGCAGATGAAACTTGGATGGTCGGTATTAAGCGGTCCGAAATCCGACCTCGCAAAAGCGGCTGAAAGGCTTGAGATAATTGCCGATACATTTCTTTCCGTGAATACCCCGGTGCAGATCGCGCTGCTTAAACTCATGAAGGCGGGTGTCACAATTCAAAGGCAGATTCTTAAACGCGTAAAAAACAACCGTATCCGCCTGGAAAGAACGGTAAACGAATTGCCTTCCTGTTCACTGCTTGCCTCTGAGGGGGGATGGTATGCCGTATTGCGCGTGCCGCGTATAAAAACCGACGAAGAGTGGTCGCTAGGACTTCTGAAAGAAACAGGTGTGTATGTTCACCCTGGGTACTTTTTTGATTTCGAAGAGGAGGGGCACTTGGTAATAAGCCTCCTGCCTGAGGAGAAGGAATTTCTCGCGGCAGTGGGAAAGCTAAAGCATTATATAGGCCTCACCTGTTAGTGGAAGGTCTCTTCCCGAGAGCTTCGTTTAAAAACCTGATCAGAGGAATCAGTTCTTTATAAACCAAAGCGATCTTTTTAGGGAATTCAACCGAATAGCATTCCTTCTCGCTCCATTCAACCGATGTATAATATTGCTTAAACTTCAGCCATTCAACCATGGGGTGATCCGCGGGATATCCCGCCGGACATCGGCTCAGTTTATCCCCCTCCACCTGCCCAAACCTTTTTTTAAATGCACTGCTCTGAATGATGGAGAGAAACTCATCTGACTTTTCTGCGATCGCAGCGCGTATCTTTTTGAGCTGGCTACCGTCTGGCATGTAGATGCCCCCTCCAAGATATACCCCTCCCGGTTCAATATGAATGTAAAAACCGGCGCTTTCCTGCCAGGAGCCTTTCAGATGAAAGACTGCGGCAACATGCGTTTTATAGGGAGTCTTGTCTTTACTGAACCGCGTATCCCGGTATATCCTGAAAATGCTTCGCTTGGGATGCAAGTCAAATTCAGGGGCAAATTTAGCCACAAGGGACTTCAGGGTGGCAATCAAGGACTGCATCGGCAGCTTGACAGAGTCCTCATATTCTGATTTGTGTTTGCTGAACCACTGCCTATTGTTGTTTTTCTTCAACCGGGCCAGAAATCTGATCCCCGCCATGCTGAATCCCGCAAAGGGGGGATAAATATCAATATCCATGTATGTTTTCATAATCATTGAAGATACATAAATGCTTGTGATATTTTCAAGTTTTGTATTCATGGGAGCAATGAACCCCTGTCCCTGCGGCTACGCAACAGACCCATCGAAACAATGTACATGCACAACGCTCCAGATACAAAAATATATGGCGAAGATCTCCGGTCCGCTCCTTGATCGTATCGATCTCCAGATCGAGGTGCCTGCCGTGAAATATAAAGATCTATCCAGCAGGGAAAGCGGAGAAAACTCCGACCATATCCGCGAACGGGTGATCCGGGCACGTGAGATTCAGAGGAAACGGTTCAGCGGGAGAAAGGGAGTGTACGCAAATGCAAATATGGTATCGAACGATATACAAACATATTGCCGACTCGATTCGACGGGTGAAGAATTGCTCAAGATGGCAATTACAAAACTCGGCCTTTCAGCACGGGCATACGATCGAATCCTGAAAGTTGCGCGAACGATTGCCGACCTTGCTCACTCATCAGACCTTCGTCCGGAGCATATCAGCGAGGCGATTCAATATAGAAGTCTAGATCGGAATCTGTGGCAGGCATGAACTCGTGCCCCCACGAACAGTAAAGCCCACTCCGAAAGTAAAAGAGAGTAGGCTTTTCCGTTACTGAAAAGTGCTCAACGAAGCAATAGTAACTTCCGTGTCTCAGTAAAGTTCCCTGCTTGCAGGCGATAGAAATATACACCGCTTGGTATACTCGATGCATTCCACGTTACTGATTTGTATCCGGCATCCTGAATTTCATCTATCAACGTCTTCACCTCTTGGCCAAGCACATTGTATATTTTTATCGTTACCCGATTATCTGCTGGTAACTGATAATTTATTATTGTCAATGGATTAAACGGATTCGGATAATTTTGATCAAGAGCAAACTGTTTCGGGATTGTAAATTTCGTATTCTGGATTTCTCCATTTGGTGGCGGAGGTGGTTGCTCACTTGTCGGAACAACCTTTATCCTATTCATTGCAGATGCTATGCCGGACGATGAGAGAAACAGCTTCCCACTTTGATTAACTTTTACCCAATAGCCCTTGCCGGGCTTGATGGTATCAGATGTATTATATTGAGTCCCATCGTATTCCCAGAATAAACTAGTGACTATACCAGGAGGCTCACCTGTAATCGTTGATGCAAGAAATGGTTCACTCAATGAGCCGATCATATTCCAACCAATAGAGACATTTACTGAATCCCGATAAAGTTTATTTCCCCAGAGAGGAAAGTATGACTCGCTACCAACTTTCAACCAGTATCCCTTGCAAACGCAGAGTTCCTGACACTCTTGGTAAGAACCAATATATTCAAAAGCAGAGGACAGAGCTGCAGGGTAGTTGGTTTCTTTACTATGAACATATGGATGAATGGGCAATGATAGTAAGTTCCAGCCTGCTTGTAAATATTGGACTTCATTCGCAAAAAGAGTATCATTGTAACTGAAACTAAACACTCCACTATCCGTTCCTGCATACACATACCCAAGCGAATCCATTGCTAGCGTGTGCATGTTGAGATTAGTTAATCCATCGTTTAATGTGCCTAAACTGTCACCATTCGGGCTATAGCTATAAATACCATCTCCGTCAGTAGCAACAATTACCGCATCTGATGATAAGACTAGAATATCTTCTGGTGTTCTTCTGCAGGTGTCGGCATAAACTGGAGTCCATGATTTACATGAATCTCTAGATATGAATAGACCAACTGCCCCATTTTCTGATGCACCTGTTCCTCCGAAGAAAATATTCCCCGTTACAAATCCGACAGATGTTGGCTTGTAGTCCGTATATTCATCGCGATAAAAAAATGTACCGAGGTCCGTCCATGTATGACCGTCGTCAGAGGAGATATAAAATATGGATCCAGTTCCAGCATCAACAAGAAATGGTCGATTAACTGTGATAATATTATGATTTTGAAATCCAAATTTATCACCACCCAATAAACCCGTCTCGCTCCATGACAATCCATCATCATTTGATATGAGCATGCCATTTGTGCAACTAAACCCACATACGAACCAACCCAAAATTAATGTTCCACTCGGACTTATCGAAAAACCATAGACCCTTCCTGGCGGCACATACGCAACATTCCATGTCATTCCGTTATCTGACGAACTAAATAAAGTATCCCAGGGTTGCCTACTCATAACAAACAACTTTCCAGTTGGACTCAAGGCAATTTCAGTGATGCCTGATTGAACAATTCGGATCCAGGAGTTCCCATCATCCGTAGAGCGGAATACACTCCCGCTATCAGCAGTCACAGCGAAGAGTACATTGCTGCCTACAGCAATATCTTGGATACTTCTGCTCTCAAGACCAATGTGAGTCCATGAACCAATTGGATGGTGAATAAATAGTACTCTGGCAGTGATGTGTCAAGGGCCAGAAAGATTCCCCAGTCAGGGCCATAATGATTCCCCAGGGTAGGGCCAAAACCTTTC
>Ga0209048_10001174_pt1 | contig 27260 bp, 22 predicted proteins | sample FrelakmetCRP12CR_FD_187146 | JGI IMG/M metagenome (GOLD analysis project Ga0209048, IMG submission 187146) | Freshwater lake sediment microbial communities from the University of Notre Dame, USA, for methane emissions studies - CRP12 CR (SPAdes)... | ecosystem: Environmental > Aquatic >... | reverse complement strand
CGCCAGATGTGGCCCGCTTAGGGGGCAGTTATCTGGGAGGGTTCTTCATTGGCTGGGCCTTCCGGCGATTTCTGAGAATGGCCGCGCTGATCGCCGGCGGGTTGCTGGCCGGTATCGCCGTATTGGAAAATACCGGCTGGATCGATCTAGATTGGAGCGCGGCGGAAACGCAAATCAGCCACGGCATTGCGGCGGCACACCGGGGGGCTGAAGGACTCAAACACATCCTCTCTGGGTATCTCCCGTCAACAGGGGCAGCAGCGGCCGGAGTGTTCTTCGGATTTCGGAAAAAGTAGCGAGGCAAAGTCGGTCACAGGGACTGCTGGCCGGAAAAAAGCACCCGCCAGCCTTTACCATTGAACGGAGCAATCAGGCCCGTCTCTCAGAAGGTCGAAACACACGCCTCCGATCTCCTTGGGCAGAAGCAAGAAATTCCGCTAAGACGTTGCTTGATGGAGTTCGAGTCCTGTCCGAGAAACCGGTAGGCCGGAGACGATGTGAGCCGCTTCAGTGATGTGCTGCGGCGACTATAAGGTAGACCTTCGTGGCTAGGTGTCCGTTACTCAGACTTGAAAGACTCTTTTATCTTTTTCCCCGCCTCTTCGACTTTTTGACCTAAAAATTCGGCCGATCGTTTCAATTCATTGCCGACCTTCTTGGGCGTCTCACTCTCTTCGAACTTCTTCACCACGCCGGACACTTCTTGCTCAATTTTCGTCGCCGTATTTTTCAACGCTGTGTCAACTTGATCAACTATCCCGGGTGGCTCCTTGGTCTTGTCATCCCCTGCCAAAACACCGTCGGCCGCTCTCAGGGTGCACACAATAACAAATGAGATTCCCGCGATACCCATCTGGCCATTCCTCCATGAAGAGACCATTCGACCCTCCCTTTTCTTCATCATCAGCGTATCATCTTCCAAAAGAGAATGTCTTATCCGTCACCCTTTCGGAAACACCCCCATCTCATTATACTGTGCTGACACTAGGCTTCGCTCGAAAGGATCATCTATGCTTATCCGCTATCTCTTCTTTTCACATTTCTCACGATTATTCATGCTCACGGCATGGGCCGGCGTGGCGTTGCTTGCCGCTCCACTCAGCGCAGAACCCACGCCGCCCAGCCAGGACACGTTTCTGCGCGCCAAACAAGCCACGGTTGGCATTCTGGAGGACACCCAAGATCAGCGCACGCCGGAGAAACCCGGGAAAATCGTCGTCCGGGGAACCGGGTTTCATTTGCGAGATGGCTATGTGATCACCGCGAGACACGCCGCGGAGAAACACTCCCCCTCGACGGGCGCCATCATCCAGAAGCACGTCCACATTCTCACCTCTGATCTCAACGAACTCCCTGCCGACCTCGTCGGTGACAGCGCATTCATGGATGTCGTGATCTACCGCGTCGCCGAACAGCATCGACCCAAACTGCAGGCCGGGACATCGTTCGCCACCGGAGATGTCGCCCCAGGGACGGAGGTCTTCACCGTTGGCTATCCGCTCGGCTGGGGTCCCACCATGGCCTTTGGCCGGCTTGGAAATACGAACACCTTCCTCCAGACCGTCGATACGCGCCTCATCCAGGCCGACCTCTCGGCCTGCAGCGGCAATTCAGGAGGCGGATTGTTCAATACCCAAGGGGAAGTCGTCGGGATCATGCACGCCATTATCCAAACAGAAAAAGACGAGACGCAGGCCCATTGCAGCCGCATGACCTTTGCCATTCCGGGGATTCTCGCCGAACGGATTGTGAATGCGGCTATCGCGGGCAAGCCGCTCATGTTCTCCAAACTGGGGATTCACATGACCTCAGTGAAGGACGGAACCAAGTGGCGCATGGCCGTGAAGGATGTGGTAGACCCGGCGAAAGAAGCCGGCATTCAAAAGCACGACATCTTGCTGGTGATCGAGGACACGGAGATTCTGGACGCAGCCCAGTTGAAGAACTATCTGATCGAACGCACCACTCCTGGCCAGCGCGTCGCCGTCAAAGTCCGCCGAGTGGATGCAGATCTCACATTTACGGTAACGCTGGGAGGGGGATAGGCTACTACGCGGAGTGACCAGGAAGAGCTTGATACCACCCATTCGCCTGGGCTAATGCCACAGGACAGCCGAACAACAGGCTGAGATTGGCCTCTGTCAATACGCACGCCTTGTCTCCATCCTGAAGCACCCGTCCTTCCTTCAGCAACAGCACCCGCTCTACTTCAGGTGGGATCTCATGGATGTGGTGGGTCACTAATAGCACCGTCTTGCCTTTTTTCATAAAACCACGCACGAGATCAAGGTAGTGAAAGGTCGCGGTGAGATCCAACCCGCTCGTTGGCTCATCCAGCACGAGTGCTGTCGGCTCATGGACCAACGCGCGTCCTAACAGACAACGCCGCTGTTCGCCGGTCGACATATCGGCAAACCTCCTGTCGATCAGAAATCCGATACCGAGTTCCTCCATCACCGTATGGGCCCGCGAGATCTGCGCGTACCTGAAATCTTGGTGGCCGTAGATGCCGATGCTGGCATAGTACCCTGAGAGCACGACTTTTAACCCCGTCACTTGTTCCATATACTGGTGTTGCAGATCGTGCGAGACCAGACCGAGACGTTTCCGCACATCCCACACGTTCCACTGCTCTTCGCCGAAAAGCCGGATATGCGTCTCATCATGCGGGACCGGATGGACCTCGCCGGCGAGGAGCTTGAGGAACGTCGACTTCCCCGCGCCGTTCGGCCCTAAGATCGCTGCATGCGTCCCTTCGTCAATGGCGAGCGACAGATCGTGAAAGACGCAGGTGTCGCCTCGATAGACCGTCGCTCGTTCGATCTCGATAAAAGGGCTAGGCTTCATCCGGATCGGGATTGATCTTGGCAGGGCCGTAAGACTTGGAATAATTAGAGCGCTTCTTGGCTGAGGCAGCAATCTTCGGCGTGGATGTCTTCACATCGGCGTTCTGTGCGCGGTGGAGCAAGGCATGGTCCATGAGCACCAGCGCCATCATGGCTTCAGCAATCGGCGTCGCTCTGATGCCCACGCAGGGATCGTGGCGACCATTCGTCTCGACGGTAACCGGCTTGCCTTGCTTATCGATGGACCGGCGGGCCACACGAATACTCGAAGTCGGCTTAATTCCAATCGTGACGACGATATCCTGCCCGGTTGAAATACCGCCAAGAATTCCACCGGCATGATTGGTCACAAAACCATCCGGGGTCAGCTCGTCCCCATGCTCCGACCCCCGTTGTGTCACAGAACTGAAACCTGATCCGATCTCGACGGCCTTCACTGCATTGATGCTCATCATGGCCGCGGCCAAATCGGCATCGAGTTTCGCATAGACTGGCCCACCCCATCCCACCGGCACAAACTCGGCGACCGTGGTGATCTTCGCCCCGACCGAATCGCCTGCTTTCCGGAGTTCATCCATGAACGATTCGAGCTTCGGGACGACCTCGGAGCTTGCGGAGAAAAAGGGATTCTTGCTGACCTCCCCCCAACTCTTAAATGGCGCTTCAAGAGGGCCCAGCTGACTCAGGTAACCATGAATCACGACACCGTACTTCTCATGGAGCCATTTCTTCGCAATAGCCGCAGCCGCCACTCTCACCGCCGTTTCACGGGCAGAGGCTCGACCCCCGCCACGATGATCGCGAATGCCATACTTCTGCCAGTAGGTATAGTCCGCATGGCCGGGACGAAAGGTGTCGATCAGATTGCCGTAGTCTTTGCTGCGGGCATCTTCATTTCTGATGAGGAGCGCAATGGGGGTGCCGGTGGTCTTGCCTTCAAAGACACCGGAGAGGATTTCGACGGTATCGGACTCTTGCCGTTGCGTGACGTGGCGGGAGGTGCCGGGCTTGCGCCGATCGAGGTCCCGTTGGATGTCATCGACAGAGAGGGCCATGCCTGGCGGACAGCCATCCACGACACAGCCAATAGCAGGCCCGTGGCTTTCGCCAAACGACGTGACGGTGAAGACCCGACCAAACGAATTGCCTGCCATGGGACGGATGACTCCTCCCTACTCGACGAGATCGAGCTTGATGCGCAACTCCTTTAACTGATCGGCACTGACGACAGACGGCGCATCGGTCAGCGGACATTGTGCCCGTTGCGTTTTGGGGAACGCGATCACCTCGCGGATCGAGTCAGCTTCCCCCAATAACATGATGAGCCGATCGAGCCCGAAGGCAATCCCGCCGTGCGGGGGCGCCCCATAGTCGAGTGCATCGAGCAAGAAACCGAATTTCGCCTGCGCTTGATCCTTGTTGATGCCGAGCAGATCGAGAATGCGGAATTGGATATCGCTCCGATGGTTCCGGATACTCCCGCCGCCGATTTCACTACCGTTGAGCACCATGTCATAGGCCTTCGCCCGCACTTTGAGCGGCTCCGAATCCAGTAACGCGACATCCTCATCCATCGGCGCGGCGAAGGGATTGTGCATGAAGATGTACCGTTTCTCTTCCGGCGAATAGTCCAGCAAGGGAAACTCGGTGACCCACAGCGGCTTCCAGGCAGTTGTATCGATCAGCTTCAGCTCTTCACCCAGCAACAGCCTGATGCGGCCCAGCACATCGTGAACCACCGCGGCCTTGTCGGCACCGAAGAGGACTAAATCGCCCGGCTTGGCGTCTGGAAGGGCCGCTGCGAAAGCCTTGGCATCCAGGAACTTGGCGATCACGGACTCAAGCTGCCCCTCTGGGGTGATCTTCAGCCAGGCGAGCCCCTTCGCGCCAAAACTCTTGGCCGTTTCACCGAGCGCGTCGATCCTGCTTCGCGGCGTGGTCGCTCCGCCTCTTACGATCAACGCCTTCACGATCCCGCCCTTGGTCGCAGCCTCCTTGAACACCTTGAACTCGCTGGCAGCCGCAAAGGCCGTGACGTCATGCAGTTGCATGTCGAAACGCAGGTCCGGCTTGTCCGAGCCATAGCGGCCTACCGCCTCGGCGTAGGTCATGCGCGGAAACGGAGTGGGCAATTGGACGCCGCCCGCGTCACGGAACACCGTGACGATCATCTGCTCCATCAAGCTCATGACATCCAGCCGATCGACGAAGGACATCTCGAGATCGATCTGCGTAAACTCAGGTTGCCGGTCGTTGCGCAGATCCTCGTCGCGAAAGCAGCGCGCGATCTGATAGTAGCGATCGACTCCGCTCACCATGAGCACCTGTTTGAATAACTGAGGCGACTGCGGCAGCGCATAGAATTGACCTGGGTTCACCCGGCTCGGCACCAGATAGTCACGCGCGCCTTCCGGCGTGCTCTTGGTCAAAATCGGCGTTTCCACTTCGAGGAAGCGTTCCGCATTCAGAAATCCACGGACAGCGTGCATGACGTTATGCCGGAGGCTCAAGAGCCGTTGCATCTTCGGGCGCCGAAGATCCAGGTAGCGGTACTTCAGCCGGATCGACTCCGTGACTTCGGCATCGTCTTCAATCACGAACGGCGGCGTCTTCGACTCGTTCAGGATCTCGACGGCGTCCACGAAGACTTCGATCTCACCCGTGGCCAGGTTGGGATTCGTGGACTCTTCAGGACGGGCCATCACCTGGCCGGTCACCGACACGACACACTCGCTCCGCAAGGCGTGGGAGGCTTGGTGCACTGTCGCATTGCGCTCGGCATTAAATACCACCTGCGTCAACCCGGTTCGATCCCGCAGATCGATGAACATGACCATACCGTGGTCGCGCCGCCGCTGGACCCACCCGTTCAAAACGACGGTCTGCCCGACAGCGGCTTTCGTGAGTTCCCCGCAGCGATGAGTTCTGACCTTCATACGACCTTCGCTTTCTTGGAACGGGCCCATCCAGCCCGACTGACCTGCCTCTTTGGCCGTAGGACCTGCTTCTCTGTGTCCTCTGCTGAGGCCAGCTTCTGTTCTGCAAGCTCGCGCAACGCGTTCGCTTCACGGTCGGTCAGGTACCGGAACTCGCCGGACGCCAGATCACCCAAGGACAGCGGCCCCATCTTGATCCGCGTCAACTTCAAGACCGGATGCCCGACCGCCTCCAACATCCGTTTCACTTGATGCTGACGCCCTTCGCGAATCGTAATCTCCAGCCAGGAGTTTTGCTTGGCTTTTTTAACCTTCTTGACGACAGCCGGACTGGTCATGCCGTCTTCCAGCTGCACACCCTGTTCTAACTGCCGGATATGTTCATCCGTCACCACCTGCTTGACCTTGATGAGATAGGTCTTCGGCACATGGTAGCGGGGATGGAGCAATGTCTGGGCCAGGTCGCCGTGATTGGTCAGAAGCATTAGCCCTTCGCTGTCGAAGTCCAATCGACCGACGGGAAACACCCGCACCGTTATCCCGCGGAGATAGTCTTTCACCGTCGGCCTGCCTCCCGGATCATTCAACGTCGACATCACGTTCTTCGGCTTATTCAGCAGCAGATAGACATACGGCTGGGCGGAACTCAGGTGTTTGCCATCCACCTTGATGTGGACGCGATTCGGATCAACCTTGGTGCCGAGTTCCGTCACGACTTTGCCGTTGACAGTCACGCGCCCGGAGGCAATCAGCTCCTCGGCTTTTCGCCGCGAAGCCAATCCGGTCCCTGCAATGACTTTTTGCAATCTAACGTCCATGCTTCTCCGTTACACCTTTCCTCAGGGAGTGGTTTGGCTGGCTTCCGTGCGCGTTCTGCGAGCGCGGGAGTCAGCCGAGCCACTCCCATCTACTCCCATTCAATCGTGGCCGGCGGCTTCGAGCTGATGTCGTACACCACCCGGTTCACGCCCTTCACTTCATTGATGATCCGGTTCGACATTTTGCCCAGCACGTCATTCGGAATTTTGGCCCAATCGGCCGTCATGCCATCCAAGCTCGTGACCGCACGAAGCGCAATCACATGCTCATAGGTCCGTTGATCGCCCATCACGCCCACGGTTCTGATCGGCAGCAGCACGGCAAGCGATTGCCAGATTTCTCGATACAAACCGGCGGTACGAATCTCCTGATCGAGGATGGACTCGGCCGCTCGCAGGATGGCTAGTCGCTCCTTGGTGACCGCTCCCAGCACCCGGATGGCAAGGCCAGGCCCGGGAAAGGGCTGCCGCCAGACAATCTCATCCGGCAGGCCTAATTCTTTGCCCAGCACTCTCACTTCGTCTTTGAACAATTCCCGCAAGGGCTCGATCAACTTGAGCTTCATGCGAGCCGGCAAACCACCAACATTGTGATGGGTCTTGATCGTGGCCGACGGCCCCTTGAAGCTCACGCTTTCGATCACATCGGGATAGAGCGTGCCTTGGACTAGAAATTTTACGGCGCCAGATTTCTTGTTGGCTTCAGCCTCGAATTGTTCGATGAACTGCTTCCCGATAATTCTTCTTTTGCGCTCCGGATCAATCACCCCTTTGAGCTTGGCAAGAAACAAATCGGAGGCATCAAGAAGACGCAGGTTCAGATGAAGCTGTTGGGCAAACGTCTGCTTAACTTGCTCCTTCTCTCCCGCTCGAAGCAATCCGTTGTCGACGAAGATACAGGTGAGTTGATCACCGATCGCCCGATGAGTCAACGCAGCCGCCACAGAAGAATCGACCCCCCCGCTCAGGGCACAGATCACGCGCTCCTTGCCCACCTGCTCCCGAATCTGCTTCACCGCCGTATCCACATAGGACTGCATCGTCCAGGTCGGCTGACAACCACAGATGTCGTAGACGAAGTTCCGAAGGATCTGGGTTCCTTCCACCGTATGGGCCACTTCGGGATGAAACTGGAGGCAATAAATCCGGCGCTTGTGGTCGTCTCGCTTCATGGCCGCGATCGGCGAATTGGCCGTATGCGCGATCGACCGGAAGCCCGGCGGCATCCGCTCGATACGGTCTCCGTGCGACATCCAGACGACCGTCGAACCGCCTTGGCTGATGCCCTTGAAGAGATTACTGCGGTCGTCGATGGTCAGGTCGGCCCGGCCATACTCCCGGTGCTTGGATTTGGCGACCTCCCCGCCCGACAGATGCGTTACGAGCTGCATCCCGTAACAAATACCAAGAATTGGGATCCCTAGGTCGAAGAGTTCTTTGGGAACGGACGGCGACTTCTTCTCATATACGCTGGACGGACCACCAGACAGCACAATGCCTTGCGGGCGATAGGCAAGAATGGTCGCCAAAGGAACGGTGCAGGGAAGAATTTGCGAGTAGACTTGGGCTTCGCGAATGCGGCGCGCAATCAATTGAGTGTATTGCGACCCGAAGTCAAGGACCAGAATTCTATTGTGCCAGAGTTCCATGGAGTTAGCCTTCAGCGGTCAGCACTCAGCCATCAGCAACCGATCAGATAGGATAACCGCACACATGCTTGTGACAAGATCTGAACCGAGGTGGGGATGATTCGTGTCTTGTTGAAAGCTGACGGCTGAAAGCTGATGGCTGCCGTTACTCCCAATCCATCCGATAATTCGGCGCTTCCTTTGTGATAATCACATCGTGCACGTGACTTTCGCGGAGACCTGCGACCGTCTGCCGGATAAACGTGGCCTTCTGCTGTAAGTCCGAGATCGTCTTGCACCCGCAATAGCCCATGCCGGACTTCACCCCGCCGATCAATTGGTAGACGACGGACGAGAGCTTCCCCTTATAGGGCACGCGCCCTTCAATCCCCTCCGGGACCAGCTTCTGCACCGGACGTCCCCCTTGCCCGTACCGATCTCCGCCGCCGCGCTCCATCGCGCCGATCGAGCCCATGCCACGGTATACCTTATATGTCCCGGCTTGGTAGAGTTCGGTTTCCCCCGGCGACTCGTCCGTGCCTGCCAGGAGTCCGCCGAGCATGACCGAAGAAGCACCTGCTGCCAAGGCCTTCGTGATATCGCCTGAGAACTTGATCCCGCCGTCTGCAATGATCGGGACCCCGTTGCCCGCGAGGACTTTTGCGCAATCGGCAATCGCCGTCAGCTGCGGCATCCCGGCGCCGGACACGATACGGGTCGTGCAAATTGAGCCAGGCCCCACACCCACCTTCACGGCATCGACGCCGGCCCGGAGGAGGTCCTTCGCCGCCTCGGCTGTGGCAATATTCCCGGCTATCAGTTCAAGCTCCGGATAACGTCTCTTGATCATCTTGACCGTATCCAGCACCGATTGAGAATGCCCGTGGGCGGTATCGACCACGACAAGGTCCACCCCGACCTTCTTGAGCCGCGCCACGCGATCTTCCGTCTCCGGCCCCACACCGACTGCCGCACCAACGCAGAGTCGGCCATGTCCGTCCTTGCAGGCGTTGGGATACATGATGCGTTTTTCGATGTCCTTGATTGTAATGAGCCCCTTGAGCTCGAAATGCTTGTTGACGACCGGAAGCTTCTCGATCCGATGCTCATGCAACACTTCGCGAGCCTTTTCCAAGCTCGTCCCTTCTGGCGCCGTGATCAACTTGTCTCGCTTCATAACTTGCGAGACCTTCAAATCCATTCGGGTTTCGAACCGCAGATCGCGATTCGTGAGAATGCCGACCAATTTCTTTTCTTTCGTGACGGGAATGCCGGAGATCCGGTATTTCGCCATCAACGCATGGGCATCGCGAATTGTTTGATCGGGCGAGATCGTGATGGGGTCGAGAATCATTCCGCTCTCGGATTTCTTTACCCGGTCCACTTCAGTCGCTTGATCCGTTGGCGACAACACACGATGAATAATTCCGAGGCCGCCTTCGCGGGCTATGGCGATGGCCAAACGGGACTCGGTGACGGTATCCATGGCCGAGCTGATAATGGGAATGTTGATCTTTAGGTGGCGAGTGAGCATCGTGCGCATGTCGACTTCACTCGGCAAAACCTGAGACTTGGCCGGAACCAACACAACGTCATCGTAGGTCAGTCCTAAGCGTGGTTCCCTATCAAGCATATCTTCCCTTCACCAGATCCTCGTGGCCGCTCTTATGCCTTTTTTGACGGAGTGCCTGTGACTTGCGCGTTCTCGATCTCTGCCACGGTCTCGGCGTCTTCCTGGAGCCGTTCGCTCCCCTCGTCGGCCGGCATGAACTGTTCGACCCTGGTGTTTCCGCTATCGACGACGAACACGCTTCCCCTGCTATCGACCGCGAGGCCGTAGGGGAAATTGAATTGCCCTTTTCCGTTCCCGAACCCACCCCACTGGGTGATGAAATTTCCTTCTTTATCGAACTTCTCGATGCGGTGATTGCCGGTGTCCGTGACGTAGACATCGCCGGCTCCATCGACCGTAATGCCCCAGGGAGACCGTAACTGACCTGCCTCCTGTGCGAGCGGGCTGCTGGCGTGGCCCGGTTCGGAACTACCGCCCCACTTGGTCAACAACTGTGGAAGCACGTTGGTGCTGGTGTCGAACTTCTGAATCCGGTGGTTGCCCATGTCGACGACGTACACAAACCCGTCCGTCTGGTCCACCGCCACGCCGCGCGGGAAGTAGAACTGGCCGTCTCCGTTCCCGAAACTGCCCCAGGACATGATGAACTCCCCGTTCATGTCGAATTTCTGCACGCGGAAGTTGGCGCTGTCGACCACATAGACATACCCGCGCACCCGATCGACCGCGATGCCCCAGGGTGAGTTGAACTGCCCTTCGCCGTTTCCGCGCGACCCGAACTTCATCAGATAGCCGCCGAGCTTCCCGTCGAATTTCTGAACCCGGTGATTGTTCGTATCGACCACCCAGACGTCGCCCTTGCCATCGCACGCGATCCCGGTGGGATTATGGAAGTTCGAATTGGCTGAACCGAAGTTGCCCCAGAGAATGATGAAGTTCCCGGCATTGTCGAATTTCTGAATCCGATTGTTGCCGTTGTCGACCACGAAGAGCGATCCTTGCTGATCGACGCACATACCGTACACCGGGGCCATGAACTCGCCGCCATGCAGCAAGGACGCGCCGCGGCCCGTACGGCCCCATTCGGACACGCACAGATACCCCGACGTGTTGACCAAGATCGTGGTGCTCGCCGGGGTGGAGACGTTCCCACCCACATCCTTAAACCAGACGTAGATCGACTTCTGCCCGTCTGCCGGCGACAAAATAAACGGAATCGTCGCACCGAACTTGGTGGCCGGCGTCACATCAACCCATCCCGGCGTCCCCGCCATGGGGGTCATAGGCGCCTCGGAGATAAAGTAGGCCGCCACCCCGGTATCGACATCGTTCGCTGAAATCGTGACGATGACTTCCGGCGTATTCGTCATGAAGGCGCCATGATTGATCACGGCATAAGGATTTTGCGGCGCCGTGATATCGATGAGCACCGGCGTGGCCGTCACTTCGCTCGACAACTCGCTTTCGGCGCCGGTCTCGAACACGGCGGTCACAGCATAGTGATATGGCGTATCGTTCGAGAGACCGGTGTGCGCATAGGGATTTGTCACCCCTTCAATTTTCGTCGCCGTCTGAATCGTGAGGTTGGGGGTTGTATTGAAATAGATGTTGTAGGACTGGGCGCCGGGAACTTCCATCCAACTCAGGAAGGCTTCCGTATCGCCGGCTTTGACCGCCACGGTGCGGGGCGGCGGAGTCTCACTCGGCACCTGACTGGTTGACACCTCATCCTTCCCGCGATTGAGTTCCTCGTCCGTCGGCACGTACTTGAGAATGCGGCCATTGCCGCTGTCGACCACATACACCGCGCCTTCTTTGTCGACCGCGATTCCGTAGGGAAAATTCAGCTGTCCTTCTGATTTTCCGCGGTTCCCCCAGGCACAGAGGAACGTCCCATTGCCGTCGAACTTTTGAATGCGATGGTTCCCGGTATCGACCACATAAACGTTGCCCAGCGCATCACAGGCAATGCCCCAGGGGGACTTGAATTGCCCGGGGCCGGCACCTTCACGACCCCACTTGGCAAGGAAGCTCCCACGGGCATCGAACTTCTGAATGCGATTATTGCTTTCATCGGCCACGAAGATATTGCCGACAAAATCGACTGCCACGCCACGAGGGAAAAAGAACGCACCATCGAAGCTCCCGTCACGACCCCACTTGAGTAACGCCGTCCCGTCCGAGGTGAACTTCTGAATGCGCGCGTTGCTCGTGTCGGAGACGTAGAGATTCCCTTCAGCGTCCGTCGCGAGCCCCCAGGGTACGTCGAACCGGCCCAGATCGGCCCCGCGCCACGCAAATCCGAACTTGCCCCAGGCCTGCATCACATTGCCGTCGAAATCGAACTTCTGCACGCGGTTATTACCGCTGTCTGCGATATAGAGCACGTCGTTCGGCCCGACCGCCAATCCGCGCGGATAGTAGAAGCTCCCTTCTTGCGAAGAGGGGTCGCCGCCCCATCGCGCGAGAAACTTCCCCGACTTGTCCAGCTTCTGAATCGAATGGTTATCGGTATCGGCAACGTAGATGTTGCCGTCCTTGTCGAGCGTGATCCCCGTTGGCGAGCTGAACTCCCCGTCGTCGACACCTTCCCGGCCGATGATCATAGCCAACAGATAAGGCGAGGGAATCGCCATGACCTCTTGAGACTCGAGACTCTCTCCCTTTTGCGTAACTACGGTCACGACATAGTGGTAGCAGGTCCCGTTGGCCAGATCGTCATGGACAAACGGACTCTGGATTCCTTCTAAACAGGTGCCTTTGTCTTTCTTAACCCCAATGACGGCTTTAAAGTCGTCGTCGCCGGCAATCGGACGCGTGAGGTCGGAGAACTTGATCATCACACCCTTGGTGGTTTGGAAATAGAGATTGTAGTACATGGCATCGGGGACGGGATCCCAGGTAATGGTGACCCGACCATTCCCCGATTTTGCGACCACGTTCGCCGGTGGCGGCGGAAGCTCTTCTTCCTCGGCAATCGAATCGCCGGCACCCCATTCTCCCTGGGTTCCTTCGACGGTTAGATGGGTTCGATCAAACCGAAACATCTCGTTGAGCAGCCATGCTTTGATCATTTGGTGGTGCCTCGTGTGACAGACCGGGTGATACCGAAGAACTTCGCCTCTTTCAACAACTTAGATTGAGAACGGGAAGTCTAACAAAGCGGCTTGAGGGGAGTCAACGGGGCCCTGAGCCCCCTTGGTGCTCGCGCAACGCGCGGCCTCAAGAAATGCACGGGGCAGTTTGGAAATTCCCTTGCTCCCGGAGCGCGCACGATCATAATGTGCTCGCTCGACGGGCGCAGTGGGAATCCCCAAACCGCCCCATGCCAATAAGAGAGGCCCTCGTCGAACGCGCGCAATTCAAGGAGTGACTCAGGCCCCGTTTCGGGAAGGATGTGGGGGACAGAAGGGGCAAACACCTCGGCGCAGGCTAGCCGAGCAAGACTGGCGGGACGAGGTGATAATCCAATCTGTCCACATCACACCTTTCTCGCATGTCTCGCGCTTCACGCACTACGGTCTGTGGCGCTGGCGGACTTTTTCAACATCCTGCTTAGGCCTGTTCTACCGGTTCTTCTAGCAGCGCCTCGTTAGGCTCTGGCTCGAAAGCCAGCACAGCCTCACCTTCTGCAAGATCACTTGTGATGGTGAGCGTCTCGGAGTAGGACGACCCGGAGGTCTCGACCGCCACCAGGGAATCCTCTTCAATCGGCAGGAGAGCCTGCTCAGACTCACCGAGTTCTTTAAATTCACGCAACGGCGGAAGTTGGGTCAGATCTTGCAAACCAAAATGCTCGAGGAAGAACTTTGTCGTCCCATACATGATCGGCCGACCAGGCACGTCTTTTCGCCCGACGATCCGCACCAGCTTACGCTCGCACAACGTGCGCAGAACACCGGATGTTTCGACGCCACGAATCTCTTCGATCTCAGATCGCACGAGCGGCTGCTTGTAGGCAACAATGGCGAGGGATTCGAGCGCGGAGCGAGAGAGCTTTTGCGCCGTCTTGGCTTTATCCATCCGTTTCAGCCAGGGTCCGTACTCCTGCTTCGTCACCAGCCGATACCCGCCTGCGACCTGCACAAGCTGAATACCTCGCCCGTCCTGATCTAAATCATGCGTGAGAATTTCCAGCGCCTGAACCACTTCGGCTCTTGAAACCGTCCCCAAGATAGACATGAGCCGAGCGACCGGCACCGGTTCAGGCGATACGAACAAGATCGCTTCAAGAATGGCTTTGAGCTCCCGCGCATCGATGGCCTGCGCTTGGCTGTTCATCGCCTCGACTCCGGCTTCCTTCGCCACATCATCATCCGGCACCCCGCAGCCCTCGATAACCGGTGCGGTCTCTGCCAGAGTCATGTCATCTGTTTCTTCTTCAACGGTCGAGCTCATGCTCCCCTCCATTCAGCATCATCCAATTCAGCCGGGTCTGGTACGAGTGAAAAGGCGCGCGACACGAGAATCGGCCCAAAGTGATCCGCCTGGAATACCCGCGCCGTTCGAAGGCGCATCAGTTCCAGTAACGCCAAGAACGTGACGATAATCATCATGCGATGGCAGGACGACTCGAAGAGCTCGACAAAATTCACCGACTCCTGCCCCTCCAACATTTCCAAAATCGCGTTCATCCTCTCCCGAACCGTCAAGTTATCGGGCAGGATCTCCATGAGGTGCCTGCCGGGATTGCGATTCAGAATCCCCTGCAACGCATCCACGAGATCGAACAGACTGACAGTGTCCAGTAGGGTCTCATCCGACTCCAATTCAACCGCCGGGCTCTGTTCACGACTGTAAATCTCCCGCCACAACCGCTCGTGTTCGTCCAACTGACGGGCGGCGTCTTTGAACTGCTTATACTCGAGCAGTCGCCGCACTAATTCCTCACGGGGATCGGGCCCGTCTTCCTCATCATCGGTCGTTTCATCAACGGGGAGCAGCATCTTGGATTTGATCTGGAGCAAGGTCGCCGCCATCACGAGAAATTCCCCCGCGACAGTCAGATTCAGGTCTTCCATCGCCTCAATATACGTGAGGTATTGCTGAGCAATCAGGTTGATGGGAATGTCGTAGATATTGATCTCGCTCTTCTTAATGAGATGGAGCAAGAGATCGAGAGGCCCTTCAAAGTTCTCGATGCGAACCTGATAGGGTAATTCGGTTTGTTCGATGCCGTCGAGGTGGTTATCCACAAGGGGACTTATACCAGCTTTGGGGGAACGGAGCAAGCCTCCATCTATTAGTAGTGGTAAGCCAGGCGGAGGCCTCCCCGTCACCTTGACCGAATCAGATAGCCAATCAGCAAGGCGCTGAACACCAGAAGGCAGAGGATGATCGCGTACTGGGTTGTCTGATTTTCGATCCCCAGGGGTGCCTTTCCGGTCGCCGACCTGGTCGCTCTGGTAAACTCCGGACCTTTTTCGAAAAAGACTTTGGAAAAGTCATCTCGCCCCTTGAACCTGGCATCGGAAAAATCCGCCGTCGATCGGAACGTGGCCCGGCGAAAATACGCGTCCCCCTCGAATAGGGTGAAGGTAAAATACGCCTCACGGTCGAACGATGCTTCAGAGAAATCCGCCAGCCCTTGAAACCGGCTCCCGGAAAACCCGGTGCCCAACTTGAAATAGGTGCGCGACAGATTGACATCCTTCTCGAAGACGACCTCCAAAAACTCTGCCAGCCCGTTGAACCCCGACTGCTGGAATGTGACCGGCCCCTGAAAGACAGACCGGTGGAATCTCGTATGAGGGCCAAACGCCGTTTTCTCAGCAAACAGGCCGCGCAGAAATCGCCCTTTCACAAAATAGCTCTCCCGCAAGAACACCGCGCCCGACAACGTCACCGGCTGAATGAACAGGGTCTGTGAGAGATCCACCAATTGTTCAAACCTGGTCCCGCTCAACGTCACAGGCCCTTTCACCACCAGCAGTCCTTGTGCCGATTGGTGTCTGATCGCTCCACGCACCACCGAATTGACGATCGTCATGGAGCCGGGAATCACGCGTACCTCGCGTCCCTCCAACTCCTTCATCCCCTCAAGCTCAGGCGGCAGCGGACCCACGGGCAACGTATCTAGAGACAGATCGCCGCGAATGACCACCCCTGAGAGATCGATCCCCTTCCCTTCCCTGAATGCCTGCAGCAGCTGCGTCGCATCCACCGCTCGCGCCTCTCGCTCCTGCTCCGTGCAATCGGCGCCCAGATGAAGTGTCAACGCCAGTCCAGGCCCTGACGCAGGCGTCTCCACCAGACAGTTCGAGCCAGGTGCATCGAGTGGTAGCCAGAGAATAGCCAGCCCTCCCAGCAACATTCCTAGAATGATCCGATTCAACATGCAGGCCCTTATACGGAATGCCATGGCCCAACGCAAGGCAGGAACCGCCGACTCTCTTTACTGCCCAACCGGATTTGCTACACTTTTGCAAGCGGACGGATCACCGATCCACACAATTTTTCACTCGCTACTCTTGGGAGCCCCACGATGCCACGTCATTTTGCTGCCACCTGCACATTGGTCATCACACTCCTTTGTGGAATCCCGATCTCGGTCACGGCGGACACGGTCATTGAACTCCCGGTCCTGGCGGCCATTCGCCAGAACAATCTTGGGGTGTTTGAAATCCTGATGATCTGGTGGGACAAGAAACCGGAACCGAATCCCGTTCAACTACAATGGCTCCTTGCAGGCGTGCGGCTGGGAAACGCTCATTTAGGCGCCATGGCTGATGCCTTTGCCTATGCCGTCGAACGCACGCCTTCTGTCCGGCATAGCGGGACCGTGTCTGTGCGAGGGGTGGCCTATCAACCCACAGGCAGCGACGGACCCAGCGCCGGCGCCGCTATGGCGGTGGGATTTATCGCCATGTTCAAGGGTGAGCACATTCAGCGGGGCATTGCCCTGACTGGAACCATAGAACCAGGAGGACAGATCGGCCCAGTGGGCAACATCCCGGATAAGATTCGTGCTGCCGCACGAGAAGGGTATCGTACCGTGTTGGTTCCGCGGGGACAGATTTATGACGCGCAATGGAACCTGAATGAATTGGGATTACAGCTCAATGTGGCAGTGAAGGAAGTCGATACGATCGATGAGGCCTATCAGCTCATGACGGGCCAACGAATCTAGCAAGCTGGTTGCTTTGGTTTGTTTGGTCTGTCTCGTTATTTGGTTGAACCAGGCAAACCACAAACAAAAAGGACAGTCTTTTCACCCGCCAGACCCAGTGGCTCCCCGCATAATCGCGTCATATTCCGCTTGCGTCAAGCGATGCATGCCCAACGCCAATCGTCGAGTCAGTTCGGTTTGATCGGCAATCTGCAACACGTTGAGCAACAACGCCTGACTCGCAGCGGATGAGCAGGCTAACCGGCGCACCCCGTCGATTCGCACAAAGCCAAATCTGGCCTCAGTCCTCAGCTCATCACTGAGGAACGCATCCAACGCGGAAAAATCCAACACAGGCGGCACGATCTGAAACTCGGCACAGAGCCCGACCTTCAGCACGTAGACAAGCCCACGGGACTGTTCATCGAGATAGGTCTGTAGATTCGTCCGGATCAGCCCGGTGCAGAGCCCCCAGAGACTGTGCCCGAGTTGGAGCTCGGCACTTTCCTCCGAGGTGCGTTCTCGCAAGGCCCCGGCCACGAACAGAAAATGACTCATAGGCAGTTCATAGCAGGGCATTCAACAGGAAGATGATACACAGGCAGGACGGACGCGATGATACCGGGACAGACTCACATCGTCATCTAGCTAGACAACGCGGCCGAGTTGTCCGGAATAGGCGTCCCATGCGGATGTCAATGCGTGTGGTAATCGTCTGCGTCGTCTATCAGGGTTTCCGGTTTTTCGAGAAAGTCGGCGTCTTCATCTTCCCCGTCCAGCGTGAGCTCCTCTTCCACGTCTTCATCGACTTCATCAGCCTCACCAGCCAAATCCACATCTTCGGCCAGTTCATCGTCCAGATCGGGGCCTTTCGGTATCGGCGATCCTATCGGCCGCGATAACACGGGCTTCTGAGGCTCCTCATCCACGAACGGCTTCACAGTTTTCATGACAGGAGCTGGGGCCGCTTGTTTGGATAAAATGGGTGAAACCGTCTTCACCGCCGGTTTCTTCTGGGCTGGCTTGAGTGCCGCAGCAGAGCGCTTCTTTGCCGTTTTCTTGGCAGTTCTCTTGGCGGTCTTCTTCGCAGGCTTCTTGGCGGTTTTCTTCGTAGGCTTCTTCGCGGTCTTCTTGGCAGTCCTCTTCGCAGTCTTCTTCGCAGCTTTCCTTGCAGCAGGTCTCTTGGCTGCCTTCTTCACTGCGCGCCTTGCTTTAGCTCTGGCTTTAGCCTTCGCTTTCGCAAGTTTCTTCTTCGCCGACTTCTTCTTGTGCTTCGCCATCGAATTTCTCCTCTCTCATCCATTGGATGTCTGACGCGGCCTCCATCTAGCATGAACTTATGGGGTCTTGCAACTCACCCATCTACCCTCTCCAATAGGACGCTGAAAAAGTCGCTTTTCTCAGCCGCACAGCCCCTGCGGCTACCTCACCTGCCCACCCTAAGTCCGTCAAGACCGCCTCTTTGCCCAGGACGCGACTCCTTCCGAGAAGCCTTCTCGCTTCGTCCAGACCCTCGCGCAAGGGAGTAAGGGCCTCAGAGGACAGTTCTCATGGACGCACCAGCACGGTGATGATCGCCGGCAGACTTTCCGCCCCCTTCACCCTATCCGGCCCCGCCATGTCCATCACTGTGAGCGTAAATTGGAATGATTTCGGCTCAGACACCGGAGGAGCCACAAACGTGGCTTTGGCTTCATTGGCGTTGCTCAGGGTCACCCGATGACCGCGAATCTGCCTCCAGGAGTAACGCAAGGAATCGCCATCCGGGTCACTGCTCCGGAGGCCGTCGAGCACGACCAGGCTGCCGGTTTTGACCTGCAACTCCGAAGCGATTCGCGCGATGGGCGCACGGTTCTCTGCGGCATCGGCATCCACGGACACCTCCAGGACGCCTGACTTTCCGCGGTGCTCGACGGTGATGCGCGCCTTGCCATTCCCCATAACATGGACGATCCCTGCTGCATCGACTTGCACGACCGACCCATCCGATGACCGATAGGTACTCCCGGCCTTAGGCGACGTGAGTGGACGGACTATGCCATCGGCAAATTGCCCCACAGCCGGCACCACCACCCGTTGTCCGATCGTGTCCAACCGCCAGGGCTTCTCCACCGCAAACTCAATACTTGTGAGCGGGGCCGCAGGCTCTACCGTGACAAGCACCTCGTCAAAGTCCTCGTACCCGGCTAACCGTCCCCGCGTTACCTCTCCCACGGCAAGGAGACGCATCGTTCCCAAGGCGTCGGCTGGAATCCGAACCGTACCGGAAAACGGGGACTCGGCCCCAACCGGACTGAACGGAGCCGGTTCGGCCTGGCGCGAGGCCAGGGGCTCCTCATCGCCACGATACCAGTAGTATTTGACGCTTCGGAGATTCACATCTTTCCCGACTTCCACCGACACAGGCACCATCTCGCCGGATCGAAGCATGGCCCCCTGCACCGGTGTCGTCAGTGAGAAGGCCCACGTGGGTTCTTGGGTAAAGCTTCCCACGGCCATGCAGAGTGCAATAGAGCCTAGCAGCCGTAAGGGAAGAGAGTAAGGCAATTGTGGGTCTACCACGTCGACTTCCCGGGGTGACTTTCAACGAATGGGAGAATCGTACAAACAGGCCACGAGGTCAAGGGCAGGGACCAAGTATCCTGCCAGGTTGACAGTACTTCCCCCATTGACCGACATGGTAGTATGATTATGTATAAAGTCGACGCGTGAGAACGACTATGAAAACACGGATGATCATCGCCATCTTGTCGCTTGGCCTCTTCACAGCCTGGCCGACCGCTGCCACGCCGCCTTACACCGCCATCATTATTGAGAGTGGATCCCCCTACTTCGTTCCGAAATCTGTCACCGTCTCGACCGGCTCCCCGATCAGATGGGAAAACCCCACCGCGACAGAACACACTGTGACCCATACCGGTTGTTTGGAGGACGGAAACCAATGCGCCTTTGATTCCGGCCTCATGCTCCCGAACGGCACCTTTGCACTTCCCGGGCTCGCTCCTGGCCGATACCCCTACCTCTGCCGCATTCACCCCATCATGCGCGGAATCATCACCGTCACAGAAGCTTCCCAGCTACCCTCCCAGACATAACCCCGTCCCCTTGCACCTCCCCAAACAGGTCCTTGCGAGAGTGGAACTGCCTCGTGTAGTCTGCGTCCCTCGAATTCAAAAGGACAGACCATGAGACCAGCTGTCGCCGCTCACCAACCTCTCAGCCTCACAGGAGAGACGCTCAGTCTCCTGGCCTGGCACATCCCCGATCTCGTCACCTATCAGCACAACGAAGACGAATGGTGGTTCGCCCCCCTGGATGACAACCTGCCGATCGTCCGCCTGAATCGCACCGGCCTGGAGATGTTACAGGCAATGAACGGCCACACTACCGTTGGCGCACTGGTAGAGAAATACGGGGCACGGGTCTGTGGACCAGACGGACAGCCGGGCCAGTGGCATCTGGAACATTGGGCCCTGCCCACCTACTCGCTGTGCTACTTCGGCACAGAGCCCCCGGGCGGCCACCGCCACAAGGCCAAGTGGGATCTACTCCTCCAGCAAATCAGGGAAGGCTGGTCAGGACAGGAAGGGTTCGAGGGAGAAGAGCATCTTGAAGACTTCCATCACCACGAACTGACCGATAGCGGTGAAGACGATGGCCACTTCGACCTGATCGAAACCACCGTTTCGCATCTCTTCCGGGAGCCGAACGACACGCTCAACGGCTTGACCTATGGCCGGCTGCTCATGAAGCAATTGCGGAAGCTGGGCTGGTTCGCTCCCAAACCCCGCGTCATCGTGGAAGTGGGCGGCGGACTCGGATACCTCGCCCGTGAGTTGGGCAAGGAACTCCTGCCCTTTGAAAAGCAGACCATCCGATACATCTCCCTCGACATCACCCAGCCATTCCTCAAGCTGCAAGTCACCCGTGCCAAGGCCGGAGGCTGGGGCGGCATTGGCACCCGCGCTAACGGCGAATGGCTGCCCTTCAAAGACAACTCCGTCGACCTCGTCATCGACAACGAGAACATGGCCGACATGACGCCGGTGAAGTTGACCAGGAAAGAACTCCTCGATGGGAAAGGCGACACGCCGCAACATCAGGAAGCGTTGGATTGGATCAGACGTGTGCGGCTGCCGTTGGGCACGGACCTGCCGGAAGACGTGATCTTCAACCTCGGCCCCTTTCGATTCGTAGCAGAACTGTGGCGCGTGTTGAAGCCGGGCGGCAGGGCGTTTCTCACTGAATTCGGGATCGAAGAAGGCTGGCCGGCACCGGTCAAGCTGCCGGGCCACACGGAGTACGAAGTCCAGTACAGCCACCTGCGCCAGGCTACCCGCTGGCTGGGCTTTCAAGAACGTTATCTCTCGCTACCCCAGTTCCTCGCCATCAAGCCGGACACCAAAGTGCTCTGTACCGGCGCGGCCTATACCATTCAGCGGTTTTGCCAGGCCATGAACAAGCCCTTCCCCGTGCGTGCCTATACGGAGAAGGAACTACAGCAGACGCTGGGCGACATGCTCCCGAAACTCCACGGCTGCCACTACCACGACGTGGCAGATCCCGCCTGGTTCGGTCTCATCGACTTCAAAGTATTGTTGTTGGAAAAGCCCGGCGGCGCTCCGAAAGCCAGCTTCTCGGAAAACCAAGGATATCGGTGGTACTCGCAGAGGTAGGGGGATTGAGGGTAGCCTGGTTGGCTCCCTGTGCTCGCCGACCGCGCACACAAGAATTATCAAATTCTTATATCAAGGGCGGTGCTCGGTCGATGCGCGCAGTGAAGGCCAGTCTGGTCGCCCTGCTGGTGAGTGGAAAGTAAAACGCGCACAATCAGAATGTGTTCGTTCGACGGCCGCAGTTGGGACTAGCCACGCCACCCTGTAATTATAGAGTGGAGGTGAGGAAAGTGGAACTGCCTGGCCTCCTGTCGCGTAAGCCTTCGGGCTTCACTCCTCTGTGATTCGCTTCGCCAGATCGATCAGCACTCCTTCGCGCAGACCCAGATCACTGACAAGTACGTTTGGCATCCCCAACGTCTCCATGATCGTCCGGATGATGATGGCTCCGGCGGCAATGACTTCTTCGCGGCCTTTTTCGAGACCCGGCAGGCCGGCTCGGTCGGTTTTCTTGCGACTCAATAGCGTCTGTTCGAGTTCTCGAATCGTGTCGAGGTGCAACTGGTAGTTATGGATTCTGGCTGGTTCGTAGGCAGAAAGTTTCTGGGCCATTGCCGCGAGGCTGGTGATCGTTCCGGCTGTACCGACGAAGGTTGCTGTTTGATAGTTGCCCATGTCGGCGACTGCCGCCTTAGTTTCTCTCGCGACCCACTCACGCGCCTGGCGCACTTCTTCGTCGGTCGGAGGATCATGGTGTAAGAGCCGTTCACAGAGTCGGACAACCCCAATATCAATCGAGCGCACGACCGGCTTCTGGCCTGGCCGATCCAGGATAAACTCGGTGCTGCCGCCGCCGATGTCGAGGGCAAGCACGTCGGTCACGCCAGGCGGTAACCCGGAGGTGATACCCAGCATTGTCCGCCTGGCTTCTTCTTCTCCGGAGATCAGTTCCACTTGGAAGCCAACTTCGCGCTTCACGCGATCGAGGAACCCGTCACGGTTTTCCGCATCACGCACTGCACTCGTCGCGACGGCCGCCTCAGCATCGACATGAGAGGCATCGATAAGCTCACGCCACTCCCTGAGACACTGGAGCACCCGGTCCATCGTTGCGACGCTTAGCTGCTTGGTCTGATCAACGCCTTCGCCCAACCGCAGAATACGTCGCTCAGATCGGACTGCCTCCAGCCGCCCGCCAGGAGGCAGATCGGCAATCAACAACCGGCAGGTGAGCGTGCCGATATCCACGCCGGCGAGACGCATCGTGCATGACGAGTCCTTCATATGTCGGTCCGAACCTCCGTCATCTCCGATTCAAGCTTCCCTCGCGCCTCCTTGAGCTCTTGGACCTCTTTGACAAGCCGACCGATTTCAGCGTCGTACAGGACCCGCTCAACCGGTTCACCTCCCTCTCGCAGGTTCACCGCTCGCTCACCGACATCCCGATAGAGCTCGCCCAACTGCTGGTCGAGCTTGCGGATTTCGAGCCGGATGCGCAGCAGTTCCGTTTCTTCCAGCGCACGGTTCGCCGCCTGCGCCGTACCAAGACGCAACGTCGCCAACCCCGACTTCAAATCATGCTTCAACCGTTGCAAAAATCCCATTTTCTCCTACCTCTCCCCTCTCTACACTCCACCCGGAGGGGGATGCGTGGACTAGCGTCTCCATTGCTGAAAGAGCGGGGCCCCACCGAGAGTCGACCGGAAGGGAAAGCGGAAACCGACCGAGTCTGCGAGAGAATTTCCGAAGGCTTCCCTCTGGTCGACTCCGGAAGGGTGGCTCTGAGAAGCAGGGAAACGCTAGCCCGCGCATCCCCCTCCTAACTCACCGACCCTAGATCCAACTTCGTTTCCCACCGCCGCAACATCGTCTCTCGCAAGGCACGGTGGACCGACGCCTTCAGCTGCGGGTCCTGCTTCACCAGCACAAAGGCCTCCTGCCGCGCCTGCTGGAGCAAGTCGGCGTCCCGCACCAGGTTCGCGACGCGAAACTCCGGTATGCCCCACTGGCGGAATCCAAAAAACTCGCCTGGCCCCCGAATGCGGAGATCTTCTTCGGCAATCACAAACCCGTCAGTCGATCGCACGAGTGCCTCCAGCCGCTCCCGTGTCGCCGATGCCGGTTCGCCGGCCGCTTTGGGCTTCGTCGATCGAAACAGCACCCCGCCCGAAGTCATCAATAGACAATAGGACTGGTCTCCGCTTCGCCCGACTCGTCCGCGCAATTGGTGCAGTTGCGCCAGCCCGAACCGCTCGGCATGCTCGACCATCATGACTGTGGCATTGGGCACATCAACCCCGACTTCCACCACCGTCGTTGAGACCAGTACCTGGATCGCCCCCTTCTTATACGACGCCATGACCTGTTCTTTCTCTTCCGACTTCATCCGACCGTGCAACAGCCCGACGCGAAATTCGGCCAACTCGTCCGCTTGCAGCTGTTCAGCACCTTGCATGGCTGCCTGCAGATCGGTCTTCTCCGATTCTTCGACGAGGGGATACACCACATAGGCCTGACGGCCGCCCCGCAATTCGTCGCGTAGAATCTGATAGGCCCGCCCCCGCTGGCTGTCGCTCAAGAGAAACGTCCGTACCGGCTTTCGCCCCGGCGGCATCTGGTCGATCACCGAGACATCCAGATCCCCATATACCGTCATGGCCAGCGTGCGTGGAATCGGCGTCGCCGTCAGCACCAGTACATCAGGCTTATACCCCTTCTCGATGAGCGTCTTCCGTTGGAGCACGCCGAACCGATGTTGCTCATCCACCACCACCAGTCCAAGTTTCGCGAAGGTGACGCCTTGCTGAATGATCGCATGGGTCCCGATCACGACCTGCGCGGTCCCGGAGGTTACCTGCTCGCGAATCGCTTTACGCGCTGCCGCACGTCCACCACCACTCACGAGCACAACGGAAAGCCCGAGCGGTTCCAACAACCTCTTCATCGTTCGATAGTGTTGCTCGGCGAGAATTTCAGTCGGCGCCATCAGTGCCGCCTGGTAGCCCGACCCACAGGCCAGCACCATCGCCTGCACCGCCACGATGGTTTTGCCGGAGCCGACATCGCCCTGCACCAGGCGGTTCATCGGTTTGAGCGATGTCATGTCCGACAGAATCTCGCGGATCACCCGCTCTTGCGCCTCGGTCAGCTGAAAGGGCAGCGTCCGATTCAGCTTGCCGAGGAGCGGCGTCTTCGGATTGAATGAGACCTGTTTGACCTCTTCCTTCATGATTCGTTGCCGCGAGGCCAACGCGAGTTGGAGCACAAACAGCTCTTCGAACGCCAAGCGCCGATGCGCCGGCGTGAGGCCTCGATCGAGCTGTCCCCCATCCGTCCCAGGCTGAGGAAAATGCACATCCTGAATGGCTTGTTGGAGGGGCAGCAATCGATAGCGGGCACGAAGCGGAACCGGCAACACCTCCTGCGCCTCGGCGACGTGCGCATCCAGCAAGCTTTTCATGAGCACACGCATTTGCCGAGATGTCCACCCCTTGGTTTCGTGGTACACGGGAACAATACGCCCGACGTGCAGCGGCGCTTCGGATTCTGCGCCCACCACTTCGTATTGCGCGACCTCCATCCTCATAGCCACCCACCCCTGCGCGCCTGCCACCATCCGCCCGGTCAGCATGACGCTCGTCCCGACGGTGAAAAGTTGTTCGAGAAACGGCTGATTAAAGAACACCGCCTGGAGACGCCCGGTTGAATCTTCCACCACAATGTCGAGAATGGCGAGGCGGCGACTGCGGGCCTTCTTCGCCTCGCTTCGGATGATCGTCCCGCAGATCGAGGCCTGCACACCAGGCACCAATTGCCCGATCGGGGTCATGACCGAGCGATCCTCATAGCGCCAAGGGACGGTCCACAGGGCATCCTCAACCGTCTCGATCCCAAACCGTTGGAGCAACGACGTGCGCCTCGGGCCGACTCCCTTCACGAAACGGATGGGCTGCGCCCACCATGGCCGAGATGGGGTTTCATTCACGACAGGCACGTGCTGCACGACTGGCTCCGGTTCGTGCCACGCCCGGGCAGGATCGCGGACAGCCTCGCGCAAGACACCAAGGATGGCCGTGGCTTCCTGCAGCCGACGCTGCTGCTCCTCTGCCGGGAGCCGCTGCTGGTCTTCAAGAAACAGCTGGCGCAGCTGGAGCAACGCTGCTTCAATCGCCCGTGGATAGACACGATCGGACAGGGCCTGCATGACCTGTGAGGAGACAAAATGACTCAGATTCTTGACGGTGGGCAGATGTGCGAAAGCATCGCGAGACGCGAATTCGATCGGACGCGCGACACGATCCAGCCATTGCTGAAACTGTTCAGGGGGGTTGGGCTCGGAAGAGCGCCGTATCACAGCGTCGGATCGTATCACAGCCCTCCCCCCTCCTCAACGACCACTAGTAGGAGGCTGAAAAAGTCCGCCAGCTTCGTTCTCGCATCGTTCAGACCCTCAACGTACCCCAGAGGGTACGTCTCGGGCCTTCTCTCGCTGCGGCCTTGCTGGACGAACTTTTTGAGCCTCCTGCGGGAGGGAGCTCCTCTTGTCCTAGACGTCCAGGACTTCGAAAGTCTGCTGTGCCGAAGTGGGATTTCTCCAGCCTAAGATCCCTGTCGGTTTCCTGACAATCCTTTGTTGAGCTTCCCTAGGGTGCTACACTGATTTTCATCTGAATAGGGCCCCTATGTACCGTCGGAACATTTCTCACATTTTGTATCCCGTCGCCTGCCTGCTCGGGCTATTCATCGTCTATCAAGCCTGGCTCAAACCGACCTATCTGCCTGCGCCACCTCCAGACCAACCCAATGCTTCCGTAGAAGACTCTCGGGACGCGCAACCAGAACCGCGTCACGATGGCCCAGCGTTACCGGAGCCTAAACAGACTCGACTGATCGATCCCAGCGTGGTTCCTGAAACGACGCATCGCGACCTCTTGGAAACGATTCGCGACGACATCGAGAAAGGGAACGTCCAGGAAGCGGAAACTAAACTGGCCAATCTACCGGCAGCCATCGTAGCCGACCATACTACGCGCCCCTATGTGGCCGTCCTCTGGAACAATCTGGGCATTCAACAGGAAAAGTATGGCGGGACGGCTGTCTCGATTAAGGCCTTCAAGCTAGCCGCGTCACTCGATGCCAAGAATCCCGTCATCCAACTGAACCTCGCCCATGCCTACTGGGAACTGCGCGATCCGGCCATGACGCAGGACTTTCTGGAAAATCTGGTCGCCCTGGCTCCGAACGAGCCCTTCCCTCATCTGGCGTTGGCCAATCTCTTACAGGAACGGGATCAGCTCGGCGAAGCGGCTCGCCACCTCGATCAAGCCACTGCCCGCGCAAGCAATGACCCGGCCGTGCAATCCTATCTGCGAACCGTCACGGCCAAAGTCCGCCGGACTGAGACGAGCGAAGCGCGGCTCAGCAGCCGAGACAGTGCTCACTTTACTGTGAAATTCGACGGGGAAGCCGATCAGGCTACCTGGGCCGCTGTGTTGGAGATTCTTGAAGAGGCCCATCGAGAGATCGGCCAAAAATTCGGGCACTTTCCGTCCAAGACCATTGTCGTCGTCCTGCACGCCAAGTCCACGTTCCAAAGCGCGACCGGCAGCCCGGTGTGGGCCGATGGGCTTTTCGATCCTGTGCTCGGGCGCATCCAGGTTCCTGCGCAGGAGGCCTTGGCAGACCGTGCCTGGCTCACCCGCGTGCTGCGGCACGAGTTCGTGCACGCGCTCCTG
>Ga0209048_10001173_pt1 | contig 27261 bp, 21 predicted proteins | sample FrelakmetCRP12CR_FD_187146 | JGI IMG/M metagenome (GOLD analysis project Ga0209048, IMG submission 187146) | Freshwater lake sediment microbial communities from the University of Notre Dame, USA, for methane emissions studies - CRP12 CR (SPAdes)... | ecosystem: Environmental > Aquatic >... | reverse complement strand
GCCCTTGAGCTTGTCCATCCCGCCTTCCTTCATCCCGATGAACTTGATCTTGGCGGTGTTCTGCGACCAGTAGTTGGTCACCAGCGGGAAGATGTACGGGAACACGCGGCCGTCCGAGGCGTCGGTGCGGCCATAGCCGATCGAGATCACCGGGATCTTGTCGGCGGTCGCCTTTTCGATGATCGAGTACGTGATGCCGGTCGACAGCATGTGGAAAACGGTCGCGCCGGTCGGCCCCTTGTTCTTCAGCCGCTCGTAGCATTCGACGCCACGGGCGTTGTTGTACTCGGTCTCGCACTTCTCGTAGGTGAGCTTGACCCCGTTCACGCCGCCGTCGCGGGCGTTGATCATGTTGATATAGTCGATCATGCCGCCGTAGATCCCGGACCCGCCGGCCGCATAAGGCCCGACCCAGTAGCCGGCCATCGGGATGAACTGCTCGTTCTGCGCTTGACCCGTCGCCGCGATGCCCAGCAACGCGACACCCAGCAGGGCCGACTTGAGGTGCTTCATGGTCTTCCTCCTAGAAAAAACGTCTTCATGAACGCCTGGACTTGCAAAGGATTGGCGAGACGCCGCGCGGTGTCAATGGGCAGCCTCAAGAAAACAGGACGCGAGGGCGGCACATTCCCGGCAGTCGTGGTGCACCGCAGCATCAATGGGGGAACGGCCATAGGCGCAATTTCTCCTTGCCGATCTGCCAGAGGCGGGCGAGCCCGTGCGGCTCGACGATCAGGAAGAAGATGATCAGCGCGCCGAACACGATCAGCTCGAGGTTGGACATGAGTCCCGCCGGCAGCGTGAGGCCAAGCAGATGCTCGATCGGACCGGCCACGGTATTGAGCAAGATGGGCAGCAGCACGATGAAGGCGGCGCCCATGAACGAGCCGAGGATGCTGCCCACCCCGCCGATGATCACCATGAACAGGATCCGGAACGACAGGTCCAGATTGAAGGCCTCGGGTTCCACGGTGCCGAGATAGGTGTACGCATACAGGGCGCCCGCAACGCCGCAATAGAACGAGCTGATCGCGAAGGCCAGCAACTTGGTCTGCATCATGCGGATGCCGATCACCTCGGCCGCGAGGTCCATGTCGCGCACCGCCATGAACTTGCGCCCCGTCTCGCTGCGCAGCATGTTCTTGGCGAGGACCGCAAGCACGGCGACGACGCAAAGGGTCAGCATGTACTTGTCCACAGGCGTGCTGAACGTGTAACCGAGGATCACGACCTTCTGGGCCGTGATCACGCCGGAGGCGCTGTGATTGGTGAACCACCCGATCCGCTGCAGCGCCCACAGCACGAAGAACTGGCAAGCAAGTGTGGCGACGGCGAGATAGAAGCCCTTGATGCGCAGCGACGGCAGGCCGAATACGATGCCGACGGCGGCCGCGCACACGCCGGCCAGCGCGAAGGACACGAGGGTCGGCAGCCACGGCATCCGCAACTCGAAGTTGTACGCCATGAACGCGCCCACCGCCATGAACGCCGCGGTTCCCAGCGAAAGCTGGCCGGCGTAGCCCGTCAGGATGTTCAAACCCAGCGTGGCGAGCGCCAGGATCAGGAACGGCGTCAGGATGGCCGAGAGCCAATACTGGTTGGCGACGAGCGGCACCACGATGAAGGCAACGACGAGCAGCATCGCGACCGCGATGCGATCCTGCCGGATCGGAAAGACCTGCTGGTCGGCCGGGTAGGTGGTCTTGAACTGGCCGGCTTCGCGGTAAATCATGAGTGGGGTCGGACTCGCTCTTTCAGTTGCAGGTAGGGTCAGTCACGAGGCGTCCGTGCAGGAACACTCGTCTCCAGCCCCGCTTATACCCGTTCGATGCGCTTCTCGCCGAATAATCCCTCGGGCCGGACGAGCAGGAACGCGAGTGCGAGCACATACGGAAACCAGGACTCGAGACCGCCACCCACGTACGGTCCGAGATAGACCTCGGCCAGCTTCTCCGAGGCGCCGATGATCAGGCCGCCGACGATCGCGCCGGCGACGGACTCGAAGCCGCCCAGGATCAGCACGGGCAGTGCCTTCAAGGCAATGAATGTCAGCGCGTACTGCACGCCGTTGCGAGCGCCCCACATGAGCCCCGCGACCAGCGCGACAAAGCCAGCCACCGTCCACACGATGGCCCAGATCTGCCGCAGCGGAATGCCTACTGCGAGCGCCGCCTGGTGGTCGTCGGCCACGGCGCGCAGCGCGCGGCCGATGCGCGTCGTCTGGAAGAACACCGCCAGCACAGCGACGAGGATGCCGGCGACGACCGCCGCGAAGACGTCGAACTGGCTGATGTTGATGCCGACGTTTTCGGAGAGCCACTGCATCGGTTCGTCGGGGATCCCGAGCTCGAGGCCGTGCGGCTGCGCTCCCCAGAAAAGCTGCGAGAGTCCCTCCAGGACGAAGGTGAGGCCGATGGTCGCCATGAACAGCGTGATCTGCGGCTGGTTGACCAATGGTCGCAATATCAGCCGTTCGATCGCGATCCCCAGGACCACCATCACGGCCAGTGTCGCCAGGATGGCGACCCAGAAGTTCATGCCGCGCTCGACCAGCGACACGAACGTCAGCGCGGCGAAGAACACCATCGCGCCTTGCGCGAAGTTGAAGACCCCCGACGCCTTGTAGATCAGCACGAAGCCGAGCGCCACCAGCGAATACATCACGCCGGCGAGCAGCCCGCCGACCAGCACCTCAAGGAAGAATTGCCAGTTCATCGGTCCCTTTCAGTGCCCGCGCGGGCGTCCCTCTGGGGGCAGCGAACCAAGAGAGCGCGGGGGCCGTTCATCTCAGTGTGCGCCGAGGTAGGCCCGGATGACGACGGGATCCGCCTTGACCTCGCCGGGCGTTCCCTCGGCGATCTTCGCGCCGTGATCCATCACCACGACGTAGTGGGAGATGTCCATCACCACGCCCATGTCGTGCTCGATCAGGATGATCGTCGTGCCCCACTGGTCGTTGACGTCGAGGATGAAGCGGACCATGTCCTCCTTCTCTTCGACGTTCATCCCCGCCATCGGTTCGTCGAGCAGCAGCACCCTCGGCTCCATCGCGAGCGCGCGGGCGAGCTCCACTCGCTTCTGCAGACCGTACGGCAGCTTCCCGACCGGAGTCTTCCGGATCGCCTGGATCTCGAGGAAGTCGATGATCTTCTCGACTTGCTCGCGCTGGGCGGTCTCCTCCTTCTGCGCGAACCCCCAGTACAGCGCATCGGTCAGGAAGTTGCCTTTGATCTTGAGCGAGCGCCCGGTCATGATGTTGTCGAGGGTCGACATCCCCTTGAACAGCGCGATGTTCTGGAAGGTGCGGGCGAAGCCCAGGCGGGCGACGTCGTGCGCGGCGAGGTGCGTGCGGTCCTTGCCCTCGAAATAGATCCGGCCGCGCGACGGCCGGTAGAACCCGCTGATGACGTTCAGCATCGAGCTCTTGCCGGCGCCGTTGGGCCCGATGATCGACGAGATCTCGCCGCGGTTGACCTCGAAGCCGACGTTGGTGATCGCCCTGACGCCCCCGAAGTTCAGATGGATGTCCTCGACGCGCAGGATGGCCTCCGACTTCCCTGCGTCCGTCGCCGTGGTCCCGCCGAGCGTTTCGCGGCGCTTGCGCATCTCGCCCAACGCGAGGATCGCCTGGTCGCGCGAGTCGTAGATGTTCGCGCGGAACATCTCGTGCTGCGCGCGCTGGCGAATGGTCTCGCGCAAGCCCGCGCTGGTGCCCACCCGAACGGTGCCGAGCCCGTAGTTGATATTGGTGGTCTTGCCGCGCGCCGCGAAGCGATCCCAGACCTCGGGCGCGATGAAGCAGTCCGTGTAGTTGACGAGGAAGTACCAGCGCTTGCCGGTGTCCGCCATTCGCCGATCCGCTTCATCGTAGAAAGCGTCGACCTCCGCCTCGGTCGTGAACGACATCCCGGTGAAATCAGCCTCCATTGCGCCGATGTCCTCGTGCAGGATGACCCGGTCCTGCATTTTCCGCTCAGCCATGGTCGGTCTGCATTGGGCTCGGTTCAGGTTCAGGTTCGCGAATTCGCCGCTGATGCGCCGCGCCGGCGTCAGGCCGCCTCGGCGAACGGCTCGTACACCGCCGCGTCGCGGATCGCGAGGTCGGCGCTGATGGCCCCGGAACGGCCGTCCTCGAACTTGACCTGGGTCTCGATGAACTGGTTCTTCCTGCCCGAGTAGAGCGCCTCGATCAGCACGCCGTACTTCTCGGCGATGAAGCTGCGGCGCACCTTGCGCGTGCGTGTGAGCTCGTCGTCGTCCGGATCGAGCTCCTTGTGCAGGATCAGGAATCGCCGCACCTGCGAGTGGCAGAGCACGGGATCACGCGCCAACTCCGCGTTGACTTTCTCCACACACTCCTGAATCAGATCGTAGACCTCTTCCCTGCCGGCCAAGTCGGTGTAGCCGGAATACGGGATGCCGCGCCGCTCGGCCCAGTTGCCCACGGCCGACATGTCGATGTTGATGAACGCACAGACGATTTCGCGTCCGTGCCCGAAGGCCACCGCTTCCTTGATGTGCGAGAAGAACTTGAGCTTGTTCTCGACATAGTTCGGTGCGAACAGCGCGCCATTGGCGAGCTTTCCGACGTCCTTGGCCCGGTCGATGATCTTGAGGTGCCCGTCACCGTCGAAGAGTCCCGCGTCGCCGGTGTGGAAGTACCCCTCGGCGTCGATCGACTCGGCGGTGGCATCGGGCCGCTTGTAGTACTCCTTCAGCATCGCCGCGCTGCGTACGAGCACTTCCCCGTTCTCGGCGATCTTCACTTCGACGCCAGGCGCCGGCTTGCCGACCGAATCGAGCTTGATGTCGCCGTCCGGTTGCAGGCACACGTACGCGCACGTTTCCGTCGCACCGTAGAGCTGCTTCATGTTGATGCCGATCGAGCGGTAGAAGCGGAACAGGTCCGGCCCGATTGCCGCCCCCGCGGTATAGGCGACGCGAATCCGGCTCATCCCGAGCACGTTGCGCAGCGGGCCGTAGATCACGATGTTGCCGAGCGCATAGAGAAGGCGGTCGGCGAGCGGAATCCCCGGCTTGCCGTCGAGGATCTCGGCGCCGCAGCGCCGGGCGACGGCCATGAAGTAGTGAAAGGCAGCGCGCTTCGGGGCGCTCGCGTCCTCCATCCGGATCATGACCTGCGTCAGCAGGTTCTCGAACACCCGCGGTGGTGCGAAATAGAACGTGGGGCCGATCTCGCGAAGGTCCGTCATCACGGTGTCCCCGGATTCGGGGCAATTGATCGTGAAGCCCGCGACCAGTGCCTCGCAGTACGAGAACAGGTGGTCGCCGATCCAGGCCATCGGCAGATACGAGAGCACGTCCTCGTCCGCGGTGAGCCGGTCGAACTCGACACCGCCGCGGGCGGCGGCGATCAGGGCCGCGTGCGTCAGGCAAACGCCCTTCGGCTTGCCCGTGGTTCCGGACGTGTAGACCATGACGGCCACGTCCTCGGAGCGGTTTTCCGTCACCGCAGCCATGAAGAAATCCGGGTGCGCTTCGTGATGGGCGCGGCCCATCGCCTGGATTCCATCGAAGCTGTGGAGAAAATCCTGCGTGTAATGCCGCAGCCCGCGCGGGTCGTCGAAGATGATGTGCGCGAGATTCCGGCAGCGGTCCCGGATCTCCAGCAGCTTGTCCACCTGCTCCTGATCCTCGACGACGGCAAAGTGCACGTCGGCGTCGTTCAGCACGTAGACCATTTCCTCGGCCACCGCATCCTGGTACAGGGGGATGGGCACGCCGCCCAGCGCCTGCACGGCGGCCATCGTCCAATAAAGACGGGGGCGGTTGTCGCCGATGATCGCCAGATTCATGCCGCGCTTGAAGCCCTGCGCCGCCAACCCGCATGCCAGCGCGCGCACCTCGTCGGCCACCTGCGACCAGGTCCAGGTCTGCCAGATGCCGAGGTCTTTCTCGCGCGTCGCCGGACGATTGCCGCGCACCTCCGCGTGGTGCAGCATCAGGCGCGGGAACGTATCCAATACCGGTGGCACGGGTGCGGGTGACACTGCGGGACTCCTCCTTGGGGCGGCCGGCCTGCTTTGGGCCGGGAATATCCAGCGGATTCTATAGCTTCGTTCGCGAAGGCGAAACACGGCCGCGTTCCTGCCCGGATGTGGCGATCATGCGCCACGGCCAGTTCATCGGGGCGACCGAATTCGACCGCCTCGACGCCGTGACTGACGCGCGGCGGAGACTTTCTTGACGGCAACGACGACGCCGTGATAAACGACAAACGTTTGTTTGCCTTACTGGACAATACCCAATGCCCCGACCGCAAGGTGCCCCGCGCGCCGACAGCCGATTGCCGCAACTTCTCGACGAAGCTGCCCGGCTCTTCGGGACCCAGGGCTTTCACGGGACGTCGGTCCGCGACATCGTCCGCGCCGTCGACATGCTTCCCGGCTCCCTCTATTACCACTTCGCGACCAAGGAAGATCTGCTCACCGCCGTCTATGCCGAGGGCGTGCGCCGGATCTCCGAACGCGTGCAATCGGCGATCGATGGAAAAGCCGACGCGTGGGAGCGGCTCGAAGCCGCCTGCGTCGCCCATCTCGACGCCTTGCTCGAGGAGAACGGCTACGCGCAGGTGGTGATCCGCGTCCGGCCGAACGACGCCCCGTCGGTGGCTTCGCGCCTCGTCCTGTTGCGCGACGAGTACGAGCGCCTGTTCGTCGAGCTCGTCGGCGCGCTGCCGCTCGGACGCGGCATCGACCGGCGCAGCCTGCGGCTGCTGCTGCTCGGAGCGCTCAACTGGTCGCAGACCTGGTACCGGCCCGGCCGCGACGATCCGCGCGCCATCGCCCGAAGCTTCGTTGCCTTGTTGCGCACATCCTCCAAGCCGGAGTGAGCCATGGACATCCGCCCGAAAGTTCTCGTCACCAAGATCGGCCTCGATGGCCATGACCGCGGCAGCCGGATCGTTGCCGCGCATCTGCGCGACGCCGGAATGGAAGTGATCTACACGCCGCCATGGCAGGAGATTCCCGTCGTCGTGAAGCTCGCGACGGAGGAGGACGTCGACGTGATCGGAATTTCGTCGCTCGCGACCGACCACCTGATCGTGCCCAAGCTCATGGCCGCGTTGCGCGCGGCGGGCCTCGAGGACGTCGCCGTCATCGTCGGCGGCATCGTTCCCGACGAGGACGAGGAAATGCTGCTGGCCGCGGGCGTGGCGCGGGTGTTCCATCCCGGTTCGGCGCTCGATGACATCTCCTCGTACATCCGCGACATCACGGCCCGCATCCGCGCGCAACGCCTTTCCGAAAGAAGGGAGAACGCATGAACAAACCCCTCGACGCTGCACTGGCGCGGCCCGCCTCCGGCGAAGATCGCTGGGAGAAGGAATACTCCGAACAGATCGGCACGGACAAGGCCGTCCGCAACCGTTCCGGCATCGGCATCAAGCCGCTCTACACGCCGCGCGACTGGAACGGCGGGCGCTACGAGGACGACATCGGCTATCCGGGGCAGCCCCCGCACACCCGCGGCATCTACGCGACGATGCACCGAGGCCGGACGTGGACGCAACGCCAGCTCATCGGGCTCGGCACACCGCCGGATTACAACGCACGACTGTCGGCGATCATCGCGCAGGGCGCCAGCGCCGTGTCGCTCATTCCATGCAATTCGGTGTACCGCGGCTATGACATGGACGAGGTGCACGCAGAACTCCTCGGCACCTGCGGCGTCGTGGTCAACACGGTCGACCACATGGACGCCTGTCTTGCAGGATTGGACCTGGGCTCGATGTCCTGCGCGATGAACGATCCGTCGCCGTTCACGCTGCTCGCGTTTCTGCTGGCGACGGCGAAGCGCCGCGGCGTCGCCTGGGACGCGATCAGCGGCACGTCGAACCAGAGCGATTACATCAGTCACTACGTCGCGAACCACATGTTCTTCCGCATCGCGCTGCCGGGAGCGCGACGGATCCTCGGCGATCACATCGATTTCTGCAATCGGCACGTGCCGAAATGGAACCCGATGTCGGTCGTGGGCCAGCACATGCAGCAGGCAGGCGCCACGCCCGCGGAAGCGATGGCCTTCACCTTCGCCACCGCGCTGCAGAATGCCGACGATTGCCTCGCGCGCGGGATGAACCCGGATCAGTTCCTGCCCCGCTTCACGTTCTTCTTCGACATCTCGCTCTCGTTCTTCGAGGAAATCGCGCGCTTCCGCGCGGGGCGGCGCATCTGGGCGCAGCTGACGCGCGAGCGCTACGGCGCCAGAGATCCGCGGAGCTGGCGCTTCAAGTTCCACGCGCAGACTTCCGGCGTCGACCTCACGCGGCAGCAGCCGTTGAACAACATCTCCCGCGTCACCGTGCAGGCAATGGCCGGCATTCTCGGCGGCCTGCAGTCGCTGCACACCGACGCGTTCGACGAAGCGCTGTCGTGTCCGACCGAATTCGGCGCGCGAATCGCGGTGGCGACGCAGAACATCCTGCGCGAGGAGGCGCACCTGACCGATGTGATCGACCCGCTCGGGGGCAGCTACTACGTCGAAACGCTGACCGACCAGATGGAAACGGAGATCCGGCGCTCGATGCGCGTGGTCGAGGAAGCGGGAGGAATGTACGCCGCAGTCGCGGCCGGGATCGTGCAGAAGCAGATCGGCGAGTCGGCGCGCCGGTTCCAGGACGAGGTCGAGTCCGGCCGGCAGACCGTCGTCGGCGTCAATGCCTACCGGATCGACGAAGACCGGAGCGCGCGGCCGTCGCAACCGAAGCCCGACCCGCAGAAGATGCGCGACCATATCGACGCGTTTCGCGAGTACAAGGCGGCGCGCTCGCCGGACGCGGTCCGCAGGGCGCAGGACGCGCTCGCGCGCGCGGCGAACGATCCCAGGGAAAATGTCTTCGCGGCGGTCGTTGCGGCGGCGGAAGCCGGCTGCACGCACGGCGAGATCTGCGCGACGCTCCGGCGCGAGATGGGGTTCGGGCACGTGCAGGCCATCGTCTGAGATGAACGGCCCCCACGCTCACTTCGTGCGGCCGGGCGGGCACTGACCTGGTGATGCACATGCTGCAATCGCGGCAGGCCGCGATCCTCGCCGGCGACCGACGGTCGATCGCGCGCGCGATCAGCGCTATAGAGCAAGGCGAGCCGGAAGCCCGCACCATCGCGCTCGCGGTCGCCGCGCACGTCGGTCGCGCGCACGTCCTCGGTATCACCGGCGCGCCGGGCGCGGGCAAGTCGACACTGATCAACGCACTGCTGGGCGAACTGCTCGCCCGCGGCCAGCGCGTGGCGGTCGTCGCCGTCGACCCTTCCAGTCCGATCACCGGCGGTGCCGTGCTCGGGGACCGCGTACGCATGGGGGAACACGGCGCGCACGAGAACGTCTTCATCCGCTCGCTTGCCTCCCGCGGCCACCTCGGCGGCATGTCGCGTACGACTGCGCAGATCGTCGACGTGCTGGACGCCGCCGCGTACGACACGATCATCGTCGAGACGGTCGGCGCGGGGCAATCCGAGGTCGAGATCACGAAGCTCGCGGATACGCGGCTCGTCATCTGCCCTCCCGGGCTCGGCGACAGCGTGCAGGCGATCAAGGCCGGCATTCTGGAGATTGCAGACCTTCTGGTCGTGAGCAAGGCCGACCTTCCCGGAGCCGAAGCGACCGTTCGCGATCTCGACGAAATGCTCCGGCTGCGTCGTGTCGGCAGCGTCCCGGTGAGGGTGCTGAAGACCGCGGCCAATCGCGGCGAAGGGACGGTGGAGGTCGTCGACGCCGTCATCGCTCACGCAGCGCAGGTCGGGCGCGGCCGCCGCTTCGCCGCGCGCCATGCCCCCTCGGCGGACGACATCGCGGCAGTGGATCGCGCAATTACGACCCGGCGCTCGGTGCGCAGATTCCTGCCGGATCCCGTGTCCCGCGCTGCGGTCGCGGAAATCCTGGCGGTGGCTAGTCGCGCGCCCAGCGGAACCAACATGCAGCCCTGGCGCGTGCACGTCCTGGCCGGCGAGCGCAAGCGGGCGCTTGCGGACGCGCTCTTGCACGCGTATCGCCACGAGCACGACGAGCACGAAGAGGAGTACCGCTATTACCCGGCGCAATGGTACGAGCCGTTCCTCGGCCGACGCCGGCGGATCGGCTGGGACCTGTACACGCTCCTTGGCATCGAGCGCGCCGACAAGGCGGGCATGCGCCGCCAGCATGGACGCAATTACCTCTTTTTCGACGCTCCGGTAGGCCTGGTCTTCACGATCGACCGGGGTCTGGAGCGAGGAAGCTGGCTCGACTACGGAATGTTCCTGCAGAACGTGATGGTGGCCGCGCGTGCCCGCGGCCTCGATACCTGCCCGCAGGTGTCATTTCTGAAGTTCCACCGGGTCATCGAGCGCCAACTCTCGCTCACCGCAAACGAGAGCGTGCTCTGCGCGATGTCGCTCGGGTACGCCGACCGCGATGCGCCGGAAAACCGGCTCGTGACCGAACGCGAACCGGTCGCGGCGTTCGCCCGCTTCGCCGGATTCGACGAGGACGACCCGGCGCCCGCCGGACATCCGCGCAACGCGACCGGGGAATCCGAGCCTGGCGGAGCGACGCCCGGCGCCGGATCCTGACGATCGGCTGCCGCGTAAACCCCAACCAGGAGAACGGGACAATGGACCACAAGGCACAGGCGGCCAACCGCATCATGCGGCTCGCATCGCGCGACCCGTTCGTGACGTCCCTCGGCATTCGCTGCGTCGAGGCCGGCCCCGGTCACGCAACGGTGACCCTCGAAGTCGGCGACGCACATCTCAACTTCAACGGGGCGTGTCATGGCGGCGTGATCTTCGCCCTGGCCGACACGGCGTTCGGCCTCGCGTCGAATTCGCACGGGATGATCGCCGTCGGGATCGACGCGCATATCACGTACCACGTCGCGGCACAGCGCGGCGATACGCTGACCGCGACGGCGGTCGAAGTCTCGCGCCTGCGCAAGATCGCCGTCTACCGCATCGACGTGACGCGCGCCGACGGGACGCTCGTCTCCAGCTTCACTGGCACCGTCTACGTCACGACGCGTCCGACCGAACCCGGGCACGGCCACGGCTGAGCTTGCGGCGTCCGCGTGATCGCTCAGGCCGCTTGCCCCGACGAGGTCCGCCGTCAGCGGCCCTTGAATTTCGGCGCCCGCTTGCCCAGGAACGCCGCCATCCCCTCGTGACGATCCTCCGTTGCGCACAGGAAGCCGAACACATCGGCCTCCATCGCATTGGCGTTCGCGAGATCGAGGTCCTGCCCCCTTTGCACGAGATGCTTGGACATCTTCACGGCCAGCGGCCCTTTCGCCGCGATCATCCGTGCGAGCTTCAACCCTTCCTCGTGCAGCGTCTCGTGCGGAACGACGTGATTGACGAGGCCGATCCTGAATGCCTCGTCGGCTTTCACCTGGCGACCCGTGCAGATGATCTCCAGCGCCATTGCCTTGCCCACCAGGCGCGCGAGGCGCTGCGTACCCCCGAATCCGGGGCAGATGCCGAGGTTGACCTCGGGCTGGCCGAACGCGGCCTTTTCGGAGGCGACGATCCAGTCGCATGCGAGCGCGAGCTCGCAGCCGCCGCCAAGGGCGAAGCCGTTGACGAGCGCGATCACCGGGAACGGCGACAGTTCGAGCGAGCGCAGCGCCGCGTGCCCCTTCTGCGCGAATTCGCGGCCTTCGATCGCGGTCATGGAACTCATCGCCGCGATGTCGGCGCCCGCGACGAAAGCCTTGTCGCCGGCGCCGGTGACGAGCAGGACTCGCGTGTTCGCGTCGGCGTTGACGTGGGCGACGGCCGTCGCGATCTCGTAGAGCACCTGCGGCGACAACGCGTTGAGGGCGTTCGGACGGTTGATCGTCAACTGCCAGATCCCCGGCTCGGGCTGCCCGAGAACAATCGCTTCGTAGGTCATGGTTTGGATCCGAATCAGGAGTACGTGTAGAAGCCCCGGCCCGACTTGCGCCCGAGGCGTCCGGCGGCAACCATCTCCTTCAGCAGCAGCGCCGGCCGGTACTTCGGGTCGTTGAAGTCGCGGTGGAGCACCTCCATCACGGCGAGCATCACGTCCAGGCCGACCATGTCGGCGAGCGCAAGCGGGCCGATCGGGTGGCTGCACCCGAGCTTCATTCCGCTGTCGATCTCTTCCGCCGTTGCCAGTCCTTCCTGCAGTGCGAACACCGCCTCGTTGACCATCGGGCAGAGAATCCGATTGACGACGAAACCGGGGCTGTTCTTGACGACGATCGGCACCTTGCCGAGCTGCTTCGCCAGCGCCTCGACGGCTGCGACGGTCGCATCCTCCGTCTGCAGGCCGCGAATCAACTCGACCAGCGCCATCATCGGGACCGGATTGAAGAAATGCATCCCGACGAACTTGCCGGGTCGCGACGTCGCCGCCGCGAGCTTGGTGATGGAAATCGACGAAGTGTTGGTCGCGAGGATCACCTCGGGACGCGCCAGCGCGTCGACCTGCTTCAGGATCCTGACCTTGAGTTCCTCGTTCTCCGTCGCCGCTTCGATGATCAGGTCGCAGCTCTTCAACCCGTCGTAGTTGGTCGTGCCGTGGATGCGCTTCAGCGCCGCATCCTTGTCCGCCGCGGTGATCTTTTCCTTCTTCTGCAGCCGGTCGAGGCTGCCGGTGACGGTCGCCAGCCCGCGCAACACGGCAGCTTCCGCGACATCGACCATCACCACGTCGAGACCCGAGACGGCGCAGGCCTGCGCGATGCCGTTGCCCATCGTACCGGCGCCGATGACGCCGACTTTCCTGATTGTGCTCATGGGATCTTCACAAGATGAACGGGGAATTCGAATTATGCGCGTCGCGGGACGCGATCGTCATCCGCGGCGATTGCCTGGCGGCGCGATCAGGTTGTTGCGCGAGTCCGTCGTGCCTGCCGCGACAGGTTGTCGCGCCCGCTTCCGACGCACGCGCAACGGGGGTCGGGCGGCAAGCCCCGCGAGCAGCGAATCGATCATCGCCGGCGCGGAGCGCGCGAGGTCGTACGCATCCGGCCGTTCCACCCACTCGTGCATCACGCCGACCATAAACGCGTTCATGCACCGTGCCGCGAGCCCCGTGTCGGTCTCCCGCGGGAGCTGTCCTATGGCCACGGCTTGCTTCAGCAGCCGCTCGACGCTGACAAGGCAGCCGCTGTCGGTCGCGTGCCGTCGCAGCGCGACCGCGGCAAACTCGGCCGCGAACTCGCATTTGTGGAAGATGACGTCGAACACCGCCTGCGTGCGCGCATCGGTCGCGAGCCGCGTGAGGCCGTTGATGGCGAGAGCGCGCAGCGCGCCGAGCGGATCGTTCTGGCGGATCTCGCCGGCGCTCGCCAGCATCGCCTCCATCGGCAGCTGCACACGTTCGCACAGCGCCTCGAACAGGTCTGCCTTGTCGCGAAAGTGCCAGTAGACGGCGCCGCGCGTGACGCCCCCGGCCGCGGCCACTTCCGCGAGCGACGTGTGGGCGACGCCGCGTTCGCGGAACACGCGTTCCGCCGCGTCGAGCAGCGCCTCGCGCGTTGCGGCGGCTTCGGCCTTGGTGCGTCGTGCCATGGTCGGACGGTGGTGAAGGATCCCTACTGGCATCAGGGTTGCAAACATTCACGAATGTATGTAATGTCGACGGCGCTGTCAAGCCAGCCACGGGCCGCCCGGGGAAACCCCGAATGAAAACGGAGCTCGCCATGCCCCTCGCCTTGCCTTCCGCGTGCCGCAACGGAGCGCGATTCTTCGTCGCCGCCGGCGTTGCACTGCTCGCCGCCTGCGGCCCTTCTCCGCAGGGCGGCTTCCACGGATTCCCGCCGGCCGCCGTGTCGACTCTCGTGCTGCAACCGCAGACACTCCCGGCCAGTTACGAATATGTCGGGCAGACCGCCGGGTCCAAGGAGGTCGAGGTCCGGGCGCGGGTCACCGGCATCCTCGAAAAGCGGCTCTTCGCCGAAGGGGCGCCGGTGAAAGCCGGCCAACCGCTGTTCCTGATCGATCGGAAGCCACTCGAAGCGCAGGCCGCCGCCGCCGACGCGGACGTTGCCCGCGCCAACGCGCAGCTCACACAAGCGGAGCGCGAAGTCGCGCGCCTGAAACCGCTGGCCGAGCGCCGCGCGATCGGGCAGAAGGAGGCCGACGACGCGGTCTCGAACGCGGAGCTTGCGCGCGCGGCAGTGAAAGCTGCCGAAGCGCGGCTTGCCGAAGTGAATCTCAACCTCGGGTACACGCGCGTCAACGCGCCGATCACGGGCCTTTCGAGCCGCGCCAACAAATCGGAAGGGAGTCTCGTCAACGCCAACGAGACGCTGCTCACGATGGTCTGGCAGGTCGACCCGATCTGGGTGCCCTTCAACGTTTCCGAAAATGACCGGCTGGCGCTCGAGCGCGCCGTCGCCGCGGGCCGGCTCGTGCTGCCGAAGGACAATGCGTACGACGTGACTGTGCGGCTCTCGGACGGCTCGGCATTCCCGCGCAGGGGCCGCATCAATTTCAGCGACACGCGCGTGAACCCGGCGACGGGCACCTATGAAATGCGCGCCGAGATCGCGAACGCGGACGGCGCGCTGAAACCCGGCCAGTTCGTCCGCGTCACGCTGAAAGGCGCGGTGCGCAACAACGCGATCGCCGTGCCGCAGGTTGCGGTGCTGGACGGCCCGCAGGGCAAGTTCGTCTACGTGACGGGCAAGGACAAGGCCGGCAAGGACATCGCGGTGGTGCGGCCGATCACGCTGGGCGACTGGGTCGAAGTCGACGGCGCGAACCTGTGGATCGTCGAGTCGGGCCTCAAAGCCGGCGACACCGTGATCGTCGACGGCATCGCCAAGCTCCAGCCCGGAGGGGCCATCGTGGTGGGCGGAGCGGGTCCGGGCGGACCCGGTGGCGCAGCGGCGCCGGGGGCCGCTACGGGCGGGGACGCCAGCGCCGGCAAGAGTGCGCCCCCGGGCAAGGACGCGCCGCCGCCGAAGGATGGAGCCGGCGCGAACGCGGCGCCGAAGCGCTGATCGCAGGTCGTCGCCATGCTATCCCGATTCTTCATCGACCGCCCGATCTTCGCGGCGGTCATCGCGGTGTTCTTCGTGCTCGCGGGCCTGGCCGCGATGCGTTCGCTGCCGATCGCACAGTACCCCGAGATCGCGCCGCCCGTCGTCACCGTAACGGCGGTCTACCCGGGCGCCTCGGCGGAGGTGCTGGAGCAGACCGTCGCCGCGCCGCTGGAAAACGCGATCAACGGCGTGCAGGGCATGATCTACATGAGCTCGCACTCGACTGCCGCGGGCATCACGCAGATCGCGGTCACCTTCGAGATCGGCACCAACGTCGACGATGCGACGATCAACGTCAACAACCGCGTGAAGCAGGTCGAGCCGCGGCTGCCCCTCGAGGTGCGCCGGCAGGGCGTGTCGGTCGAGCGCGGCAGTTCGTCGTTCCTGCAGGTGCTGGCGTTCTACTCGCCGGACGGCCGTTACGACGATCTCTTCACGTCGAACTACGTGACGCTGAACGTGCTGGACGAATTGAAGCGGCTGCCGGGCACGACGAACGTCCAGATCTTCGGCGCCAAGGACTACGCGATGCGGATCTGGCTCCAGCCCGATCGCCTCGCGCAGCTGAAGCTCACGCCCGGCGATGTCGCCGCGGCCATCAACGAGCAGAACGCGCAGTTCGCCGCGGGCAAGGTCGGTCAGTCGCCGATCGGCGGCAAACAGGACCTCGTCTACACGATCACCACGCGCGGCCGGCTCGCGGACCCGAAGGAATTCGGCGCGATCATCGTGCGCGCGAATGCCGACGGCTCGACGGTTCGCCTTTCCGACGTCGCACGCGTGGAGCTGGGGTCGAAGGACTACGATTTCATCGGCCGCTACAACGGCCGCGAGGCCACCCTCGTCGGCATCTTCCTGGCGCCCGGCGCCAACGCCCTCGAAGTCGCGAAGACCGTCAGGAACCGTGTCGCCGCGCTCGCGCAGAAGTTTCCCGAGGGCCTCTCCTACGCCGTGCCGTACGACACCACGCGCTTCGTCGAAGTTTCGATCAGGGAGGTCGTGAAGACCCTGGCCGAAGCGATGCTGCTGGTGTTTCTGGTCGTCTACCTCTTCCTGCAGAGCTGGCGCGCGGCGGTCATCCCGTTCATCGCGGTGCCGGTCTCCCTGATCGGCACCTTCGCCGGCCTCTACGCGCTGGGCTACTCGATCAACACGCTGACATTATTCGGAATGGTGCTCGCGATCGGCATCGTCGTCGACGACGCGATCGTCGTGCTGGAAAACGTCGAGCGGATCATGCGCGAGGAGAAGCTCCGACCGCGCGAGGCCGCGATCAAGGCGATGCGCGAGGTGACGGGACCGATCATCGCGATCGTGCTGACGCTGTGCGCGGTGTTCGTGCCGATCGCCTTCCTCGGCGGGCTGACCGGCGAGCTCTACCGCCAGTTCGCGGTGACCATTGCGATCTCGGTCGTCATCTCGGGCATCGTCGCCCTGACGCTGTCGCCGGCGCTCTGCGTCGTGATGCTGCAGCATGGCCACCGGCCGCCGGGCCGCTTCTTCACGTGGTTCAACGGCTGGTTCTTGCGGGTCACCCATCGCTATTCCGACGGCGTGATCTGGATGCTTCGCCGCGGAATGGTCGGCGTCGTCCTGTTCGCCGCGATGGTGGCCATCACCGCCGGGCTGTGGAAGTTCACGCCGGGAAGCCTCGTACCGGACGAGGACCAGGGGTTCTACATCGGCGCCGTGATCCTTCCGGACGGCGCCACGCTCGAACGCACCGACAAGGTGGTGAAGCAGGTCGAGGAGGCGATCCGCGCCAATCCGGCGAACCAGGACATCGTCTCGTTCACCGGATTCGACTTCATCGGCGGCGGGTTCCGCAACAATGCGGCCACGCTGTTCGTGACGCAGGTGCCGTGGGACAAGCGGGAGGTGACCGCCGCAAGCCTCGTGGGCGAGCTTTTCGGTCGAACGATGGGCATCAAGGAGGCGCTGGTGCTGGCATTCAACCCGCCGGCGATCTTCGGGCTCGGCACCGCCGGCGGGTTCGAGTTCTACATCCAGAACCGCGGCGAGGGCGGGGCCAAGCGGTTGTCGGAGGTCGCGCAGGCATTCCTGGCTCGCGCGAACAGCGATCCCGAGCTCGCCGGCGCGCAGACACTGTGGCGCGCGACCGTCCCGCAGATCTACGTCGACACGGATCGCGAGAAGGCGAAGAAGCTCGGTGTGCCGATCGACGACGTCTACAGCGCGCTCGCCGGCACGCTCGGTACCTACTACGTCAACGACTTCAACAAGTACGGCCGGACCTGGCAGGTGCTGATGTCGGCCGATCCGGCGTACCGCAAGCGGCCCGACGACATCGGGGGCGTCTACGTCCGCTCGACGAAGGGCGAGATGATCCCGCTGGCGTCGCTCGCGACGGTCAAGTTCTCCGCCGGTCCCGACGCGCTCGATCGCTTCAACAACCTGCCGGCGGTCAAGGTGATCGGCCAGGCCGCGCCGGGCTTCAGCTCCGGCCAGGCGATCGCGCGCGTCGAGCAGATCGCCTCCGAGGTGCTGCCACCGGATTTCAGCTTCGACTGGGGCGGCACCTCGTACCAGGAGAAGCGCTCGGGCGGCGCGTCCGGCTTCGCGCTCGTGCTGGCGGTGATCATGGTGTTCCTGATCCTCTCCGCGCAGTACGAGCGGTGGTCGTTGCCTCTCTCCGTGCTCCTGGCGCTCCCTTTCGGCACGTTCGGGGCGCTCGCCGCCGTGTGGCTGCGCGGACTCACCAACGACGTCTACTTCCAGATCGGACTCGTCACGCTGCTCGGACTCGCGGCGAAGAATGCCATCCTTATCGTCGAGTTCGCGCTGCTGAAACACGAAGAGGGTCTCTCGACGTCGGCGGCGGCGGTGGAGGCGGCGCGATTGCGGTTCCGGCCGATCCTGATGACCTCGCTCGCGTTCATCTTCGGCGTGCTGCCACTGGCGATCTCGACCGGCGCCGGCGCCGGTGCGCGACACTCGGTGGGCACGGGCGTCATGGGCGGGATGCTCGCTGCTACCTTCCTCGCCATCTTCTTCGTGCCGTGGTTCTTCCGGCTGATTTTCGAGCGGCGGATCACCGAGCCCCGCAGCAAGGCCGAACTGCATGCGGAAATCGATCACGCGCGCGAACTCCGTGCGCGGCTGCCGGTCCCTACACCCGGCCACCCGCCCGAACCCGGCCACCCGCCGCAGGCCGACCGCGGAGGCGAACATGCATAAGCCGTTATGCGTCCTGCTGCTCTCGGGCGCGCTCGCCGGCTGCGCCGTCACCCAGCCGGCGCCGCCGCAGCTCGACCTGCCCGCCCCGACCGCGACCGCCGCCGAGAATGCACTCCTCGCCCGCTGGTGGATCGCCTTCGACGACCCGGTGCTGACGACGCTCATCGACGAGGCGATCGCCAACAATCTCGACCTGCGCGGAGCGCTGGCGCGCATCGAGGCAGCGCGCGCGTTGCTGTTGCTGGCCCAGTCGGACCTGTACCCCAGCGTCAACCTGCGCGGCGGCGCCGCGCGCTCGCGCGACTCGCAGAGCACCGCGCAAGCGATTGGTCAGCCGGCATTCGGTGTCTCGAACAACTACACCGTCGGGATCGAGATGTCGTACGAGCTCGACGTCTGGGGTAAGTATCGCAGCGGGTCGCTGGCCGCGGCGAATGACGTCGTCGCATCGCAGTATTACCGCGCGACCGTCCGCATCGCGGTTGCCGCCGACGTTGCCAGCGCGTACTTCAGGCTGCGGGCCGCCGACGCGCTCTCCGCGGTGCTCGAAGACACGCGCAGGTCCCGCACCGACACCGTGACATTGCAGCGCGACCGTTTCGAGGGCGGCATCATCGGCGAATACGATCTGCGCCAGGCCGAAGCCGAGCTCTCGGCCGTCGTCGCGGACATCGCGCGCGTGCGCCAGTCGATCGGCCTGCTCGAGTCGGCGCTCGCGACGCTGACCGGCCGCTCGCCGCGCGCGGTGTTCACACCGGAGATCGCGCGCGGCGCGTCGATCGAGTCCGCGACCGGCGTGCCGCCGCTGCCCTCGGGATTGCCGTCGGGATTGCTGGAACGGCGTCCGGACATTCGGCGCGCGGAGGCCCTGCTCGCCGCCTCGGATCTGCGCATCCAGCAGGCGCGCGCCGACTATTTTCCGAGCCTGTCGCTGACCGGTGCCTATGGGACCGAATCGGCAGCGCTGGCCAATCTGTTCACCTCGCCGGCCACCGCATGGCGCTTCGGTCTCGCCTTGATCCAGCCGCTGCTGGGGCTGAAAGCGATCGAGTCCGCCGTCGACGCGGCCATCGCCCGCCGCGACAGCGCGACCGTGCAGTATCAGCAGACGGTGCAGAACGCCTTCCGGGAAGTGCACGACGCGTTGGTGACGAATCGCTCGGCGCAGGAAGTGCTTGCCGCCGAGACGGCGCGGCGCGACCAGCTCCAGCAGGCGCTCACGGTCGCGACCCTCCGTTACGAAGCGGGGCGCACGTCGTTCCTCGAGGTGCTCGACGCGCAACGCACGCTGCTTGCCGCCGAGACGCTGCGCATCGCCGCCGCGCGCGACGCCCGGTTGTCGATCGTCGACTTCGCGAAGTCCCTGGGCGGCGGGTGGGACCAGGAAACCTACGCCGCCGCGTACTGAGGCGCCTGCGTTTCTGCCTCGCGCCTCAATCTCTGCGACCACCCACCTCCGGCCGCCGCATCAGCACGAGCGCGATCGCCGCCGACGCGACCATGAGGAACAGGCTCACGGCGTTCAGCACGGGGCTCGCGCCCTCGCGCATCCGCCCGTACATCATGATCGTAAGCGGCGGGTCGGAGCCAACCAGCATCAGCGTCGTGTTGAAGTTCTCGAAAGACATCAGGAACGAAATCGCGGCGGCGCCGATCAGTGCCGGCTTGAGATAGGGCAGCGTCACCGTCCACAGTGCGGCGGCGCGCGACGCCCCCAGGTTGAACGCAGCTTCCTCCAGCGTCGCATCGAAGCGCTTCAACCGCGCGGCGATCGTCAGCGTGGCGATCGACACGATGTACGAGAACTGCCCGGCGATGACCAGCGGCAAACCCGGCCGCAGGAAATCGAGCTCGAGGCCCCAGACGTCGTCGGCGAACTGCGCCAGGCGGCTTGCAAACGCGAGAATCGAGATGCCGAGAATCACGCCGGGGATGACGAGCGGCGCCAGCATCAGCAGCGACAACGCGGACTTGCCGCGGAACTCGGCGCGCTCGAGCAGGAACGCATTGACCGTGCCGACGGCCACCGACAGCACGGTCACCCAGCACGCGACGAACACGCTGGTGGCAACGCTCTTGAGGAGCGAGGCGTCGGCGAAGAGCCCCGTTCGTCCCTTCGCGCCGACCCCCGTGAACCAGTCCAGTGTGAAGCCTCGCCACGGCGGCGCCGGATAGCTCGCGTCGTTGAACGCGAACACGGCCACGATGACGAGCGGCACGAAGAGGAACGCGAAGAACGCCGCGACATAGCCCGCGGTGGCGTATCGCGAGATCCTGGACCTCGGCAGCGACGGAATCACGTGCGCCTCATGACGTCGCCGAAGCGCTGGCCGGTGAGCTTCAATCCGAGCCAGACGATCGCGGTGGACAGGACCAGCAGCAGGAAACCGAACGCCGCGCCCTGCTCCCAGTTGAAGCGGGTGATGAACTGCGCGTAGATCTGCTCGGTGAACCAGAGCGAGTTCTTGCCGCCGAGCAATGTCGGCGTCAGGTAGTTGCCCAGCGTCAGCATGAACACGACGATCGAGCCGGCGGCAATGCCGGGCGCCGCATGCGGCACGACGATCTGCCGCAGGATCGACCAGCCGTTGCCACCGAGGTCGTACGCAGCCTCGATCAGCGAATCATCGAGGCTCTCGAGCGCGCTCACGAGCGGCACGACCATGAACAGCATCGATGTGTAGACGAGGCCGACCAGGATCGTCGCGTCGTGGTAGAGCATCTCCACCGGCGCCGCGGTGATCCCGAGGTCGACGAGGAGCCGCGGCAGCACGCCCGATTCGCGCAGCAGGATCATCCAGCCCAGCGTGCGCACCGTCTCGCTCACCCAGAAGGGAATGAGGCACAGGACGAACAGCACCGACTTCACGCGCCCGCGCGCGACCTTCGCGATGTGCCAGGCCACCGGGAACGCGATCAGCAGCGTGCAGAACGTGGCGAGGATCGAGATCCCGGCCGTGCGCACGAAGGTGTTCCAGTAGAGCGGCTCGTCGATGAAGGTCCGGTACTGGTCGAAGCTGAACTCGTAGACGCGCGGCGCCACGCGTGCGCGGAGCGAAAGCATCGCGAGCTCCAGGTGCGGCAGCACGATGAGACCGACGAGCCACACCACCGCCGGCGCCATCAGCAACATCAGCGCAAGCCACGTGCGTCGACGGCCCGGGCTTTCGAGTGGCGCGGCCGCGGCGATGGCGCTATCCGGCATGGCTACCCGCGCGGAAGCAGACGGCGCGCTGCGGATCGAAGCCGAACGCGATGGCCTCGTCGACGCGCAAATCCGCGAAGCGTCCGGTCTGCGGCAGCGCGATCCGGATCTCGGCGCGCGTTCTCTCCTCGCGGACGAGCACCGCGGAATTGGCGCCATCGAAGAGTAGGCTCTCGACACTCCCGGAAAACCGCTGCGCGGCGGACGGCAGTTCCGCGGCATCGCGCGCGAGATCGATCACCTCCGGCCGCACGAAGGCCTCGACGGCATCGCCGGCGGCAAGCACGCCGCTCGTCCGGGCCTTCACGGCAAGCCCTTCCGGCGTAACCAGTTCGGCGACCTCGCCGTCGACGCGCACCGCGCTGCCGGCGACGCGGTTGTTCGCGCCGACGAAGCCCGCGACAAACGGCGTGCACGGTTGATAGTAGAGCTCCTGCGGCGTGCCGACCTGCTCGAACCGGCCGGCGTTCATCACGGCAACGTGGTCCGAGAGCACCAGCGCCTCGGACTGGTCGTGCGTGATGTAGACGAAGGTCGTGCCGAAATCGGCCTGCAGGTGCTTCAGCTCGATCTTCATGTGCTCGCGGAGCTTCAGATCGAGCGCGCCCAGCGGCTCGTCGAGCAGGAGCAGCGTGGGCTCGAGCACGAGACTCCGCGCAATCGCGACGCGCTGCTTCTGCCCGCCGGAAAGCTGGTCGATGCGCCTGTCCCCCGCACCCGGCAGGCCGACACGCTTCAGCATGGCGGCGACGCGATCCGCGCTCTCGGTGCGCGCGACGCCGCGACGCGCGAGCCCGTAGGCGATGTTCTCGCCGACGGTCATCATGGGGAACAGCGCGAGCTGCTGGAACACCATATTGACGGGACGGCGGTTCGGAGGAACACCGCGCATCGATCGGCCGCCGATCCGGACATCGCCCTCGTCGGGCTGGAGAAACCCGGCGACAATGCGCAACAAGGTCGTCTTGCCGCAACCGGACGGGCCGAGAATGGAGAAGAAACTGCCGTGCGCAACGGCGAGCGACAGTGCGTCGACGACGACCTGCGAGCCGTAGCGCTTGGTGACGCGGTCGACTTCGAGGTCCTGCTGCATGGCGCTTGGCCTGGCGCGTCCTGTTCACGAAACGACGACGGCGCGCTCGCGCACGCCGTCGTCTCGCGTTCGCGGGGCAGCGCTCAGTTCGCCGCCTTCACACGGTCGAGCACCTTGCCTTCGATGTCCTCGATGCCGGGTGGCACCGCCGGATACCACTTGACGTTCTTCAGCGCCTCCTCCGGGAAGCTCTTGGCGAATTGCGCCTTTAGCTTCGCGTCCATCAGCTGGTCCGCACCCTTCGAGCCCGTGAAGTTGCCGGCCGCCGCCGCGACCTTCGCCGCGATCTCCGGACGCATGTTGAAGTTGATCCAGGCGTACGCCGCGGCGTCGTTGCGGCCCTTCGCCGGCAACGCGAACGTGTCGATCCAGCCGAGCGCCCCCGACTTCGGTGCAATGTACTGGATCTCGGGGTTCTCGCCGTTCAGCTTCCAGCCCCCGGTGTCCCACATCATCGCGCCGACGATCTCGCCCGCGCGCATGCCGTTCAGAAGCTGGTCCTTGTTGTCCCAGAAGAACTTGATGTTGCCCTTGCACGCCGCGAGCGTCTTGCCGACTTCGTCCATCAGCGCGGCGTAGGCTTTTGCGTCGCCATAGAGCGCGAAGGGATCCTTGCCGCTTGCGAATGCGAATGCGAGCAGCGTCGGTCGCTTGAGGCGCATGCTCGTCTTGCCCTTGTACTCGGCTTTGCACAGGTCAGGGTAGTCCGCCATCTTCGCGAGCTTGGTGTTGACGACGAGGCCATCGGTGCCCCAGATGTGCGGCAGCCCGTACACCTGCCCCTTGAGCGTCGTGTTCTTCTTCGTCGCATCGAGCATCGACGGAATGAAGAGTTCGGTCTTGATCTTGCCCATGTCGATCGGCTTGTAGATGCCGAACTCCTGCTGCGGACCGACGATGCGATCCTGCGACGGCTGTGCGAGATCGAAGCCGGCGCCGCCGGTGGCGCGCAACTTCGAGATCATCTCCTCGTTGTTCGAGAGCGTGACCTCGACGTCGATGCCGGTTTCCTTCTTGAACTGCGCGAGCACGTCGGGAGGGACGTAATCCGCCCACGTGATGAGGCGCAGCTTGTTGTCCTGCGCGAACGCAGACGCGGCGAGGCCGAAGGCGACGAGGCCGGCGGCGAGAACGGCGCGTGAAAGTTTCATGGATGTCTCCCGGAGGCGGTTGCTAAGGACCTTGCGCTGGGGCGGCAAGGGAGGCCGAAAGCTTACCGCAACTGGATCGCGGAAGGACGGGAGAAACCGACGGGCCTCGCTGACCGGCCACCCGCGTCGGTGCCGTCCGCCGGTGCGCTTTCGCCAGTGCAGGAAATGCAGCGGATCGAGTCGGTTTCAGGAAGCGCAATAACATGATGTTTCAAAACACAAGTAGTAAACAAGCAGAAACAACATGAAAAAAACATGTCGCCAATTTTTACGCTGCCGTCATCACGGATCCGAAAGGTCTTCATAGCACATTGAAAGAATGGATATTTTTCCTGATGGCACGGGCTCTGCTACGACGATGTCGGGTTCATAAAATTTTGGAGTGCCATCATGACAAAGACCGCAGCCGCCGCACTGAGAAGCACTGCAATGCGTCCGCAAACGTTCGAATTCGAACAAGCCGGCGACACGGCACACCGTGCGCGGGGCATGCGTCGTTCGCCTGGAAGACTCGGGCACATCAGCACGCTGGCGCTTGCCGCGTTGGTCGTCGCCGCAAGCGCTTCGTCGATGGCCGCACCGGTGGTCTTCAATTTCAACTCCGTCACGCTCGGCGTGAGCAATCCCAACAACAGCAGCAACGGCTTGGGCACCAGCGTCGGATCGACGACGGCGATCGGAAACTACATGTCGGGAATCCTGGGATCGACGGTGACGGTCGGCGGCGCGCTGGCGACCGCCACGTACAACGGCGAAGGCCATGTCGTTGGGGAAACGCTGGGCACGTCCGATGCCGGCGTGCACCATGGCACGACGACCACGCCCGACGTCTTCATCATCAACAACAATTTTGCGATTGGCGCAAGCGCGTCGGACCAGTTTTCGATGACGTTTGCCGACTATCCGATCACGTCGCTGTCGTTCGACTGGGAGATCTTCCCGGACAATACATGCTCGAAGTCCACGAGTTGCGGCAACGGTTACCACCCGACCAATTCCAACTGGCCCGACATCGAGTTGTACGTGAACAACAATTCCGCCTGGACGTGGCATGCGCTTGCCACTTACGTCGCGAACCAAGACCCGCAGGGGATGGGAACCGCGACGGTGGATTTGAGCGGCATCAGCGGCGGCGTCACCAAGCTCACGTTCGTCGACTGGCCGGCCGAAATCGGGATCGACAACTTGACGATCACCGGATGCGCGGGTCTGGCCGGTTGCCGGGTGCGGCCTTTCAACAACGTTCCCGAACCGTCCACGTTACCGCTCGTCGCGCTGGCCCTGGCCGCCTTGTCGATGGCTGCGCTTCGTGGGCGGCGCGACTCGCGGATCGGCACGCGATCCTGCTGACGCGCGGGGCGGCCGTTCGACGTTACAGGTCGAGCGCCGCGTGCCGACTACTGCAGGCTCGGCTTCTTGAGAAAATCGTGGCGGTCGGCCGAACGCACCTGCACGTGCACCGGCGCCCCGCCCCGCGCCAGCGTCAGTGCGATCTCGGCGCCGGCCGGCCCTTGCCGCCACACGGCGCGGAAGAATTCCGCCAGACTGGTGACGCGTACGCCGCCGACCGCAACGATCAGGTCGCCCGCGCGAACGCCCGCGCGCTCGGCGGGGCCGCCAAGCGCGAGCCCATTGACGACCAGGCGGCCCTCCGTATCTGCCGTGTACATGCCGAGCCACGGCCGCGGCGGATGCGCGGATCGCCCGGTCCGCAGCAGGTCGTCGAGAATCGGCAGGAGCAGGTCGACCGGGACGAACATGTTGCCGTCGACGGTGCTGTCGCCGACGGCCTCGTGGAGCAGCAGCGAGCCGATGCCGATGAGCCGGCCTGAATCGTCGAGCAACGCTGCGCCGCTCCATTCCGGATGCGGTGGCGTGGTGAACAGCGCCTCGTCGAGCAGGTATTCCCAGTAGCCGGCAAATTCCTGCTTGGCGAACACGGACGCCTTCAGCGCGTGCGTGCGCCCGCCATGGCCCAACACGAACACGTCGTCGTCGGGCGCGACCGGAACGATGGAACCGAGCCGCATCGCCGGCAACGGCAGGCGGCCGAGCGGCTGAACCAGACCGAGTCCCGTGGCGAAGTCGTATGCGAGCGGGTGCCCTTCCACGACCGAGCCGTCGTTCGCGGTGAGCCAGATCGACGCCGCCTCCGTGATCAGATAGCCGATCGTCAGCACCAGGCCGTCGTCGCCGATCACGACGCCGCTGCCCATGCGTTCGGTCCCCAGGATGTGCGCGGTGAACGCGTCGTCCGGAACCTCGGCGCGGAGCGCGACGACCGCGTTCAACGCCGACTTGAGATCGAAGCCGACCTCGTCCTGCGCCGGCTGCAGCGCCTGGGGAAAAGCCCAGCGGGTAAGTTCGGACATGGCGATGCTCGTCGAGATCGGGGCGGGAGCCGCGCACCCGCATCCGGGCAATGTTACGCGTCCCGTTTCCGATGCGGTATGGAGCCGTCGCGGCGAAGGGCGAGCGGAGGCGCGGGATCTGCGGCAAAATCATCGGTCGCAGCCGGCCTTCCCTCTTCGCTCCCAATCCTCCGCTCGTGAACGCGCTCCGCAGGTCCGCTCGCTCGCGTCCGCCCGCAGCTACGGTCGAACCGCCGACGCTGTTGCGGTTCGTGGTCCTCTCGATGCTGTTGCACTTGCTGGTGATCGTCGTCTTCGGCACCGCGCCCGGCGGAGGCGCTCGACGCGAGGGTGGGTCATGGGGATCGCTGGACGTGACGTTGCGGCCGCTGTCGCGCGAGCCCGGCTCCGGATTCCGATTGGCACCGGGTGTCGACACGAGTTCGGCGGCGGCTCTCCTGCGGCGATTGGGGGGCGCAGCGCGCTCGCCGCCGTCGCCGCGTCCCGCAGACCCGCCCGCGACCCCGGTGCCCGCGGCAACGTCGCTCGAACCGCCGGCAATGTCGTTCCCATCCGCGGTGACGCCCGCGCCCACCACGCCAGTTGCGAGTCCGGTCGAGCAGTCCGCGCCAGCCTCTGAAGCGGCACGTCCCACCCGCGACCCGGCGACGCCAAGCCAGCCGCCGACATTCCAGGCATTGCCTCAATTCAATCGCAATGCTCCGGAGGAGGTCGACAAGCCATTCGCGCCGGCCGCGCCACCGCCTCCGCGAACCGAGCGTCAGGTCGCGCCGCCCCTCGAGCTGCCGCGGCGCGAATCGCTGCCGTCCGAACCGCCCGCAATGCCGCTCGAACCTGCGGCTCGGCCGATCCCGTCACCGCCTGCACATGCAGCCGAGCCGACGCCACGCGAGACGCCGATTGCTCCGGCGATGCCGGTCGAGCCCATCGCCCCGCCGGCGCTCGAGCGCGCGCCCGCGCCGGCAAGCGCACCCACACCGCGCGAGGTCCCGATTCCGCCTGCGCTGCCGGCCGAGCCGCCTGCCCCGGCAAAGATCGAGAGTGGAATCACTCAGCCGGTCGAAACAACCCCGCGCGAACCGCCCATCGCGCCAGCAGCACCCGCAGAACGGACTGCCCCGCCGAAGATCGAGCGCACGCCGCCTGTGGATCAGCCGGTGGCTCCCAAGGCTCCCCCGGAGGCGGCTCCGGTGCCGGAGCGGACCGCACCGCGGATCGAGCGCGAGCCG